>Ga0079995_1087712_pt1 | contig 23375 bp, 23 predicted proteins | sample FaiFalFF_MnMetaG_2_FD_69198 | JGI IMG/M metagenome (GOLD analysis project Ga0079995, IMG submission 69198) | Freshwater microbial communities from Yellowstone National Park, Wyoming, USA - Fairy Falls C (FF_Mn_C) (SPADES assembly) (version 4) | ecosystem: Environmental > Aquatic > Freshwater >...
TTCTAATGGCCCCACCACATCGTTCATCCCCGCCCCTGCTCCCCAGCCTCTACCCCCTACTGATCCTGCCATTGGGCGAGCAGCTGCTGCGCTATTTGGAGCGCGTGCTGTTTGTCGTCGGGCGCAAGCTTGCCCTCCAGCACCTGCTCGGTTAGGGCATGCTTCAGCTTACCAATAAGTGGTCCCGGCTTGAGTCCGAGCTTCTGCATCAGCTCCTCGCCACTGAGTGGGCTTTGCCAACGGCGCGTGTCTTCCTGGGTGCGGATGCGCTCGATGCGGGCACGCAGCGCGTTCAGGTCGGCATGGGGCATCTCGGCGCGCTGCGCCCGAATGTCGGCTTCTACCATACAGAGCAGCGGTTCCAGCAACGCGCCCGCATCGCGCATCAGGCGTCGCACCGCCGCATCGCTCCAGTTGGGATTGTATTCGCCCGGTCGCATATGGAGCCTTACCAGTTTGCTCACACGCACGATGGTGGCGGTAGGGTATTTCATCTCGCGCAGCCACTTCTCGGCGATTTCGGCTCCCACCTGCGCATGCCCGTAGAAATGCACCTCGCCTTGCGCGTCTACGGTGCGTGTGGCAGGCTTGCCCACATCGTGGAGCAGGGTGGCAAGACGCAGCTCCCAAACGGGGAGGGCGTCGCTGGGGCATTCGGACAGCGATTCGACCGCCTTCAGGCTGTGCGTCCAAACATCGTATTGGTGGTAGCGGTTCTGGGTGCAGCCGACCATCGGCAGGAGCGGCTGGGCAAACTGTTGGAGCAGCCCCGATTCCAACAGCATCTGCAGTCCGCGCGCCGCACTCGGTTGCTCCAAGATTCGGGTGAACTCGTCGCGGATGCGCTCCTTGCTGATAATCTGGAGACGATGGGCTTCCGCACAGAGGGCATGGTAGGTTGCTGGCTCGATGGTGAAGCCCAGCTGCACGGCGAATCGGATGGCACGCAGCATGCGCAGGGGGTCTTCGTGGAAGGTGGCTTTCGCTTCGCGTGGGGTGCGAATGAGCCGCGCCTGCAGGTCGGGCAACGCCATGCCCAACGGGTCACGGATTTCGCCCGTGTGCAGGTTCTCCAGCAGCGTGTTAATCGTGAAGTCGCGGCGCAGGGCGTCTTCGTAGAGCGTGGCGGGCTTCACCTGAATGGGCTTACGGCTCTCAGCGCGATACGATTCTGCCCGCGCCGTCACCAGCTCGATGGGCACACCTGCCACCTTCACCATCGCAGTGCCGAAGCGAGCGTAGACCACGGGTGCATGCTCCGCAACGCCATGCTCATAGAGCCATCGCGCCAGGGCGAGTGCGTCGCCCTCCAACACGATGTCCAAATCGTTGGGCAGCGGGCGATTCAGCAGCTTGTCGCGTACATAGCCCCCCACCAGATAGACCTTGCCTTCGTAGTCAGTGCCGCGCAGGACCTCCCGCAACCGTGCAATCGCCTGTTCGACCACACCCCTAAGATACCCCGATTCGGGGGGATTCGTTTCCTAAAACCCGATTCGAGAGTACATTTCCGCCCTTCGATGCATTCTATATATTGGAGGTCAAAACGATGAGACCCGTGACGAAGCACCAAGCCGATGTACGCTCTGAAGCACCGATGAACCGAAGCGGTTCATACCGACCTTGGACTTATCGCTTACTCAGTTTGGCGACGACTTTTGCCCTCTGTTTCGCCTTTGCCACAAGCTTGCTGCATGCGCAGCAAAATTGTGTCTTCGCCGATGTGAATGGTGATGGCGTCGTCGATGACGCCGACCTGCTACAAGTGCTGTTTTGCTTCGGCACCTCGACTCCGTTAACCATCCCTGATATCGACGAGATGGTGGCGATGCGGCTCACCGCCGCGTTCCCCACTCATTTCCCTGGAGCACCGGGTGTCCCATTCAACCCACAGGATGCCGCCTTTGCGCGCACCCGCCTATCAACGGCTGATTCTTTCTTCGATGTATTTGTGGCGTGGGACACGCGAGCGGACTTCTGGCAGTTCGATGCGGAGCAGGTTGCTCGAGGATTGGTGGTAGGCGCGGTGTACCTACCACCAGGGGGCGAAGCTCCCGATGGAACGCTTCTCCCTGAGGGCTTCTATCTGGTGCGGATGCACTCCGAAGTAGGACAAGACATCTGGCACGCGGATCTGCTGGACGCTCGCACCGGGCGCCCCAGAGTGGTGGGCCTGCCTGCTCAAGCCTCCCGCACCCTCCGCATTCCCATCCCGGGCACGCGCAACGACATCGCCATCAAGGTGCGTCCCAATCCGAGCAATCCACAGGGGTTCTGTGTTCAAATATGGCTGAGCTACCTGTGCCCGAACGGCGTGTGGCTGGACCATGTGTTAATCTGGCGGCGGTGTTTCCCATAAGGTTCGTCGAAGCGTAGCTCGCGGGGGCAGGTCGGGATGCCTACCCCCGTTTTTTTACCACCAGCCCCAGCCTTTGCGATAAGGCGGGCGCACATAGCGCTCCGCTTCGGGAACATTGGTGACGCGACCCTGTTGCGCATCATAGAAGATTTTTTGCCCGACGCGGAACGCCACATTGCCCAGCAGCACCGCTTCCGTGAGGGTGGCGGCATACTCGAAGTGGCTGAAGGTGGGGCTGCCCGTTTTGCACGCCTGAATCCATTCGGCATGGTGTCCGGCAGGCGAGCGCGGGATGCTGGGTGCCGGCGGCTGGAAATCGGCAAATTTCGCCTGTGGGAACAAAAAGCAGCGGTCGGCGTGCGGGAAATAGATCACGCCCTTCTCGCCCACGAAAAGTGTGCCGTTCGGGGCAAGCGGTTTGCCTTCCACCAGCTCGTTGCGGGGCTTGCGCCCGCCATCATACCAGATGAGGCGCACAGGCGGCATCCCTTTGCGAGCAGGGAACTCATACTGCACGATGCTCCATTTCGGACCCGTTTCAGGATGGCGTGGCTCGCCCTCGGCTTCCACGCTAACAGGCAGTCCCAGCTCCAGCGCCCAGTAAGCGGTGTCGATGATGTGGCACCCCATGTCGCCCAGGGCGCCCGTGCCGAAATCCCACCAGCCACGCCAGGCGAAGGGATGATAAGCCGGGTGATAAGGTCGCGCCGGCGCAGGACCCAACCAGAGATCCCAGAAAAGGGTGCTGGGTATGGGCGGGGTCTCGGTCGGGCGGTCGATGCCTTGCGGCCAGATGGGGCGGTCGGTCCAGCAATGCACCTCCCGAATCGCGCCGATAACACCGGACCGCACAATCTCCACCGCTTGGCGCAAGTTATCCGAGGCATGCGCCTGATTGCCCATCTGGGTCGCCACTTTGGCTCGGCGAGCCGCCTCGCGCACCGCGCGTGCCTCCCACACCGAATGCACCAGCGGCTTCTCGCAATAGACATGCTTGCCCAGCTGCAAGGCGATGAGGGCGGGTAATGCATGGTGATGGTCGGGCGTACTAATGACCACCGCGTCGATATTGCGCTGCCGCTCCAGCATCTGCCGATAGTCAACATAGAGCGCGGCTTTCGGGAAGGCTTGGGCGGCAGGTGCGAGCCGCTCCAGGTCCACATCGCAGAGGGCAACGATATGCTCACTGCTGACCGCCATCAGGTTATCCCAGCCGCGCCCGCCTGTGCCAATGATGGCGATATTGAGCTTGTCGTTGGGCGATTGTCCCTTGCCGAAGCCGCTCTTCAGAAAGAGCAGCCCCATGCCCGCCGTCAGCGTCTGCTTCAGAAACTCTCGCCGTGTCGTCTTCCGCGCCTCCATAGCAAGCCCTGCGCTTCGCTGTCAAGAGAGAGATTCCTGCTGGCTCGCTTTCGGTGCAATGTCCGAACCACCACTGCACCCTTGGGGATGTTCGAAAATCAGGGGAGCGGAAACCGCACCCGTACCGCAAGTCAGGTTTTTTCAGATGATAAAAGCGGCGCCTTTGTTGGGAGATGATTTAGGAATTAAGTCCTTTGCTAACGCTCCAAATCGAAGTCCACTAATACTGGAGCATATCGCTCTCTGGTCAGTTCTGCGCCACAAGCCTTGAAGTATTCTATCCAAAAGTTTTCAATCTCATAGATTTTGTCGGGTTTTAGCCCGCCCTGCTTGGCAGCGGTGGCGCCTGCCACCCATACTTTCACCCCCTTCAGATCAGGAAGCCTACCCTGCTTCCGAAGCGTCTCGATGATTTGCCTGGTACGCGCGTCCGTCAGCTTTGTGCTTGCAAAATCGTACTGATCCGATTGCTCGATCATGTCGGAGAATACAATGAGAACCTTGTACGGCATACCCTTACATCTTTGCTCGTTGAAGGTCTTTCCCACCATAGCTAAAGCATCCAGTAGGTTAGTTCGCTTTCTGCTTTGCTGTAGAAGATCCTTCACTACCTGTTTGATTCGCTCCCTACGCTTTTGCATCTCTTGCTCATACGTAAGTCGATTGTCTGTTGCGGGATTAAATGCAGGGAACTTTTCATCGATGGGATAGCTTCGGGTAGCCAAGGGGTTCTCGGTGATTAGATCTGCTATGAGGAAGTCACCTCCCTGCAACTTGTCCAGCACATGTTTCTCAAAGTCGTGCAAATAGCGTTCGCGCGTCTCAACAGTGCTTCCAGAAACATCGAACAGGACCACGATTACAGCTGTCTTGGGTTTAGAGCCGCAGCTTGTCAACAGCCCGCTCGCCCAGACAGCCAGCGCAACAGCCACCAAAATCAGAGGCTGAGCATCCCTAAGCAGGCTTCTTCTACTCCGCATCGCCCTGTTGTCTACCCGCATTATCGTCAGCCTCCTCAGGGGCTTCCTTATTGAGGTATTTCTCAACCCTCCTAACAGCATCGTCAGCTTTCTCAGGGGCTTCCTGCTGGAATTGATGGAGGGCATCTTGAGAAACTGACGGTTGATTGTCCGGCAAAAACGCCATGGGACGAGGAGTGGTGTGTGGGTCGTTGCGATCGGGACGCACACGCATGTTCGCACCTTGATAAACACCGATCAACTGCTGCGCTATATCTTTTATCTGTAAAGCTCGTTTGTAGGCGGCCGCCCAGGCTTTCCACCTCCTTATCGCCGCCGCATCATAAGCCTTCTGTGCCGCTAAAAGTTTTCTTTCAGCCTTTGCAAGCTGCCTTCTGGCACGAAACACATTGAACAACAATTCATCGTGAACAAAGTATGCTGCAATAGTTGCCACAAGAAAAATGAGCAAATTGAAGGTGGCGAAGGCATACATCATTCCTGCTGACTGGGTTTCTCTAAACGCAGAAGGGTGCAGGGAAAGATACATTTGCCGTAGCCAAGCAACCGCCGCGATGACAAGAAGAGGCGTCGCAATTAAGCCAATCGCAAAGAAGAACCGATCCCCAGTCCAGTTGCCCTCCGCAACCAAGCGCCCAAGGTAGTGGGCACACACCAACAGTGAGACCCCAATCGCAGCTGTGGCAATCACTGTGTAGAGCTCCGATTCGCCGAAGAGGCGAAACACGACAAGATTGATAGGAAATTCAAATACAAACAGTGCAAAGAGAAGCAGCCAGTACAACATCAGGCGAGTCTCCCCTCCAGCAGGAGGGTTGCTACCTCGATGTCTTCTATAAGCCTCGTTGGCTTGTTGCAGAGCAGTTCTCGCAGATTGCACCTCTTGATTAGCGTGCCTTATCACATCGAACAACTGCTGTACTCTTGTTCCTAGCGAAGCATCGAGATTGTGCCACCGCTCATGAATTTCGCGAATGTCCCTATCGGCAGCTTGCACCAGCTCCATCACATAGGGCGGCTGATGGGGGTCATCCCAAAGGGGGATACATTCCTTCCCATCTTTTCTGCCAAACTGTTCGGCACGCTTGGTACTATACCGCCGACTGTGCAACCAATCTTTTATGAGCCTTATGATCCAACCCATCGAGTCCACCCTCCTCGGCCGTCTTATTATACCCTGTATACACCTGCAGATTCAATCCGCACCCCATAATACTTCATATTATACCCCATGCGAGCCTTAGAAATCAAGGCGCAATTCCCAGGCCTCTCGAACTGCAGAATTTGCCTAATCGTCTGTGCAATTAACCCCCTGCTTTCGGGTACAATAAGCGGGAAATGGACGCCATGCGCCAATTGGCGGGAACGGTCTGCCCACGCAATCGGGTGAGCAACGCGATTGCGAACACTGGTGGACACTTTGAAACTTACGATGGAGGAATGGGACCGTGGGAACGCGCATGCAAGTGATCTCGCTGGGAGTTGAGTTGGCGGGCAAGCCGACCTTCTCCGTGCAGGTCATCAAGCGGATTCTCGAACTATTTCAGGGCGGTAAGTGGAGCTGCTACCTTTATTGCCGTTATATCGTCAAGAAGAAGACTGGATGGTTCCGCGTCACAGCGGAAGAGAGGGTGCTGGATCTCACGCTGTCCGATGGCAACCCCCTGATTCCCGAAGAAGTAAAGGAGTTAGTGAGCGCGCGGCTTAGCCTGCGAGCCGAAGGCAGTTTTGATGGCGATATCGGGGGGACACTCTTTTATATGGCACAGGAGGCTATAAGCCCCTCTGGTGGGTACAACATGAGTTTCCATTTCAATAGCCGTATACGGGAGCAATCGTAGCGCTCGTTTGGCTTTCGCTAAGGCGCACCAGACGAGTGGGCCACTGGAGTGAATCCCCACCAACGGTAGGTCTTTTGCGAAGCGCAAGGGCGTCTCTCTTTGCCTGCGAGCGAGAGCTTGTACGCCCTACGAACGCCGTACTGAAAATGCAGGCATCCCACCTACAACGAGAACCGAACTGGCGTTGCACGAAAAAAACTACCCTCTTGAGATAACAACGGTAGGGGCGAGGTTGCCTCGACCCTACCGCACAATCCCCTGCGCAGGGGTGGTCCTTCGTGACTCACACAAGGCAGTACCTGCACAGCTACTGTGTGTTTCAATCCCCTGCGCAGGGGTGGTCCTTCGTGACGATGCCGGTCCGCAGGGGCCGGCGGGACCACCGGGCCCTCCGTTTCAATCCCCTGCGCAGGGGCGGTTCTTCGTGACTATGCAAAGAGAAGAAGGGGGGTGGGAGAAAATGTTTCAATCCCCTGCGCAGGGGCGGTCCTTCGTGACCCTACGCCCTTATTATACTCGATTGCGAACTCAAAAGTCAAGGGGTGATTCCGAACCTCCCCCCGAATCGCCAAAATTTGACTCATGAGTCAGGGGGGTTCGGAATCGTTTTTTCCTCCTGTTTGTCTCGGAGAAAAGCGGTGCCAAGCGGGTAAGATTCAGGCTATGGAGAATGGGAAGCAGGTCGCGGAATGGTTCCGTGGGCAGTTTGAGGCGCTGCGTGCCGAAATCGCCAAGGTGATTGTGGGGCAGGCGGAGGTGGTGGAGAATGTGCTGGTGGCGGTGGCTGCAGGTGGGCACGCGCTGCTGGAGGGCGTGCCCGGACTGGGCAAAACACTGCTGGTGCGCACGCTCGCCCAATCGCTCAATCTCCAGTTCGCTCGCATCCAGTTCACGCCCGATCTCATGCCAGCCGATGTGACGGGCACCAACATCCTGGCGGAGAGCGAGAGCGGCGCACGCACCTTCGTGTTCCGCCCCGGACCGGTGTTCACCAATATCCTGCTGGCGGACGAGATTAACCGCGCCACGCCCAAGACGCAATCGGCGCTGCTGGAGGCGATGCAGGAGCAAGCGGTGACGGTGGCAGGCAAGCGCTACCCGATTGAGCCGCCCTTCTGGGTGCTGGCGACGCAGAACCCGATTGAGCAGGAGGGCACCTATCCCTTGCCTGAGGCGCAGTTAGACCGATTCTTCTTCAAGATTCTGGTGGGCTATCCGACGCTGGAGGAGTTGCGGGAGATCGTGAACCGCACCACAGGCGCTGCCGTGCCGCAGGCGAGCGCGGTGGCGGATAAAGCGACGCTGCTGCGCATGCAGCAGGTGGTGCGCGAGGTGCCGATTGCGCAGCCGGTGCAGGACTTCGCCCTCAAAATCGTGGTGGCGACCCATCCGGGTTCACCCTACGCGCCCGCTGAGGTGAACCGCTATGTGCGCTACGGCTCCAGCCCACGCGGGGCGCAGTCGCTCATTCTGGCAGCGAAGGTGTATGGGCTGTTGGATGGGCGTTATAATGTGTCGCGTGAGGATATTCAGCGCGCGCTCAAGCCCGCCCTGCGCCATCGCATCCTGCTCAACTTCGAGGCGGAAGCAGACGGCATCACCTCCGATCAGGTGCTGGAGAGCGTGCTGGAGCATGTAAAGCGCACAGAGGGGGAACCTATCAGGGTCTAATTCTAATTAGACCGTGTTTTGGGGATGCCGAGGGCGACGAGATACGCCAGTATCAGCACGAGGGCTGCGCTGGCGTAGGGCAGCGTATCCCCATAGTGGAGCAAGCCATTTCCCCAGATGGGTCCGATGATGCGAGCAAGGCTTTCGAGCGAGCCGCCCACGCCCTGAATGCGCCCCTGCTCGTCGGCGCCCGCCGCTTGGCTCAGCAGGCTGGTGAAGCAGGGCAGCGCGATGGAACCCCCTATCGCAGCAAGGCTCACCGCCACCAGAAAGAACGGGAAAGAAGACCCAAATGCCGCGCCCATCAGCCCCACAATGTTCAGCCCCAGCCCCGCAAGAAGCGCGGAACGCTCATGGAGCCAATGCACCACATGGCGAATTCCCACCGCTTGCATCAACGCCCCAATCACGCCAATCATCGCCAGCACATAGCCGTTCTCCACTGGTCCCAGCCCGAAGCGGGTGTGGGTAAAAAGCGGGAAGGTCGTTTGATAGACCGAGAAGGCACTCCAGAGCATGAGATCGAGCCAGAGTAGCCGTCCCAGCACAGGGCGTTGCAGCAGGGAGGGCATCTCGCGCCACGGCGAGGGGCGTGTGGAGGACTGCGGGCTACCCCAGATGCCGCGTGCCGAGGTGGTGTGAACGGTTTCGGGCAGCCATCGCCAGCCCAACGCAGCGGCAAGCAAGGAGAGGCACGCCGCCACCCAAGCAGGCACCTCCAGCCCGAAACGCGCCAGCCCACCACCTAAGGCGGGTCCCAGGATAAACCCCAGTCCGAACGCGGCTCCGATTAGACCATAGTTGCGGGCACGCTCCCGAGCGTCGCTGATGTCGGCGATATAGGCGCGTGCGGTGGTGATGTTGCCGCCCGTAAAGCCGTCCACCACACGCGAGGCAAACAACCAGAAGAGATTCCCCGCCAGCGCGAGCATCACAAAACTCACAGCGGAACCTAACAGGCTCAGAATCAGCACGGGACGCCGTCCCCAGCGGTCTGACCAGTCGCCCAGAACGGGTGCCGCCACCATCTGCGCCAGCGAGAACGAGGCGAACAACAGCCCAATCTGCCACTCGGAAGCATGGAACCGCTTGGCGTAAAAGGGCAGCAAGGGGATGACAATCCCAAACCCCACGAGGCTGACGCAGATGGTCAAAAAGACGGCGAGCAACGCCCGCCGTTTCAGATGCGGCTCCGAATCGGCATGAATGCGCACCACGCGACTCATAAAACTAATAGCGGCGTTTGCGTTTCGGTTTGTTTGCGCGCTGCGGCTTCTTCGGCTTGGGCGATGGGGTGGTCGTGCCCGTTGCCACCGGCTGCTCGTCTGCGGCTCTCGGTGGCGATACAGGTCGTGGTGCCGTGGCGGTTGCGCGCAACGCACTCTGCTGACGCTCCTGCGTGCGTGTGCGGAACGCCTCCCAGTCCACTATCAGCTGGCTGGCGATATAGATGGAGGAGTAGGTGCCCACCACGGCGCCGATGGTCATCGCCACATAGAAGTGGCGCAGGTCATGCGTTACCGCGCCCCAAATCATCAAGGCAATCAGCACCAGCACCAGTGTCAGGCTCGTGTTGATGGAGCGTGCCAGCGTCTGGTTCAAGCTGCGGTTCACGATGGTCGCCAGCGTCTCGCCTTTGACCCGATAGCGCAGGTTCTCACGAATGCGGTCATAGACCACAATCGTGTCATGCACCGAGAAGCCGATGAGGGTCAGCAGCGCGGTCAGGAAGAGCGAGTTGACCTCCCAGCCGAGCAGGTAGCCCAAGAGAGCCGAAGAGCCGACCACAATCAGCACATCGTGCGCAAGGGCGAGTATCGCCGCAACACCGAACTTGAATCCGCTCCAGCCGCCCTCGATGGAGAAGCGGATGGCGATATAAAGGAGGATAGCAATCAGCGACAGGAAGACCGCGATATAGGCGCGCTGCACAATCTCGGCGCGAATGCGGGGACTGATGCTGGCGAAGCTCACCTCTTTCAGCGCGCCCAGCGGCTGCAGCGCGTTCAGCAGGCGCGGCTTGTCCTTATCGCTCGCCTCCGCCACATGCACAATCAGTTGGCGATTGCCTTCGGCAAACTGCGCACCTACCTTCTCAAAACCTGCCTTGCGGAGCAGTTCCACCACTTCGTTCAGGCTTGCTCGAATCGGCTGGGGCGACTCAACCACCAGCTCGCTGCCACCTGCGAAGTCGATGCCCGGTTTCAGTCCACCCAGACCCAGCCAGAAGACCAGCCCGATTGCAATCAGCGTGCCGCTCAAGGCATAGAAAAGTCGGCGACGCCCCACAAAATCGAAGCGGTCGCTCACACGCTCCAATCCCTCACCAATCGTCACGCCAATCTGACGGTACAGCCCAAACAGCTTCACATCAGGGTGAACGCCCAGCCCGACCAGCGTGTAAAGCAGCGTGCGCGTGCAGGTGATGGCGGTGAAGAAGCTAATAATCACACCCATCATCAGCGTAGTGGCGAAACCTTGCACGGGACCGGTGCCGTAGTTATACAGGATGATGCAGGTGATGATGGTGCTGAGGTTCGAGTCGAAGATGGCGGGGAAGGCACGCTTGAAGCCCGCGTCGATGGCTGCCAGCAGCGTCTTGCCCAGTCGCAGCTCCTCCTTCATCCGCTCAAAAATCAAAATATTGGCGTCGACCGCCATGCCGATCGAGAGGATAAAGCCGGCGATAGCAGGCAGCGAGAAGGTCACGCCCACTGCTTTGAAGACCACAATAGAAAAGAGAATATAAAGTCCCAGCGCGATCACAGCCAGCGTACCCGGCAGCAGGTAATAGGCTATCATGAAGAGTGCGACCAAGATGGTGCCTACCAAGCCTGCCTGGAGGATGCGTTCCCATGCGCGGGCGCCGAGAATCGGCTCGATGCGGTTCACCGTCTCCACGCTTAGGCTCACCGGCAGTGCCCCAGCACGCAGCAGGTCGCGCAGGCGTGTGGCTTCCTTCAAGGTGAAATTGCCGCGAATCACGGGTTCGCGCAGATTCGCACCCTCCACTATCGGCGCCGAGATGATGCGGTTATCCAGCACAATCGCGATATGTTCCTTCAAATACAGGGATGAGGCGCGGGCGAATTTTTCGACTGCATCGGGCTTGAGGTAGAGCGCCACTTCGGGGCTGAAGGTCTGGCTGACCACCTCGGCGTCGCGTAAGTCATCCCCCGATATAATCAGCGGTGAGCTTTGGATAATCTGGAGATACTCGGGTGTGCCCTCCTTGATAAGGCGTCCCGGCTCTTTGGGGTCGCCCAGGTCGCGGAAGCGCACGACCTCTTCGCCTCGCTCATCTTTCTCGAACACTAATTCATAGCGGGCGTTCGGGTTCTTCTCGGAGCGCACATCTTTGAGGTAACGGAACTCCAGCCGTGCGGTGATGGAGAGCAGCTCGCGCGCCTCCTGCTCGTTCGTATAGCCCGGCAACTCGATGACGATTTCGCGGTCGCCCTTCTTGAAGACGCCCGGCTCCACCACGCCCAAGGTGTCGATGCGCTTTTGCAGGATATCGGCGACGAGGTTCAGGCGGGTTGCGTTCCACTGCGCTTGCTCCTGTGGGGGCAGTTTTTCCACCTCGGCGCGCAGGGTCATGCGGATACCACCCTTCACATCAAGCCCCTGACGGGTAGGTAGCCGCATGATGCCCCAGATAGATAGTCCTGCCAGCACAACAATAATGCCCAGATAAATAAAATTTTTTTGCATGTGCCCTTGTTCTCCTCCTGTTGCTCGGAATGCGCCCCCTATTATACCCCTTGAATCGTTGGCAGTTCGCGATAGGTGGTCAGGCGAATTTCTTCTTGTTGGAGCAGGGCTTTAAAATCGGGTTCCATCAAGATGCGCAGCTCATCCACGCGATATTGCCAACCGCTTGTAATGGCGTGCCCTTCGGGATGATCCTCACCCAGATGGACAATCAGCTCCGTGACGCCCGGCTTGAGCGAGCGGATGAATTGATGCAGCCGCTTGCGATGTGCTTCCAACGGCTCGCCCAGCTCATACTGAGGGTTCAGGTAATCGATGGTGGGAATGCCCAGTTGCTGCAGGCGTTTGTAGATGGGCAGGTAATCCAGCCCGCGTGCCTTCGCCATCGCTAAGATTTCTGGCGTGGGGCTGAACACCATCGGCGTGATTTTGTAGTCCATCGCGACCTTCAGGAAGGTTTCGAAAAAGGGGGGATGAGCATAGAGCGTGCCCATGTGCGAATCGAGATGGGTGGGGCGCACGCCGAATTGCAAGGCGCGCTCGATCTGGGCGCGAATCTCGATCTCCACCTCCTGCGGGCTGGCATGGCGCACCACCTCCTCGACCGAACGCCAGAGAAACCCCTCCTTATCGATAAGCCCTTTGACCTTATCGGGAGGAGCAACGGGGCGCCAGCGATAGAACTGCCACTCACTGGTGAGGGTCAGGTGCAATCCCACATCGGTGTTCGGGTTCTTGCGTACCCAATCGGCAGCGGCAGGAAACCACGGACAGGGTACCATCATGCTTGCGCTGCTGACCACACCCGCTTCCATCGCACGGATGGTGCCCCGATTCTTCGCATGGCACATGCCGAGATCGTCGGCGTGAATAATCAGGTAGCGCTCCTTCACGCGGGGCGTGAACCCCGCCTGATTCTCTTGGTGATAACTTACACGCTTCATAGCAGACACTCTTTTCGCTTGCGTGGTGATTCTTCCTGTTGCGGTGGGGCAGACGAGAAAAATCGTGGCAAAAGGTGCGGTTCAAACTCCGGTGGTCAGTGTGGGGATAGGCGGGTGCAGGAATCGTGCGGGGTCGAAGGGGGCGATGGGCAGCTCGGTTGTGCCGTTCAGCACCAGATCAGCCACTGCTTGCGCCGTCGCGGGCGCCAGCAGGATGCCGTGATAGGCATGCCCGCTCGCCAGATAAAGCCCCTCAAAGCCTGCTATGCTGCCAATCAAAGGGTTCGCATCGGGTGTACCGGGGCGCAAGCCGACCGCAAGCCCGACGATGGTCGCTCCCATCAGCGGGGGAAAGAGGCGCAGAAGCGTCTGCAGCAAATGATGCATCCCTTCCGCGGTTGTCCGCAGGTCAAAGCCCGCATGTTCGCGGGTTGCACCCAGTAAGGCAGTGCCGTTCGCGCGGGGCACCAGATAGCCAATAAGCGAGGTCACGATATGGCGCACGGGGCGTGGCAAGTCGGTCAGCACCAGAATTTGCCCGCGCACCGGTTCGATAGGCACATGCAGCCCGAGCGTGTGGAGCAGTGTGCCCGTCCATGCGCCTGCCGAGACCACCACGGCATCTCCACGCAGGGTGCCACCGGCTGTGCGCACCCCCACGACCCGTCCCCGCTCCTGCAGGAATCCCACCACGGGCTGTCCTCGATAGAACTCCACGCCCGTCTGCATCACGGCTGCGTGCAACGCCCGCATGAGGCGTGCGGTATGCACCCAGCCCTCGTTCGGAAGCCAGAGCGCGAGGCTGCACTCTTCTGTAAGGGCAGGCTCCAGTTCCCGCGCCTCACGGGCACTGAGCCATCTGGCTTCTGGCTCGTAGCGGAGAACCCATTCATAAGTGGTGCGCAGGGTTTGGGCATCCGACTCGTGCAGGGCGACCCGCAGGCTGCCGCAGCGGCACCATTCGATATCGATGCCGACCTCCTCGCGGAGTTGGTGCGCCCATTCGGGGTAGAGCCGAAGGCTGTGGAGCATAAAGGGGAGAGCAGGCGTCTCCGCAGGGGTCAAGCTGAAAGGGTTCACCATCCCAGCGGAAGCGACCGAGGTCTGCCCGCCTTCCGAAACGCTCTCCAACAGCACCACAGAGACGCCACGGCGACGCAACTCCCAAGCAACCGATGACCCAATCACGCCTGCCCCCACCACCAATACCGTCATGGCTCAACCTCCCGCCACCATCTGCACAATCTCCAGGTTATCGCCCTCGCGCAGCACAATTTCATCATAGCGTTCACGCGGGACAATTTCGTAATTGTGTTCTACCACCACCATGCGGGGGTCCAGCCCGCGTTCCTGCAGCAGTTGGAGCAGGGTGGTCGCCTCCGGCAGTTCGCGCTCCTTGCCGTTAATACGCACTCGCATGGCGGTAAAAATTATACCCATACGGGGTATCATGAATATGGGGGTGAACCCTATGCCAAGCTTCGATCGCGAGTGGTTAGCGGAGGAGGTTAGGAGGTTAAGTGCCAGAATGCCCAAGGCGCCTCCGGGCAGCAAGGAGGCTGCCCTGGCATGCTTTGACCTATGGGAAGGCACTCCAGAGGAAAAGGAGGAGGTTCAGCGCCTGCTCCAAGAAGTTGAGTCCAGCCGAGAACAGAACATGCTCCCGATAGAAGATAAGCACTCATGAATCGTTATCTGCTGGATACCAATCATGTCAGCGCGTTCTGGTCGCAAAACGATACACTCCGCGCTCGGATGAGTAATGTGTCCGATGCCGAGTTCAATCTATGCACGCCATCTGTAGGAGAGTTATGGCATATGGTATTTAACAGTACGCGTGTCGAGCATAACATGGCACGATTGGAGGTTCTGCTTCGACAATTCCCAATTTTGGATTTTGACTTGAATGCCGCCGTCGAGTTCGGTCGATTATGGACAGTATTAAGGCGACGCGGACGCCCAATTCCTGTTGTAGATGCCCAGATTGCTGCCATCGCAATCGCCCACAATCTTGTCATTCTAACATCCGATGTCCGACACTTCGCGGAGGTACCCGGGATACTTTTTGAAAACTGGTTAATTCCACAGGAGCCTTGATCGGGTGGGAAGGAATTCAAGCCTCATAAGTTCCCTACTGAACCTGTAGCAGTTGGAGCAGGGTGGTCGCCTCCGGCAGTTCGCGCTCCTTGCCGTTAATACGCACTCGCATGGCGGTAAGATTGTACCTCAAACGGTTGCGTGGGCAAATGGGTATCATAGAAAGTGAGAGCAATCGTACCAATAGGGGAGATATCGTGATGAAACCGACGGGTTCACGGTTTGGCATGTACGAGCGTGAAAGCAACGAGACGCGCGTCTACACCTCCGTCGATCTGGACGGCGCGGGCAACGCTCGCATCAACACAGGCATCGGCTTCTTTGACCATATGCTGGCGCAGGTGGCGCGGCATGCGCCGCTCGATTTGGTTGTCGATGCGGCAGGCGACCTCCATGTGGACGAGCATCATGTAGTGGAAGATGTGGGCATCTGCTTGGGGAAGGCGGTGCAGCAGGCGCTGGGCGATATGCGGGGCATCTACCGCTTCGGCTGGGCGATTGTGCCGATGGACGAAGCGTTGGCGATGGTCGCCCTCGATTTCAGCGGGCGCCCCTTGCTGCAGTTCGAGGCGAGCTTCCAGCGTGAGACGGTGGGTCATTTCCCCACGGAGCTGACCGCCGAATTTTTCCGCGCCTTCGCCAACCATGCGGGTGTCACGCTCCACATTCGCCTGCTGCACGCCACCAACGACCATCACGCCATCGAAGCGATTTTCAAAGCGTTCGCCAAAGCGTTGGAGATGGCAACACGCTATCACCCGCGTCAGAGCGCGATCCCCTCTACCAAAGGCTTTGTGGAGGGCGCCAAGGAGGAGCCTCCCTTGGACGACGAAAGCCTCTAATTGCCGTCATGCCCCATGAAAAGCCTTTACCCACCCCAGTTGCGTGGGAGGAAGAGCTGAATGTAGCGTTGGATGGCGTAGCGGTCGGTCATACCCGCGATATAGTCGCACACCGATTGCACCTGCGCTTCGTAGCTCGGCTCCGCTGGGCGAAAGTTTTCCGGTAGCATGTCGGGATGTTCCATATAGTAGTCGAACAGCTGGCTGATGATGACGCGCATCTTCTCGCGTTCCGCCAGCACGCGCGGATGATGATAGAGCCGTTCGAACATGAACTCCTTCATGCGGTTCATCGCTTCCAGCATTGGTGGGCTGAGCTGCACGATAGGCTTACCCTCGCTTTGTTCCACCACATCCATCACCATGCGGGCGATACGCTGGCTGTGGGTCTGCCCCAGAAAGTCGATGAGGTCGCGTGGCAGATCGTGGGGGGTGAGTAGCCCGGCGCGGATGCCGTCGTCCAGGTCGTGGTTGAGGTAGGCGATTCGGTCGGCGATGCGCACGACGGTTGCTTCGAGGGTAGTGGTCTTATCGCTTTCGGCTTCGCTGAGGTCGGCGCGCCCCTTGGAGTGCCCGGCGATACCTTCGCGCACCTCATGGGTCAGGTTCAAGCCCTGCCCCTCTTTTTCCAGCACATCGACCACGCGTAGGCTCTGCTCATAGTGGCGGAACCGCCTGCCGGGCAGATAGCGTTGAAGGGTCTCGTCGAGGGCTTCCTCGCCGGTGTGTCCAAAGGGGGGATGTCCCAGGTCGTGGGCGAGGGCAATCGCTTCGGTCAGGTCCTCATTCAGGCGCAGGGCGCGACTGATGGTGCGGGCGATTTGGGCGACTTCGAGCGTGTGGGTCAGCCGGGTGCGATAGTGATCCTCTTCTGGGTCTAAAAACACCTGCGTTTTGTGCTTGAGACGACGGAACGCCTTGCAGTGGATGATGCGGTCGCGGTCACGCTGAAACGCGGTGCGCACCGGGTCAGGTGGCTCCGGGCGTGGTCGCCCACGCGACTCGGCACTGCGCGTTGCATAGGGTGCCAAAATTTCGCGCTCCAACTGCTCCAGTCGCTCCCGAACGGTCATGGCTAATACTGAATCAGGGTGTAGACCTCGTAGCCGCGCAGGTTTTTGCGCCCGCCGAGGAAGGTGAGTTCGATCAGGAACACGAAGCCTGCCACGGTGCCCTTGAGCCGCTCAATCAGGCGGGCAGAAGCGGCTGCGGTGCCTCCCGTCGCCAGCAGGTCGTCCACCACCACCACGCGTTGACCCGGCTCGATGGCGTCGGTGTGAATCTCAACGGTGTTCGTGCCATATTCCAGCGCGTACTCCTCGGCAATCTTGTCGCCGGGCAGTTTGCCCAACTTGCGGATGGGCACGAAGCCCAACCCCAAATTGACCGCTATCGGCAGTCCGAACACGAAGCCACGCGACTCGATTCCCGCAATCACATCGGGTTTCAGCGAGCGGGCATGCTCCGTCATCCGATCGATCACTTCGCGCAGCGCTTGCGGATGCTTCAGCACGGGCGTGATGTCTTTAAAGATGATGCCCGGCTCTGGGAAGTTCGGTATATCGCGTACCAACTGCGCCGCCAACAACTCTGCCATCGTCTTTACCTCCTCTGAAAACCGATAAAGTATACCCGCTCACTGCAACACAGGCTCATCCCGCCTGCGGGGGCAAAAGTGGATGGGAATGAAGCAAACTTCAGGGATAGCGTGATGGAGAGGCAGGAGAACAGTCAGCGCAGGCGAACCTGCCATAAGCAGGGCATGCAGGTCAGACAGCTGCGATTAGTGAACTTTCGGAACTATGCGCAAGCGCAGATCGAGCCAGGTGCTGGGCTAAATGTGTTGGTCGGAGCCAACGCCCAAGGCAAAACCAACCTGCTGGAAGCCCTCTACATAGCCAGCACCTTCCGCCCACTGCGTCCTGTGCGGGAAAGCGAGCTGATTCGCTGGGGCGAGCAGGAAGCCTCTATCAAGGTGCGTTTCCTGCACCACGGTATCGAAGAGGAGCTTCTCATTCGCATTCCAACCGAAGGCAAACGCTCCGTTTGGCTGAACGAGCAGCCCGTCTCGCGGCAAAGCGACCTCATCGGGCGCCTGAAAGTGGTCTGCTTTACCGCACAAGATTTACTTCTCATTCGGGGTGAGCCGGCGGAACGCCGCCGCTTTCTGGACAATGAGCTGAGCCTGCTAAGCCCCCGCTATCTCTATTCGCTGGTGCAGTATCGTCGCTGTCTGGAGCAGCGCAATACCCTCCTGCACGCCCATTTGGAGGGGCATGCCTCGCTGGAAAGTCTGCCCGAATGGGATATGCAGCTGGTGAAATATGGGGCACGCCTCTTGAGCGAGCGTCGCCACTTCCTTGAGCAGCTCCAGCTGTTCGCTCGTGAGGTGCATGCCATGCTCACGGGGGGCAGCGAGGTGTTTCAACTCCGTTATGAACCGGGCTTACCACAAAAAAACCGAAGCCCACTGGTTGATATGGAGGCGGCGCTCCCTTATAAGGAGGAAGAGTGGGCCAACGCGCTCCAAGCGGCACTGCGAGAGGTTCAAACGGAGGAGATTCGGCGCGGGATGACGCTCGTAGGACCGCATCGCGACGATTTCAGGATCAGCATCGACGGCTACGATGCGCGCCTGTTTGCCTCGCAAGGTCAACAGCGGACCTGTGCCCTGAGCTTGCGCCTGGCACAGATCCCGCTGCTAAAAAAGCGCATCGGGGAAAGCCCTGTCGTGCTGCTGGACGATGTGTTCTCCGATTTAGACCCCGAAAGGCGCATGCGACTGGTGCGATTTTTGCAGCCGCGCACGCAGACCTTTCTCACTTGCACCGACCTCAGCATGTTGGGCGATGTGCCCATGCAGGAAGCCGTTGTCTATCATATAGAAGGGGGTCAGATACGCAGTGGTTGAGCCGATTGGGCGATGGCTGTGGGATGTGCTACGCCAGTTGGGGCTGGAGCGGGCGATACGCGCTCGCCTTGCCTTGCAAGCGTGGGACACCCTCGTGGGGGAAGCCATCGCACGCGTGGCACGCCCGCTGCGTTTTGAGGGAGGCACGCTCTGGGTAGCTGTCAAAAGCAACGCGTGGGCACAAGAGCTGAACTTTCAGAAGGCGACCCTGTTGGAGCGCCTCAATCAGGAAGCAGGCGACGACTGTTTCCACGAGATTCGCTTCCTCATACGGGCTTCGCTGGGACAACATGAGCCTGCTGCTGGGCGTCAGAGAGGGGCAGACCCTTCTGGTAGCTCGCCTGCCCAGATTGAACTCAGCCCCGAGGAGCGCGCGGCGTTGCAGCGCCATGTGGCGGGCGTTGAGGAGCCAACCTTGCGCGAGGCGATTTATCGGGCGCGTGAAGCCTCCCTACGCTATCAGAAATGGCGGATGGCTTCCGGCTGGCGGCAATGTGAGCGATGCGGAGAGTGGCACGCCGAATCCTCTCGGCTCTGTGGTCTCTGTCGCCAAGAGCAGCGCAGGCGAAGCCGATAGCGCCAACCGTGCGTTCACGCCCGGCGATGCAGGTGGCGCTTGGCGTGGCGGGCGGCATCGCCTGGATGGAATGGATTCAAAACGGACTGCCTTGGCAACCCAGCGTCACCCTGCTCGCAGCCCTTTTGCTCCTCTTAACCTCCCCGCGCTGGACACTGATGATATTGGCGGCGCTGCTGGGCGGCTGGCGATATGCCCTCTGGAGCCAGGTGGAGCCACTGAACCCTGCCCGGTTGCCCGCCCAGGTGCGATTGCAAGCGATTGGCGCTTTGGAGCCGGTGCGCACGGGTAACCGTCTCCTGTGCGCCTTTGTGGGCGAACATGAATCACGCGGGTATGCCTTGCTCTATTTCCGCGCCTCGGTTGCCGCCCCACCCGATTACGGAGATGAATTTGTGGTGCGAGCCTCGTGGCGAGCACCGCGCAACCCACCTGGCATCCCCTTTGACTGGGCACGCTACCTGCAACGCCGGCGTGTCTACTACATTGCGACCATCTATCACGATTCGCAGTTTCGGTTGCAGCGTTCGCAAGCGGGCAGCTGGCAGCGGTGGTTGATGGGCTTACGGCGTTCGCTGCATCGCCTGCTCTACGCGCGCCTCTCCCAAGAGGATGCAGCCCTCATGGAAGGGGTGATGGTGGGGGCAACGGGCGATTTCCCGCGCCCCTTGCGAGAGGCTTTTATGCGCAGCGGCATCGGGCATCTGCTCGCTACTTCTGGGCTCCATGTGGCGATGGTGCTGCAAATGCTGGAGGGACTGCTCCTCTGGCTGCTCATCCCCTTTCGGGTGCGCGTGGCCATCTTGATGGCGGGTGCGTGGGGCTATGCGCTGGTAGCGGGCATGCGTCCGCCTATCACGCGTGCTGCCACGATGGCAAGCCTTTATCTGATGGCGCCTCTGCTGCGTCGCGAGGCGGATGGATTGAGTGCGCTGGGCTGGGCTGCGGCGATTTGGCTGCTGTACGCGCCCTATGCGCTGTTCGAAGTGGGCTTCCAATACTCCTTCTGCGCGGTACTGTTCATCCTGCTGTTTTACAGGCGCGTGGAGCGGGGGTTGAAGCAGGGCTTGTGGCTTTTTGTGCGCTCTCATAGGGGGCGGCGATGGGGAGAGAAGGTGGTGCTGCCGCCGCTTGCGCTTTCCCTCTGTGCCCAAGTGGGCATCGGGCTGCTCCAACTCTATCACTTCGGCTATCTCTCGCTGCTGTCGCCTATAGCGAACTTGGTGGCAGCACCCGCCGCTTACTTGGCGTTAGCATTAGGGGGCTTCTTCTGGCTCTCGCAAGGTGTGGGTGTGCTGCCCACCGAGTGGACATGCGCGTGGCTGAAGGGGGTGGCGCTTCTCTTTGGTGCGGATTGGGTGCCCGCTATCCGCACCGAGTCGGTGCCCATTTGGTTGGTGCTGGCATTTTATGGGGTCGTGCTGCTGCTTGCGCGCGAGCCAACCACCGCCGAAGAGCCTGAATAAAAGCGAAGGGGGACGCACCCTGCGCCCCCCAATCCGTGGCTCGGCAGCATCGCCCAATAGCAAGGAATATCAGGAGCATGGTCACACCATGCCCTACCCCGTATGGCAAGCCACTATTTCTTGCGGCGCCGCAGCATCAGACCGCCCAAGCCGACGCCCAGCGCCAGCAGGCTGGCAGGCTCCGGCACCCAGTCCTGCTCCACCAGCAACAGCGAAGCGGTCGAGGGACCGGGATAAGCAGCACCGTCAATGTGCAGGAAGAAGGTCTCGATCACCAAGATGTTGTCAGACGGAGCGCTCAGCGGGAAGAAGCCGGACACGGTGAAAACACCGTCTGTTCCGCCCGGATAGCCATCTCCGCTGAACACCCACGACTGCTGAAAGAGAACCTGGCTCGTGTTCAGATCGACCACCTTCTTCGTCCAGAAGATTTGACCGAAGTCCTGCACGAAGCCAGCCACGACGAAGTTAAACCCTGTAAGGGGCGTCTTACTCGTGGTGATGGTGTATTGACCGGTGAAGGTGCCGTTCGAGAAGTTGGTGCCATCGCCTACCGTAATGGGTGGGCTGCTGGTACCTGTCAGGAAAGTAATTTGCGGCAGCGTATTCACCGTCACGGTAGCGGGTGCGCTTGAAAAGGAATTCGCGTTGATGGTGAAGGGCACATTCACCTGGACAGCTCCTGGGAACAGCTGCCCCTTACTGATGGACACATCAACGGTCCAGCCGGACGCCAACGCTTGAGCGGCGAACGCCGCCAGGTACAGCGCAATGCCTAAGAGCTTGAGCTTCCTCATATCGCTACACCTCCAGTATAGATTTGGCGGATGACCTCCTTTCTCGGCGTGGTCTGTCCAGTCAGGGGAGGTTCATCCATTCTTTAATGACTCAAAAAGGGGCGAAAACCGGACAACGGAGGACGCCGAATCGGGCGATTTTGGGGGCGATTCGGAGGGCAATCGAGCGATTTTGGAGCGATTCAGGGCGAAATCGGGCGGGTTGGGCGTCTTCCATAGGGCATATCCCTCTGGCGGAGTTGAGCAGTGAGTATAATAACTTTGCAGCAAGGTTTTTTGGCAGGCATAGTGGAGAGGGCATGATGATTATCCGCATGCAGGATGAGTTGCCGCGTTATGTGCAGGTGAAGCAGTGGGTGGAGCGTCAGATTGTGTGCGGTCGCTGGCGTCCCGGCGATGTGCTGCCACCGGAGCGTGAGTTGGCAGCGCAGCTGCAGGTCAGCCCGCTGACGGTCAGTCGCGCGCTTCAGTGGCTGGCGCGTGAGGGCGTGCTCATTCGCAAGCGTCGTGTGGGAACGGTGGTGGTGCAGGAGCTGCCGCCCCATCTGTTGCAGAGCGCAGTCACGCTGCTGGTGCTGGGCACAGGGGTTGCCACGCGCCAGAGCGCCGATTTCTATTTTGGTGCCCTCCATCGTCGCATCCATGCCGAACTGGCGGCGCAAAGCATTCGCACCCTCTGGCTGGACTACTGTTTTGATGTGGTGGAACGGGAGTTGCGCTCGGCAGAGATAGTAGGCGTGTTGGCGATTGCACCCGCAGCCGAGCATATCCCGTTGCTGGAGCAGCTTTATGCGCGGGGTGTGCCCGTGGTCGTGGTGGGTGCCAGCGCCGAGGGCTGGACATTACCCTATGTAGATAGCGATAACTATCGGGCTGCCCATGAGGGGGTGCGTTTCCTGCTGGAGCAGGGGCATCGCCGCTTCGTGGGGCTGTTTGCCGCGCTGGAGACTTTTAATTCGCGCGATCGCTGGCGCGGCTTTCGGGACGCCTTGCAGCAGGCGGGCATCCCCTCCGAGCAGATTTGGACCTTTATCACACCCTATGCTGACGAGTTCGACGACGCCGTGCGTGATGGATTGAGTACCCTGATCCGCTTGCCGAGCGGACCAACCGCTGTGTTCGCTGGGGGCTACTATCTGGCGCTGGCGGCGTTGCAAACCGCTTATGGGGTTGGCTGTGCCGTGCCGCAGCGATTGTCGGTGCTGGGCTTTGATGACCCGCCCTCCGCTGCCCTCACCGTGCCACCGCTGACCACTTTCCGTCAGCCGTTAGACGAGATGGGCGCACGCGCAGTGCAGAAAATGTTGCAGCTTATTCGTGGGCAGTCGCCCGAACCGCTGCAGGAGCGTCTTCCGCTGGAACTGGTCGTGCGCGAATCGGTTGCTCCCGCGAGTTCCAATGGAGAGTCTGACCACAGGCAAGGCGTATAGGAGGCGTTCCGACCCACCGGATGCGACTGTTTGTGGCGTGGGCATGGGGGGGTGTGGCGAGCGGAAATGAATGCAGATGAGGGCTGGTAGCGGCGGGCGGATTCGAACCGCCGACCTACCGGGTATGAGCCGGTCGCTCTCACCAACTGAGCTACGCCTCATCCCACACAACCTGTAGCCCTTCTGAAGCCCTCTTGTATCCCACATATTGAGAGCCCCCAAAACCGAAGACTCCCGCCCGGTGGGTCTATCCCCGTCTTGCCTGTTGTCAGGGTCAGGCTCCCCGATTGGTGGGCATACAGAGGCTCTCAGCAGGAGTTTAGAGGCACATGCGGTATACTTATCCCGCTTCAGCACCACACCTGCTGAAGCCACGCCTGCCCG
>Ga0079995_1073215_pt1 | contig 23369 bp, 15 predicted proteins | sample FaiFalFF_MnMetaG_2_FD_69198 | JGI IMG/M metagenome (GOLD analysis project Ga0079995, IMG submission 69198) | Freshwater microbial communities from Yellowstone National Park, Wyoming, USA - Fairy Falls C (FF_Mn_C) (SPADES assembly) (version 4) | ecosystem: Environmental > Aquatic > Freshwater >...
ACGCTTCCTTGCTAATGTTTTACACTGAACCTCACGAAAGTTCCGTTGACATCCCTTCAGACCCAACCCAACCCCATCCCATCAACTTGAAGGTCTATCTCGCTTCAAGCAATGATTGGGGTCAAAGGAGCATTCATTGGTCTAACAAGCCTTCTATCTCCGACCCTGCCTTCTTGCTCTTTGAAGGTTTCGCCTATCCTGGTTCGTGGGTGGAGATTCACGATGGAAAGAACCCTGAGAACTATTCCGAGACCCGTCGCTTCAAGGACATCGTTGCCAACAATGTGACTTTCACTTATGTCTTAACGATGCCTGACGACAATCCCAACTATTGCCTTCTCCCTGACCCTACAGAGAAGATAACGATGCAGAAGCGATGGAAGTATTTTGCCAAGCGTGAGTTCAAAGAAAGGTGGGCTCCTTATGTTTTGAGGTCTACAGGAAAACAAGTTCCCACAGAACAAGTCTGCACTCAACATTAACTGGAAGGTGAGCGAATGGCTGGGTTGGAGAGGGAGAAGGGGCAAAGGGAAAGGGTTGAGAGGTTTGCTTTGCTTGCCCTTGTCTGTGGCATTTGCTTGTTCTCTTTCTTCTTTCTCTCAGTCTCCCTCTTTCGTTTCCATCGCTTGACCGCCTACGCTTATGATTTGGGGATTTTCATGCAAGGGGTATGGTTGATGGCTCAAGGTGAAACACCCTTTGTGACCTTAAGAGGTCTTCACCTTTTCGCTGACCACTTCTCACCCATCCTTCTCCTTTTCGTCCCTTTATATCGCCTTTACCCTCATCCCTTTTGGTTCTTCCTTTTCCAATCCTTTTCTTTCGGCTTATGTGCCTTGCCTCTTTATCGCCTCTCTCTTCGCTGGCTCCCTTCCCCTTCCTTTGCCCTTTTCTTCTCCCTCTCCTCTCTCCTTCACCCTGTCTTCTTCTCCATGCTCTTCTTTGACTTTCACCCTTTGGTCCTTTCCCTTCCTTTTCTGCTTTGGGCTGTTTTAGCGATAGAGGAGGGCAGGACAGGTCAATTTTTCGCTGCCATTCCCCTTGCCCTTTCATGTCGTGAGGATGTGGTTTTGCCAGTCCTTTGCATTAGCCTTTGGGGGATGTTTCGTGGGAGGAGATGGTGCTTGTTCGCTCTCCTTCTTGCTGCCCTTTGGTTTTGGTTGGCGACAACGGTGATGAAAGAGTTGAGTGGGATAAAAGAAGTCTTTTACCTTGCACTTTACGAGCGTTGGGGTAAGACTCCTTCGGAAATCTTGACTAACATCCTTTCCCATCCCTTCACAGCAGCAAAAGAGATGGTAATGGCGAAGGGGATAACGATACCGCCTGGCTTTTACCTTGTTCTCCTTTTAGCCCCTTTCGGTTTCGTCCCTATAATTGGCTTTGAATTTTTGATTTTCGGTTTACCTTGCTTCGCTTTCGTCACTTTGGGCGACAGACCTGCTATGAGGGAATTGGGATTTCAACACGGCGCTTTGGTCATCTTTTGGATTATGGTCGCTAACTTGATTGGTTGGAGAAAGGTTATGGGATGGATGAAAGGGCTTTCTGAGAAGGAGAGGAGATGTTGGCAGACAACTCTTTTGTCTCTCTGGATTATTTGCCTTCTTTGTTTTGCGGTTCGTTACGGGAAAAGTTCTTTTTCGGTCTTCACAAGGGACAAGTTGGAGAAAGAGGAGGCGAAAATTGTTTGGCAATTATTGAGGGAGAAAATCCCTGAGGAGGCAAGTGTCAGTGCTACGACTACTTTCGCTGTCCCTTTGGCCCACCGAAGGGAAGTTTACCTGTTCCCAAACCCCTTCATTCGTTGCTTGTGGGGTGCAAGCAGGGAGGCGCTAATGCAGATGGATGGGAAGGAAAAAGTTAAAATTAAGGGTGAAAGGGAGTTGATGGAAAGGATAAAAGAGCGACCTGTCCTTTTTGTGGTTGTCAAGAGAAGGACAAACTGGTGGCCGATGGAGAGATACGATTACGATAGGTTACTGGACATTTTCCTTGCTGAACCTTATTACGAAATCATTGCCAACTTCAAAGACTTTTACATCCTAAGGGCAAAAGGGAGGTGATTTCTATTGTTGTGTCCAACGAACTTTCTCCCAGATGAGCCCGTTGAACAAGATGAGTTCGGTTCTCACGAAAGGGTTGCTGACGCTCTTTACAAAACGGTGATGGAAGGGGAAGGTGGTAAGGCTATCGCCTTAGTGGGTTCATGGGGGAGCGGGAAATCAACGGTCATAAAAATCCTTGAAGGGAAGGTAAAATGCCGAGAAAATCTGGCTGTCTTCGTCTTTGATACATGGGCTCACCAAGGCGACCCACTTCGCAGGTCTTTCTTGGAACGACTTGCCGAGTTTTTGAAGGAAAGGGGTTGGATAGGGAATGAGACTTACAACGAAGTTAAAGAGAAATTGGCTCAAAGAAAGGAAACCGTGATAACAGAAACAAGACCTGTTTTGACTGGGTGGGGGAAGGTGTTAGTATCTTTCCTAATCTTACTGCCCTTAGGCAGTGCTCTTGTCAATGTTGAAGGTCAGAGTTTCTGGAAGTGGGTTGGTTTTGTAATTCTTGGAATTCCATCCGCTATTGTTTTCGTCTCTTGGATCTGGTTTCAGCTTCGTAAGTCAAAAGATGAAAAAAGTAAAACTGAGGACTTAGAGGCTTTGTATCTCCAGAAAACGCAAGAGATTCAACGCTCCACTGCCATTAGAACACCAGACCCAACTTCATTGGAATTTTCAGACATGTTCGTCAAGGTTTTGAGGGAAGGATTGAAGGAAAAGGAGCGTCACTTGATCATTGTTATGGACAACCTTGACCGTCTGGACACTGATGAAGCGAGGGGAATTTGGGCGACAATGAGAACCTTCCTTGAGATAGATAGGGAAACAGAGTGGGGAAAAAGGGTTTGGCTAATTGTCCCTTATGACCCCAGCGTTCTAAAACGCCTTTGGAGTCCTGACATGGGGGATGAACTGCCTGACGCCTTTGCTTCTAAAACCTTTCAGATAACCTTTCATGTTCCACCTCCTGTCCTTTCAGATTGGGACAAGTTTTTGGAGAGATGTTTAAAGGAAGCGTTTCCCCAACACAAGGACGATGAGGAATTGAACATCGTCAAGCGACTCTTTCGTTTCTGCCCCAAGAAAGTCTCTCAGTCTTTAACCCCAAGGGACATTAAGAGATTTGTCAATAGAGTTTGTGCTTTGCACCAACAATGGTGCGGGGATATTCCCATGAGGTTTCAAGCCTTATATGCCATTTACGAGGACAAGATTGACGAAGGGACACTGATTTCGGGAGAGTTCCTCGACAATCCTAAGATTTTGGATCTTTTGGGGGAGGGGAGAGATGAATGGCAAAAGTTTTTGGCTTCCCTCTATTTCAATATCCTACCTGACAAAGCACTTCATGTCCTTATCGGAAACGATGTGAGGGAAGCACTAATCAAAGGAGATGGGGAACGATTGAAGAAACTCTCCGAAAACCCTGTTTCCAAGACCCCAATCCCTGGCTTTGTTGAGGTTGTTGAAGACATTTTGGAGAAGATGGATTTGAAAGAGCAACCGGATCAAATTGGGAAGGCTTCCTTAGCCCTGACCTCAATTGAAAATATCCCCCTTGACAACATCTTCAAATTCCTGATGGAGACCGCATTTTTAGTGAGCGGAGAAAATTGGGATAAGTTGGATGAAAGGAGTTGTGAGGGTTTGGTGTTGTTGTCTGACCGATTGAACGAGGAAGATAGAAAGAAATTCGTCAGCCACCTTCTACAGTCCATCTCCGAAAAAACTAAGCCTCTCAAGGAAAACATAGATAGCTGGGTTGAAGGGGTTTGGAAAATCCTCAAGAAGGCAAGGGAATTGGGACTTGAGGATGAGTTGAATAATTTCAGAGTGAATGGGGATGTTGCTGATTACCTCATGGTTTTGAGAGCCCTGACGAGGTTCATTGGCGAGGATTTGACCTTGATCAAATACTTTGTCCCCAAGGTCACCGAGATGGAAATCCTTCAAGAGTTATCTTCAATGATAGGGTCTGGTAAGGTGGATAGGCTGGGAGATATTGTCCACTGCTTGTTGGTGGTTCCGAATTTCTCGAAGTTGAGAGAAGATGAGTGGCGGGGTGTAGTTAATGCGATAGAAGGGAAGTTGAACGATCAACAAGCAAAGCCTGAAGAAGTCAAGGAGTTGCTGAAAAGCCTCATTGCTTTTATTGACAACCTTGATGCTCCCTCAGTTTCCCAGAGTTCATTGAACTCGATGGTAAATGGCGGACAAATTTTCCATCACCTCTACCAAGCCTATAACAATCAAGATTTTGATGCTGCTGCTTGGTGTGTGGTCGCTTTGTTGGAGGGTCAATCTCCTCCGACATATTCCCAATACTATTGGGGTAACGCCTCATCAGGCTTAAGGCTTTTCTGGAACGACATACTAAGTCAGCCTCAAAATTACCCCCAAATTCTTGAGGAATTTGTCTCTATCTGTCTTCAAAGGATTCGGCAAAGAAAAGAATATTTCAACCGACTTGTAAAGTTGGGTTCTGACCATATAACAGGAGAGCGGATGATGATCGGCAGATGGGTGAAAGAGACCTTAAGCGTGGCAATTGAAAAGGGATTGGACGATTTCTTCCCTTTGGATAGTGTGATCAGTCATTACTCAAACTTGAGAAAAATTCTTTTCCAATTCCAATCACAGCCTCAGTTGGAGAAGTTGATCCGCCGCTTAACAGAAAAGAAGGGCTTAGCCACTATAGTGACCCAAACAGAATTTGACCCCCAAATTTCTGACCTTTACCTTTTGATCTTGGACTCCTGTCCCGAGGAACATATTTCAGGCTATCAAGAGTTTTTGAAGAAAGGGCTTCAGAGCCTGAATAAGGAGGAATGGTTATCTCACCTCACAAACTCCACCCTTACCTTCAAACTTTTCCTTAACCTTGTAAAGCGTGGGGAGCAGTTAAATATGGGACAAGCCTTCTTTGACGCTCTCCTCGAGCACGCTGAGAAAGTGTTAACGGGTGAAATAAAAGTAAGCGAAGAATTAGAAAGAAAATGGAAATATGTGCCAGGGGCTCTCAACCCAGACTTGGTAAGTGTCTTCGGAAGAGACTTGAGGGACCTCCTCTTGGAGAAGTCAGACCAAGTGAACACAACAGCACCCTTCCTTAGGCTTTATGGAGAATTGTTGAAGTCTGATAGTAGGATAGAGGAAGAAGGTGACAAACTTTTCCGCAAGGTCTTTAGGAGATTTTTGGAGCGAAAGAACAGGGAGGAAATTGAATGGATGGCTAAAGTCATTGAGGATACAGATGTTTTGGAGCAAACAGAGAAGGATGCTGTCAAGGAATTCCTTTCTCGGGCAGAAGGGTTATTGAGGGAGGAAGGCGTCTTTAAAGAGGTAAAGGAAGTCGTTGAGAAGGTCATCAAAATTATTAGAACGAGAAAGGCTTCAAACCGTTCTGATTCATCTTAGTCATGTGCTTTGTAAGTGTGGACAAGAAGCGAACAATCATTACCTCACTGCCAGCTCAACGATGGGCTGATGGTTCGTTTTCGCTGTGCAACCACAAGGATATTTATCGCCTCCACCTTATCAATGCTTCAAAGGAGAAGTCAAGATATGTTTAAGATATCCTTTACTCACTCCTCAAACTTAACTTAAAGCCTAAATACCTCATCGTCATAGTCATGCTGCTGTGACCCAAGTGCCACTGAAGTGCCTTCGGATTTCCTGTCTGCCTCAACCTCTCAATGGCGCAACTGTGTCTAAGCAAGTGGGGATAGACCCTCTTGTTCAACCCAGCCAGTTTCGCTGCCTTGACCAACATCTTGTGGGCGTTCTTTCGGTTCAGGTTGAAAAACCTATTGGTCGGTTTTAAGCCCCTCTGATATGCGTAAGCAAGCAATTGAGAGTAAAGTGCTTCTGGGAGATGAACGAGCCTTTCCTTTCCACCTTTACCCTTCACCCTCAAGCAGGGAATCCCTTCAAATCGAGTTAGGTGGGAGGGTCTGCAGCCTAAAAGTCGCCTTTGACTGCTAACACCGCTTTCATTTCATCAATCCGTAAGGCTTTGAAGCAGTGGCCACAAACTTCAACGCCGTTCCATCGGTCTGCTTCAGGACATAGAATTTCGGGGTAGTAGCGGTCAAAGCGCTTAAGGACAAGTTCAAAGCCTTCAGCGCCACAACGGGGGCATCGTTTCTTTCCGCGTTGGCTTTGAGCGATTGGCTGAAGGGGTTGGTCATTTGCAACGATTTCGGCTGCCCGCTCGGCTCGGTCGCCTTTCATTGGCGGGCTCATTGGCGGTTGCTTTGGCTTTTCGGGTTTGGCTTCAAAGGGTAGCATGACCGATTTGATGCGTCGCAAAGTTTCCCGTCGCTCACATTCGCGCAGGTGGGCTTCATAGAGCGCTTCCTTGTGCTTCAACGCGAACCGCAAGACCTGTGCTGGAGTTGCGTTAGACCACGCTCGTTGGGCATGGCGGATAATGCCGATGGCAGCGTCCAGCGGGAACTCGGCAAGTAGCGTTTTCCCGACTTTGCAGCGAAAACCGAAGTCGTTCCTGCATAAAGGCTGGTTGAAGATTGCAGTCGTTGCTCTGACGAAAGTTTTGAACTCGCTCTCGCGACGCACCTTTAGGTCTTCGTCTTTTAAAGACACCGTAGGTCTGAACATATTTTTTGAAGTAGGTGTGACATTTCTCGTTGACCGATTTGGCTGTGGCTTTCGGTCAGTCGCAAAGAGAGCCAAAACTTGCAGCCACTTTTGAGGGTCTTCAAAGAGGCTGCTTTGAGGTCGCTGCGGAAATGTCACACTGGCAAGCAAAGCGATGGCGGCTACCTTGCCTTCGGCTGAAAGCCAAACCCTTGTTCCTTTGCGTCCCTTACCGCTTTCCCAGCGAACCAAACCCTTAAGGCGTGAATAGCAGTGTCGGTCGCCCGTGATCTTGCGTTTGACTTGTTGGGGATGCGCCCCGATGGCTTTCGCGATAGACCGAAGGGTCAAAGCATTGTCGGGGTTAAACGCTTTCAACGCGAGCAAGGCGACCAAAATCTGGCGACTAATGGCATCGTTTTCAGGGATTTTGCTCTCTACTGCGGCACAAAGTTGCGTTATACTGGCTATTGGGTTAAGCATTGTGGGGTATCACCTCGCTTGGCTGTTGCGACCAGCGCATCTGCCAGCGCCCGCGTCTCGCGCACGCGGGCGTTGTCGTTTTTAAGCCTCATCCTTGCTCACCTCTTTCAAGTCAATCCCTTTGTTTTAATGAAGGGCGCCCCATATGGGGCGCCCAATGAAGGAGCGCGCTTACTTTCTGGGTCTCGTTGTGTTTATAGCTCGCGCAGGTTCCTTAGATCGCGTGTTTTTTTTTTGGCTCGCGCCGCTTTTTTAGTTCGTGCTTGCCCACTAGCTTTTTGCCTCAGCCACCGTTTTCGCACGGCTTCGGCGTGGCGTTCGCTATAGAATTTTTGCATCCACGCTTTGACCTCTTTCGCGTCTATCAAGACGGCTTTTCCCACCTTTGCGACGGGATGCAAGCGTCCCATTCGCAAGGCGCGGATGAGTGTGCTAATCCCGATGCCAAAAACCTTTTCGGCTTCACTCAGGGTTAAGCAAGTGCGCCCATTGAGTTTGAGCATCGCTTTCACCCGCTAATATTGTAAGTGAACTTCCTCTACGCGTCAAGGGGCGTAGCGTTTACTTTCATTGCTTCAGAAAATTAACCTAAGTGCTCAAGTCATCGTTTCCTTCGGCAACCAAAACGGCGAACTTGATTACCTCTTTGAGCGACGCAAGGGCATCATTGAAGCGCTTCAACGACTTGACAAACTTGTCACCAAAATCGCTGTCTATCATGACTTTCGTTGTCCACATTGTCGCCACCATTCGGTCACCACTTGGCTTTAGCGCGGTCGGGTTGTTAGTAGCAAGGCAGTTTGCGACCATTTTAGCTTCTGCGTTGAAGCGGCAAAGTTGCGCAACGGCATCTCGCCAAGTGACCGAAGTGCAACGGCGTTGCTGCTATTGCTCAAAATCGTCGTAAAGATGGCTCAATCTTTTTCTCCTTCTCGTGCAACTGTTGCAATTGGATTTCCAAAGACAATTGGATGATGGTGGCGTTCGTTTCACTGCCGCACTTAGCCATTAAGGGCGCGGGCTCGTTTGGGCTTGCGCCCTGCCTTTCTAACCGACTGCCAGCCTTCAAATAGGACGACAGCTTCGTTTTTGTCAAGGAGACAATTTCTTCTTCGCGTAAACTTTTGTCTCATTTTGGGTATTCCAAGTTGGCGTGATATTGGGCTTATGGGAGGCGTTTAGGTAGTGAAAAGAGACGAAAGGGGGTCTTTTGTCTCTCTTTCACCAACGGGTTATGAAAGCCATTCTAACCACCGCACGACACTTCACCACCAACGGCGCCATCCCCAGTGTCTTTGCTTGCCGCCCTCAAAGGTCACTAAAGTAACTGTCCCTTCCAAGAAGTTAACATCCAAGCATGGAACTCTGTCAGGTTTTTAGTCGCTTAGTCAATTGGGGAAAATCGCTTCGCCCAAATTGGAGGTGACTTCTATGGTTCGCCGCATTGCTGCTGTGTTGGTGGCTGTTCTACTCGCCTTCGCTTTGACTGTCGGCTGCAAGAAGAAGAAGTCAACAACTTCTGAGACCACGAAATCCCCAACTTCTGTCATGCAGAAGCAAAGTGAAACCAAGTGAGAGAAAGAGGGGCAGGTCATCTCAAGGAAGGCATGGGTCCTTTTGGGCTCATGCCATTTCCTTTTAAAGATTTGCTTGGAGACAGGTGAGGGCTACCCTTAAACGGTAGTGAACGGGGTATCATCCCCACCATCATACTTTTAACTCGCCACAACATTCTGACTTCCCATCCATCTCCTCCTTCACACTCCTAACCTGTCAAAGTAACCAGCCAGAGTGATAGTAACACTTGCCCCCATTTCTGCCACTGGCTCACTAACCCTCGAACTTACCTCTCTCTGTGCCTAAAATTCGTGAAAAGCCCTACTCACTCAAAAACGGGATGGCAAACTTGTGAACGGGTGAAGGGAAGATGGTGACATTAAAGTGCATCGCTGAACTAAAGAAGCCCACCCATGTCGGTTTTGGAACTGGAAGGCAAGTTAGAGACCTGAGAAGGAAACCTTTCATCCCTTCCATCGTCCTGACAACTCAAATAGCCACCCTTTCCCTTAGGCTCGCCAAGTCTGTCAATAGACCTGCCCCTTCAGTCAAAGTCTCCGACGGTTTCTTGATGGGGAAGGAGAAAATGGTCAAGGTTAGAGGACAAGAGTTCTTTCAAGGTCAAATCGCCTTCCAAGTTCAAGTCCCAAAAGAAAATCTCGACATAGTGTTGGGAGCATTAAAGTTGCTCCAAAACTTCGGGATAGGAGCAAACACATCTATGGGATTTGGCTACTGCTCCATAAAGGTAGTAGGGACATCGATTGGGAAGCCAGAAGAAGTCATCAATCGATTCAACCCAAAGGCAACAGAACTAATTGGCGACGGTGAATTTTCCCTCCCTTCACCCTTCGTAAGATTAGCCCAGCAAATTTTCAACAAGTTGAGGATGAACTGGAGTTCATGGTTCAAGGCTATGGAGACAGGTGCAATTGAGAGGATAGTCTATCTTGCTGGGGAGACGGAGATTAAAAACCCTTTCATCTACCGAGGATGGTTAAGGAGCAAGTTGTTGGAATTTTGGGGGATAGAGCACGAGGATAGGATAACGGTTTGTCCTCCAAAAACGAATCCTTGCAAGGTTTGCAGGTTGATGGGGAGGATGTCGGAGAAGTCGAGGGTTATTGTCAGGACTTTTGAGAGGAAGGGGGTAGGTGCTTCAGTTTGGCTGATTGCTGACAACCCAAGCGATGAAGAGATTGAGGCGTTAAGGGAAGTGGCGAAAGTAAGGGTTGTAAGAGTTGAGACAGTTTCAGATTACCTGTCTACCAATGGGAGGCAATAAGAGATGGGAAGGAGGAGGAAAAGGGCGGAAATTTTCCTTGTCTCCTTTTCCCTTGCCATCCTCTTTTCCCTTCGCCTCTTGAAAATTTCTTTCCCTCCGAACCCATACTTCGATGAACCTTTACGGTTTCAGGCTGTTCAAGAGATTTCTTTAGGCTTGTTCCCTCAAGACTTTCACGCTCACCCTCCTCTCGCTCACCTTCTCATGGTTTTTCCCCTCTCCATCCTCAATCGTCCATCCCTTTCTCCTCCCTCCCGCCCTTTACCTTTCCATCCAAAGGATGTAGCCGTTACTTCCGACCAACTCATCCTTCTCTCCCCAAAAGGTCTTTCACTTTATCTTCTCCCTTTCTCCCATCCGACCCTCAGTTTTCTTTGCTACCTTCCAGAGGAATGTGAGAAGCTATTTCCCCTGTCTTACGGCTTCCTTGCCGCCCTTTCTACTCACAACAATCTCCTACTGCTGAAGGGGAAAAGATTGATTCGTTCCTTTAAATTGGCTGAAAAGCCCAAAGGTGTCTTCCTTTTTAGGGACGGTGGCGAATACAAGTTAGTCATGGTCTTCAACCGTTACCTATCAACCCTTTCTTCAAACGGTGAAAAATTGTGGGAGAAAAATTTTGGCGGGCAGATAACAGCCTGCTTTGCTGATGAGGGAAAGAAAGTTTTGGCTTTATCCTTGGGTGAACCTTTACCCTCTTTGCTCCTACTCTCCCTCAACGGGGACCTAAAATTCTCTTTGCCGTTACCGGAGAAGGTAACTTCCTTTGTTTTGCTCCATCAACCTTCCTTGGTTGCCACCACTGAAGGTTGGGGCAGATACATTTTGGAAGTCCTTTTCAGTGAAGGGAAAAGGGCTCGCTTCGCCCCAAAAATGGGATGGAGGTTCTTTGATGTCTTCCCCGAAAATCTGAGAAACTTAGTGGCTTCACCCGAAAGTCCTTCCATCTTCTCCTTAGGTTCTAATACCCTTTACATTTTCAATTCCTCAACAGGTCTGCTTGAAGGTATCTACCCCCTTCCTTTCCATCCTAAGGGTGTTTTCCCCTTAAAGCAAGGTAATGGCGCTTTCCTTTTGAGCGATAGTGGTGAGATCTTTCTATTCTCCCGTCCCATACCCGTTGGCTTGTGTCGCTTGTCTCCTGCCTTCTTCGGAGGTTTCCTTTTACCACTCATCACCTTCCTCTTCTCCCTCCGACTCACCAATTCCTTCCCTCACTCCCTTTTAGCCCTATGGTTAGTTGGTTTAGACCCTTTGCTCTTTTGGCTTTCGAGAACTTTAATGCTTGATATTTTCGTCTCAACTTTTTCCCTCTCCTCCTTCCTCCTTGCTCACTTCTCCCTTTCCTACAAAGATATCCGCCGTTATCTTTTCCTCTCCTTAACAGGTCTCTCTTTAGGCTTGGCTTTCTCGTGCAAACTCAACGGTCTATTTTGCTTACCTGCCCTTTTCTTCCTCCTTTCACCTTTCCCCCTAACCCTTCGCATCCTTTCCCTTGTCGTCATCCCCCTTCTTACCTACATTTCTGTTTGGGAAATAGTTCGGGAGTTTGGGGGCTATTCGTGGTCTCAAATTTTTCATGCCCATTATGTCATGCTGACTTTCCAAAGCCAACTGAGGGAAGTTCATCCAACTTCAGCACCCTTTTGGATGTGGGTTTTAGGTAAGGGGAGTGTTTTGCTTTTCCACCAACACACATCAGATTCTTTCGGTTCTTGGATTTTCCTACCCATCCCCTTCTGGCTTTGGCTTTTGGGAATTTTTGCGGCGGTAAAAGAGATAAAGGGGATGGGTAAAAACTTGTTGAAGGACTTCGCTCACCTTGGTTTCTGGACCCTTTGGCTTTTGTGGGTTCTGAGCCCAAGACCTGTCCACTCTTACTACTTCTCTCAATCCATCCCTTTCCTTTGCTTGATAACGGTTAGGTCTATAGGTTTTAAGGGATGGATCTTCTTCCTCTGGCTCCTCTCCTTCCTTTGGCTCTCCCCAACCATTTACGGTTTCCCTTTACCCCTCAGCTTAGGTCACCGTCTATCCAATCCTTTAATGGGTTGGTCTCCCTATATCCTTTCCTTCTTGACCAAGTAAAGACGCCCCTAACCATCTCCCCGTCTTTTTCCAGATGAAAATTTTGATGAGACAAAGGAAAGCCTCAATGACCTCCCTGTGAGAAAGTTTCGATCTACCCCTTTTCCTCTCAACAAAGAAGATAGGAACTTCGGAAATTTTCAAGTTGTTCCAGAAGGCGAAAGCAGTGCAAAGGAAGAGGAAACTGTTGCCTTTGACCTTGAGTTCTCTCAAAGGCAATTTTTCTATCGCATCTTTCCTGTAAAACCTGAAGCCGCTGGTGCAATCCTTTATGGGCAAAGAAAGGAGTTTCCTCACCAAAAAGTTCGCCGTGACAGAAAGGATTTTCCTTCGGATGGAACTCTCAAACCTTCCACCAGGAATATATCTCGAGCCTATAACCATGTCCGCTCCTTTCTCTAATTCCTTGAACAAGTCTGGCAAACTCTTTGGGTCGTGGGAGAAATCGGCATCCATGTGACCTATAAATTCGGCGCCCATCGAGATAGCATAAATTAGTCCAGTTATAACCGCAGATGCGTAACCCAATTTCCTCTGACGGCGAACAATGTGAACTCTCCCATCAACCTTCCTTATCCCTTCAACGATTTCAAAAGTCCCATCATTTGAGTTGTCGTCAACGACGACGATGAAAGAGTTGGGCAAATTCGACAGGATTGAGGGGATAATTTCCCCTATGTTTTCTGCCTCGTTGTAAGTTGGAATCACTACCCAAACCCTCAAATTCACCGTCCCCCTTCAAAACTCTTGACGCCTCTTTTTTTTTTGTGCCATCATAATTTATGCCCAATCTCTTTTTGGGAGGGATAGGAGATGGCAAAGCATCAAAGGTGGCTTAGAGGGATGGTTGCATTGTTGGTTTTGGCAACGGCTTCTTTCCTCTTTCCCCAAACACCAGAGAAAGAGTTCCAAAGGGCACTTTCCCTTTACTCCAACCCAAAACTTTTCAGGCAGAAACTGAGGGAAATTCAGGAGAGATTTCCCAATTCTGTTAAAGCCCTTCAAGCAATTTTGCTTGAGGCTCAATTGGATGTGAGGGAGGGGAAGAGAAAGGATGCCATATCAAGGCTTGATGTGGCGAGAAACTTCCCCCTCTCTTCCCTAACCGAAAGCAAAGAAAAATCTTTTGCTTCCTTCCTTAAAGGCTACGCAGGTTACATGATGGCTCATCAGTTGGAAGCGGAAGGTGATAGAGAAAGGGCAAGGCTCGTTTTCAAGGAAGTTCAGAGGGAGATGGCTGGAAGGAAGGAGAGGTTGCCAGACGGTTCAACTTTGGAGGAACTTTCAGCCTTCCAGTTCGCACTGTCCTTCCTCAGGGGAGGGGATAAGGTTAGGGCGAAGTTAGAACTTCAGGAGTTTCAAAAGCAGTATCCAGAAAGTTACCTTTCAGTTAGGGCACAGGAGATTTTGGATTTCGTCATTGACAAAAGGGTTGGGAGGAAGGAGAGGGGATGGTGGGAATATCACTTGGTGAAGGGGAAAGGGTGTGGACCGAAAGCACTTAAGAGAGCCCTCGAGGAATTGGGGATAAGGAAGGGAGAGGGGGAGTTAGCCAGTTTGGCAGGGACAAACGGTGAAGGGACAAGCCTTCTCGGTCTTTTAAAGGCAGCGAGAAAGGTTGGGGTAAAGGGGGCAAGAGCAGTTTGGTGGGAGGGAGATTTAAGGGAATTGCCAACACCCTTCATCGCCTTTACCAGACCAAGACACTTTGTCACTGTCCTTTCCGTCAAAAACAAAATCTCTTGGTTCTTTGACCCTATAAGGAAGAGGTGGGAGACGGACAGTGTTACCGTTAGGATCTTTGATCCCTTTGATGGTAAGGAGAAGGAGGTAGCAGGGAAGCAGTTTTGGGCGGAATGGGGGTATGGGTTTAAGGGGGAGGGATTGATGCTCGTTGAGGGTGGGAAGGTTAGGGTAGGATTTACAGGGATTTTGGGTCTTTTGGTTCTAATGGCTCTCATCTCCCTTTTCCCTTCAAAAATTAAGGGAAAATCATCAATCTTTATCATCCTTGCCCTATCAACATGGTGGATTTCTCCAGCCCTATCTTACCAGAAAAATCAGGTGGATAGGAAAGGTTACAAGGAGATGGGGGTAGAGGTAGCGAAAGTTTTATGGGGTGCATATACCTGTGTCATTCCTGATCCTTGTCCTGACAATGCAGTTTGCTGCACTCCAGGACCTCCTTTTTCAGGACCGCCACCTGAAGGAGGTAGTCCTCCACCTTGGGGAGGGGGTGATTGCCCGAGTGGTGGTGGGAGTTCGGGAGGGCAAGGAGGACATTTTGGTTGCACCGCTTTGGGTGGTTGTCGACCTACCAACTTATCTCCTGAACCGATAATGAAAATCCTTAAAGTCCCAACACCTGGTGAGGGAGGGGAAGAGGAGGTAACGGGAACCCCTTACCCATCCTGTCCTTGTGAGGGTGGTGACAACGCCAACACAGGGAACGGAAACAACAACCAAACTTTCCCCATTCTTCCTATCAAGGGGATAAATCTTCCCGTTGTTGTAGCCTTTAAATCCGACAGCATGAACTTGAGCAGTTCCTTAAGGCAAGCAGCCATTTCAGTTAGCGGGATAGGTGGTCGTTGGTTTTTGAACTACCAAATGCCCCTTGTCTACAACGCTTCAGCCAATTTCATCACTGTCATGACGGGGGACGGTAAGGAGTTGAGGTTCAACTTCGGATACATGGACTTTTCCACAGGCGAACAAGTTTTCCTTGCTCCCCAAGGTTATGCCAAGTTGCAGGTTAGAAGGAAGCCTTACAATGGATCGGTGAAGTTTATTATCAGGGACTCCTTCGGTCAACCCTCTTTCACCTACTACTACAACTCATCGCCTGACGGTGTCATCGTTTACCTATCATCGATAGAGGACTTGTCAGGGAACAGGGTTGAGATTTTGAGGGATGGTTCGGGCAAGATAACTAAGATAGTTTCCCAAAACGGTCAAGAGATCGTTTTCACCTACGACCCCAATGGTAAACTAACCCAGATTCAAACACCATCGGGGACAATTTCTGTTAGCATGACAGAGCAGCAGTTAGATGCAACGACAAAGCAATTGACCCTATCTTTAACAGACCCTTCAGGTTCTGTTTGGAAGGTAAAGCATGTTCTTGTCCAACAACCCGATGGAAGTTACAGGATGTCCCAGTCTCAATGGCAAGACCCAACCAACAGGACAAAGACAGCGACCTTTGACCCATCATCGGACAGGATTTCAGGATACACTGCAGCAAACAATTTACCCCAAACTTACTCTTATCAGTATGACCAAACCACTTCTACATTCAAGACAACGATAACTTACCAAGACGGTCTAACAGTCCAACATTTCCACGACAGTCAAGGCAGGTTGGTGAAGGTTTTGACCCAAGTTGACAGCAAAACAAGTTTGGTGGAAAATCGCCAATACGACAGCGATAACAGGCTGACATCCTTGACTGACCCAAACGGAAACACGACAAGTTTTCAATACGACGCTTTAGGCAACATCACAAAAATCACTTACCCCGATGGGACTTTCGTCACCTACACCTACGACACGACCAACAGGAGAATCATCATGACAGACCAGTTGGGTTACCAGTGGGTTCAGGAGTTTGACAGCAAAGGTAGGTTAAAGAAGAAGGTAGACCCGTTGGGGAATGTTTGGCAGTATCAGTATGGGGATGTGGTTGATGGGACGGGGAAGGTGGTAGCGAAGGGTGTATTGTTGAAGGAGATAGACCCTTTGCTTTACGAGACAACTTACACCTACGGGACGGAAGGTGGAGGGAAGGGGAGGGTTGTCAAAATCACCGACCCGATGGGGAATACAAGGGAATATGGTTACGATGAGGCGGGAAGGGTAGTATGGGAGAAGGACGCAAGGGGGAACACGACCTATTACAGTTACGACGCCAACGGTAGGGTAACTCAGATAACTCACCCAGACGGGACTTTCAGAACCTTCACTTACGATTGCTGCTATTTGCTATCGGAGACTGACGAAAATGGCAACACCACAAGTTACACCTACGATGAGATGGGAAGGCTTATCAAAATCACTGACCCGATGGGGAACACAAGGCAGTTTGGCTACGACAGCAAGGGAAGGAAAATTTCTGAGACGGACACCTTAGGTAGGGTGACGCAGTTTAGCTACGATGGTGCAGATCGGTTGGTCTCAGTGACTTACCCTGACAACACGACATGGAGTTACCTTTACGACGGCAACGGGAACAAGGTAGCGGAGATAGACCCGATGGGAAATCAGAGGAAGTTTTACTATGACAGCCAAAACAGGTTGGTGAGGGTGAGTTTCGTCCCTTCGGGAGGTAGCGAGCAGGTAAAGGAGACGAGGAGTTACGATGGGGCGGGAAGGCTCCTTTCTGTCTCTGATGCCCAAAACCACACGACTTCTTACAACTACGATGCAGCAGGGCGATTGGTGAAGACGACCGACCCGATGGGGAACATCACGGAGCAAAGTTACGATGGGAAGGGGCAAGTAGTGCAGAGAAAGGACGCTTTAGGGAACATTTGGCACTACAACTACGATGGGGCGGGGAGATTGGTGGCGGAGACGGACCCGTTGGGCAACACGACCCAGTATGGCTACGACGGAAACGGGAACAGAACATCGGTTACCGATCCATTGGGCAACACTACGGTTTACACCTACGATGCCCGCAACCGCCTGATAAAGGTTACAGACCCTTTGGGCAACGCCACCCAATATGCCTACGATGCCGTCGGCAACAAGATAAGGGAGATTTCACCGACGGGGAGGGTGACGGAGTTTGGCTACGACGCTAACAACCGCCTTGTGCAAGTCATCGTGGATGTTGGTGGGTTGAACTTGACGACGAGTTACCAATATGATGCCGTCGGGAACAAAATCGCTGAGACGGATGCAAAAGGTAGGACGACCCAGTATGTCTACGATGTGAGGGACAGGTTGGTGAAGGTGATAGACCCGCAGAATGGGGCAAGCAAACCGACGGTTTATGAGTATGATGCTTTGGGTAGGAAAATCAAGGTGACAGACCCAGAGGGGAGAGTGGTTCAGTATGAGTATGACGGGGAAGGTCATTTGGTGAAGTTGAAGAGGGGAGATGGGACGGAGGAGCGATATGTTTACGATGCTTGTGGGAACATGGTTCAAAAGATAAAGGCGGACGGGAGGGTCATCAGTTACAGTTACGATGCTGCCCACAGGTTGGTTAAGAGGAGTTATCAAGACGGGACGGTGCATTCGTTCAGTTACGATGCTTTGGGTAGAAGGGTTCAGATGAGCGATACAACGGGGACGGTAAGTTGGCAGTATGATGCTTTGGGTAGGGTCATTTCGGTGACCCAACCTGTTGGGAGCACAACCAAGACTTTGCAGTATTCCTACGATGCTTTGGGTAGAAGGGTTCAGATGGTGGATGGGGAAGGTTTGGTGACGAGTTACAGTTACGATGCCGCTGGGAGGTTATTGCAGGTGAGCAACGCATTGATTGGGACGACGAAGTTGTTCTAAGATGGTGAGGGGAAGTTGATAAGGCAGGAGAACGGGAACGGAACTTATGCGACTTTCTCCTACGATGGTGCTGGGAGGTTGGTTCAGATAGAGTATCGCAGGACAAGCGACAACGGGTTGCTTTCAAGGTTCGTTTACAGTTACGATGCTGCAGGAAACAAAGTTCAGGTTCAAGAGGAAGTTTTGCAGCCTGATGGGAGCCTTTCTGTTGCGACGGTAAGTTACGGCTATGACCAGATAGACAGGCTAACGAGTGAGAAGAGGGTGGGGAGCAACCCTTACTGGTATGAGTATTCCTACGATGTTTCGGGGAACAGGTTGGGGATGGTGGAAAGGGATGGGACAGGGAACATCGTTGGGCAAAAGAGTTACAGTTACGATAGTGGGAACAAGTTGCTTCAGGAAGTGGCGAATGGGGTGACGACGGTTTACCAATATGACCCTAACGGTAACACGATATCAAAGGCGACGGGGACAAGTCAGGTTCGGTATTATTGGGACGATGAGGACAAGATGGTTAGGTTGGAAGACAGTGTGGTGATGAACTTTAGGACGGATGCTTTGGGATTCAGGAGGTTCAAGGAGGTTGTGGGGCAATATCAAAGGTGGTTTGTGTATGACTTGGGAGCGAGTGAGGTGCCTGGGTTAGCGCCGTTGGTTGCTGAGTATGACGGAAATGGGAATTTGGTGGCAAAGTATCACTATGATGGTGGGGGGCTAATCGCGATGACCCGAAACAATCAAAGTTACTGGTATGGATTTGAAGGGATAGGGACGACAAGGCAGTTGATGGGCTCTCAGGGGCAAGTTTTGGATGCTTACGCCTTTGATGCTTGGGGGAACGAGTTAATCAGTCCCCAGTCCCAAATCCCCAATCCCTTCAGATATGTCGGCAAGCACGGTTACTACTTGGACACAGAGAGTGCTTTGATGTTGCTGGGAGTGAGGTATTACAGCGCTACCAATGGACTTTTCTTGAGTCGGGATTTGATAGAAGGTTACGGATACTCTTACGCTGCGGATAACCCAATGCGTTGGACGGACTTGACCGGGCTTCAGCATGGAGATGACAAAGATAAAGATTGCAAGAAGGATAAAGATCCTTGCGATGGAAAATTTGAGATGTGTATGGAAACATGTAAGAATAAGGGAGGTATTAAAGAATATATATGCAAGAGCGAAAATGGTGTAATAAAAGAATACAGATGTGTGTGTCAGCAGGATCAGCAAGTTACTCCGCCACCTCGACCTAAGCCTAGGAAGCCGTGCGACCCCGAAAATATTAAAACTATTGAAGGTTTAGCTCTATGTATTAAATGCATGCATGATTGCATACAAAATTATCAAAAAGATTTACAACGCGGATTGTGTATTATTCTAGAATGTGGACTCCCATTCCAAGTAAAAATCCCAATAATAGGCCCAACACCATCACCAGGGAGTATGCCATCTGACTGTATACCTATCCTAAATGTTGTTATCTGTCGTTTTTGAATAATGTCATTTTTGAATAAAGCGTAAATTATTCAAAAAAGGAGGGATTATTATGATAACTAGGTTTCTTCTAATAGGTTTTGCTATATTGTGTATTATTGGTATAAATAAACCAATAAGTCAACAAATCACTTTAGAATATGAGGTGCTTTATGCAAGAATTGATGATATTGATTCTTGTATAGGGAAAGCAAAAATTTGGCGTAATGGAAATAAAATGAGAATTGAGTATGAAGAAGGTAATATTATTTTATTGACTGATGACTCCATATATGTATTTTCACTATCTAAGCGTGAAGGTTATAAATTGGTAGGTTCTGACCCTATAAAGTTAAGACAGACCATTGAATATTTTGCCTATGGAATAATCATACCAGAGATGGTAAATCCTCAATTTGTAGGTTCAACGATTTTTCAAGGGTTCCAGTGTGATATATTAGAATCCCGCTTTGAATTACCGGATGGAAGTGTATTTAGGCGTAGAGAATATCATTACAAGTTGCCTAAAACTAATATTTCGTTACCAATGAAAGGTATTTGGTGGCACAATAATGAAGTAAAAATGATATTTGAAATAAAAAATCTAAAAATAGGTATAAAGATTGATCCTAAATTGTTTAAACTTCCTTCTGGAATTAAGATTATAGAAAAAAATCTTGATTAGCTAAAGATAATAAGACTTAGAAATAGTACCAAAACAGATTAAATTAGGAATAATTAGTTTAATATGACTTTTGCTTTCATTTTAATTTCTCAGATTTCTCCATAGTATATTCGTATTTTTAGTTAATCCTTTTGTCTTTGGTACAGGTTAGTTATCCATTTACGCCTCTTTTCTCGCCTTATTATACGACTGTCTAACAAACTCATAAGCAGCGTATGAATAGAAGTGCTGGTTAGTGAGCCAGCAGTAAGGCAGTGCAAAGTTACTGCTACTACTACGATGAGCTGAGAGAGTGTGACGCAGGTGATGGATGGAAATCAGAGTGTCGTAGCAAGGATACCAAAATAATGTAATTTAAGTTGCTGGGAATGAGATATATTGCCAGGATAATGGGTTCAGTCTTCAGTCATAAAGAAAGTCACCCTTACTGGTATGAGTATTCTTACGATGGTTCGGGGAACAGGTTAGGAATGGTTGAAAGGGATGGGACAGGGAACATCGTTGGGCAGCCGTAAAGTTCAGCAAGTTTTTGAAGCATCCTCAATGGTGGGTTGCGTCTTCCGTTTTCCAAGAGGGAGAGATACTCCCTCGTTATGCCGATTTTCTGAGCCACTTCCTCTTGCTTAAAGCCACAAGTTTCCCTCGCTTCCTTCAGCCTTTGCCCGATGAGTTTCAAGATGTCCATGCTTGCCCACACCTCCAACACAGAATCTGTCCCTGAAGCCTGCTATTTATCACAACCAGGAAAAGGACACCGTAACCGCACTGAAGGCTTTGCGGGATGTGCACTGTTGCATGGAGGGTTATAGCGATGATATAACCAACATTCGGCTTGATAAGCTTCTTCCTCATCCCAAGTGACCAAGTAAGCAAGGTGAGTAGGTCGGTTTCTTTGAAGGCATGGATTACTCTCGTTGTTTGGCAGGTGATCCCGCAAACGCTGATTTAGGTCGTTAGACCGACCAACATAGAGCACATAAAAGTTGCCTCTGCCAATATAGAATCCCAGAACATAAACGCCATATCCTGACGGCACCCGAAAAACTTCTTGTTGGTTCAAATTCCCGAGAGAGGACTTTAGCGGAGTGCTTGGACAGACCAGAATACTACGGTGGGTTTGAGGAAGCCATCCGTTGCATTTCTTCTTTGCCTTTTGTCGATGAAGAACTGTTGAAGGCTTACTTGAATTTGAGGGGGAAGGTAGTCTTGTTTGGGAAGGTAGGTTGGGTTTTAGAGCAGTTGAGGGAAAGGCTTTTCATAACGGAAGGTTTCCTTCAATGGCTCAAGGATATGTCCCCGAAGTATCCTGTCTCGGTTTGCAGGGGCTTTGAAGGGGAGAAAGTTTTTGTCAAGAGATGGAACTTGGTCGTTCCGCTCCCTTGGTTGGCAGTGCTGGAGGGAATTAGGGAAGAGGCAATCGGCGCTTTTTCCAAAAAGCCAAAAGGGATGACCAAAAGGATGAAGGAGTCTGTTGGGACGAAAGGGTTTGATGTGGGAAGCGTATCCTAATGGTCGTTGAATACACTTCTATTGTGCCGTTTAACTCTCTTTCCACCAAATTGCGGACAGAAGTCAATTCGGGGGTATCTTTGTCCAATGATGTAAAGTCGGTGCCCACTTCCACGCACCATTGCTGTCCATAATCAATTACCCGCACACTAAATCCCCAATACCATCTGTGGACATGCCAAGCCTTGCGCAAGACTTCACTTAAAGCGGAAGCAAGGGCATTAGCTTTGCTTTTGGGGAGCGGGATTTCTTGAAGGCCAAACCAACTCATGTGAAAACTGGGGATCACTATGCGCTTGCGTTCTTGTTCTGCTTGTAGTTTGGCTTTCAAATGTTCCAACCACATGCTCCATACCAGTTCAAAAATGTTCAACCTGACAATTTCATCGCCTTCCCTTCGCTCGATCACGGCAACTTCACCACCTTATAACGGCGTGATATTCGCATCAATTATGTTCTCGGATTTGCCAACAAGTTCCCTTATCTGCAAGTGTAGTTGATTGGGGGACTAACGCCAAGCCTCTTAAACCTCTAAGGGAAATTTTCCTGCAAGTAACAATGACAGGAAACCACGCACATGCACAAGGAGTGACTCCATTCATTTCAGCATAAAAGTGAATAAGGGGCGCTGGCTGTTGGGGAAAAGAGGTTCCAGCGCCCCTTTAACTACTTACAGATGTTTCCTCAGTTCGTCGTAAGCATTTTCGCGTGCTTCGTCGATACTCTCGCCGTGACCGGAGAAATCGCCATGATCGGTGTGCACTGTCACAGTATAGTGAGGGGTCAACTCCTTCGCAATGAGCCACAGCCCCCCGGTCACAGCGGCTACAAGCAGATCTCCGGCATCAAAGGATCGGTTGTCGCGCCAAGTCTCTCCTTCGATGCGAATCTTGTCGCCCATTTTCATCACCTCCACCTTCAATTCTGTCCGCACTGTCAATTGGGGTTTGTTGTGGAAAATACAACGACCAGGGCAAGCCTTTCCTAAGCCCTCATTTCCGTAGAAGGATTTTTGAGAAGCGGGGAAACAAAAACCAAAGGCGCTGCAGGCAATCGGGAGTTCCTTGCCGCACCTCACAGGTGCAGCGAAAAATTGGGTCCTGGCCTGCAGCGCCGTGACAATTATAAATATGCACCTTTGGGCTGTCAATAGGGCATTGTCGTGAATTCCACAACGCCCGATCCTAAGGAAGTCCCTTAGAGCCGGTCATCAGATGGTGAGAAAGCGAAGAGGTGCAGTAAACTGTCTCGGTAGACCAAAGCGAAACCCTCTAACGGCGGTCTCAAAAGCCAATGTTCTCCCAAGCCGACAGGCGACTTTTTAACCTCTCCCTCATTCTCCCTAAGAGCCGACCAAAAGGCGCGTGCCGCCTCCCCGTTCTCCCCTCCCCTTTCTCCTCTTTCCCTAACCAAGACGCCAAAGAGGTTGCTTTGAACGATCCCCTCCCAAACCTTCGCCCAAACAGTGGGGTTAGGGAGGAGGTCTAAACCCCAAACTCTCCCAGCCACAACGCTTATCATCCCGACTTGCTTGGGCAAAGGGAAGCTTTCTCTCCTCATCCCCTCAAGGATTTCCTCTGCCTTTTCTCTAAAACTGCGATAGACTTCCCCGACCGCTTCCGTTTCGGAGATGACCCCTGCTCTTCTGGATGCTCTCCTAACTTCTCCCCAAATTTGCTGTTGGTCCGCCCTCACCTCCCCTGTGATTCGATAGGTAGTGTGGGCTGTCAGGCAAAGGAAGTGGCGCAGTGGGGCATGGGCTACCATCGCTGCTGCCCATGCAGCCTTAAAGGGGGAAGAACGACGATAACCCCATCTCCCCCTCTCAACGCAACTGACGGGAATTCTCTGACGCTGCTTTGGTGCTAAGAGCAAGGAAATGTTCAGCGTTCGGTCTTGCTTCCCTCCCTGAAGGATCGTTCCTTGAAGGGCAAGGATTGGTTCGTCACTTTTCACTTCCGCTTCCAATTCGCGGATCTCCCCATCCCCAACTTCTCGGATAACGACCTTCTGTGCCTGAAGGGCTTCGGGGAGAAGGAGAAAGGAGAGGTCAGACAGGGGAGATTCAGCCATCAAAGGGATGAAGGTCACCCCATCCCAATCAAAGGGCTTG
>Ga0079995_1059986_pt1 | contig 23363 bp, 31 predicted proteins | sample FaiFalFF_MnMetaG_2_FD_69198 | JGI IMG/M metagenome (GOLD analysis project Ga0079995, IMG submission 69198) | Freshwater microbial communities from Yellowstone National Park, Wyoming, USA - Fairy Falls C (FF_Mn_C) (SPADES assembly) (version 4) | ecosystem: Environmental > Aquatic > Freshwater >...
AGCATCGCCCGCAGGGGGGTGGAATTCCTCGGGGGCTTAGACCCTCGGGGCAGGGGTCGGTGGGCGACCCCCGTGGCCGGTCCTCTGGCCTCGGGATAAAACCCAAGGCCACGTAAGCCCTATGTCCGCTTCTTTTGCGCGCCTCTTGACATCGTGTCACTTTTGGGGTATGCTGGGGTCAAACCGTTGAGGGCCCAACAAAAACCGCCGCCGGGGGCACGCCGGCGGCGGGGCCCGGCGAGGCGGAGGGCGGGACCCTTCCCCGCCGGGCGGGGATTTCCATGATACCACACTCACCACACAAGGAGGGCGGGATGGCAAAGGCGATGGGCTTTCTCTCCCCGTCGGAACAATCTCCGTCTGGCCCCCGGGATCCCCATGGCGGAGGCCCTGGCATGACGCTGGCGCTCACGCCGGAGGAGCTGTCCGCGCTGCCGGTCGTTCGGGCCGATGGAGAGCCAGACATCTGGCTCAACGCCTGGCAGAAGCAGCGGTGGGGCATTCTCTGGATCTTCGAGTGCCTGAAGCACGGCCGGCGCTTCGCGCTGCTGGGGCGCTCGGCAACCCGCCCGGGCGCGCGGGCTCGCCGGCGACAGGGCGTGATCTGTCTGCCGCCGGATCACCGGAAGTGCCCTCATCGGATCTGGCGCGAGAACGAGTGGGAGCTGCGAGTCTCGGATCCCCTGGCCTACATCGCGGCCCCCGCCGGCTTCGGCGGCGTCAGCAGGCTGCACGGCGCCGAGGTGGAGGTGGAGGCCATCTGCCGCCACAAGGGCTTCGAGGCGCGGCTGCGCCTTCTGCGAACACGCATTCCGGGCGCCGCAAGTTACCGGACGGCGGTGGTGGAGCTCCGCTTCGACTCCCTGGCTCCCCGGTCCCGCCGCGATCCGGCGTTCGAGCCCCACTACGGAGTTCCGTGGGAGGAGGCGGTCCGCCGGCTGCGGGAGCTGGTGGAGGAGAACGGGCTGGAGGAGATCCGGGATCCCCTCCCCCCGGACGTGCGGATGCTTCTCCGGGACATGGCGGCTGTCCTGGGGCAGATGGGAACAGTGTTCCCATCGGAACGGCGAGTTTCGCTCCGGGAGGCCCTGGCCATGCTGGAGGAGGCGGAGGGCCCGGCATGAGCGGATTCGTCCCCGACACCCTCTGGCGCTACGCGGGGCTCCGGCCGGACCATGTGGAGGCCCTGCGAGAGCCCAAGAAGGCCTCCCCCGCCATGCGGCGCGCTCTTCGGGATGGGGGCCTCCTGGATGAGGCGGGAGGCCTCACCCCCGCCGGGCGCTTCGCTTTGGAGCGCGGGGAAGCGATCCTCTCCGGCTCTTTCCGGGAGCCCGCTCCCCTGGTGGACGTCCCCTGGGAAGAGATCCGGGGAATTGGGCGCCGCCTTCCGGATGCGAAATGCCTTCACTACATCGCGCGACATCCCGGTCTGGCGCTGCGTTTCCTGCGCCAGACTTTCGGGAACGCGCCCCTTGAGCGGCTGCGCTCCCGCGGCTGGATCCGGATCCCGGAGGGCCTTCCGTGGGAGGCGTGGTCCACGCCGGTGGAGCCCACTGAGGAGGGCCTGGAGCGACTGCGGGAGGCGCTGGGGCTGCTCACGAAGTGGGAGCGAGAGGGATGGATGTTCGAGAGGACGGAAAGCGGACGCTGGCTGCTGATCTGCAACGAGTGTGGGTTGGCATATGGGTTCCTGCGAGAGGATGAGGAGTTCGAGACCAAAGAGGACGCAGTCCTGATGGGGAAAATGATGGGTTGGGTAGACGGGATGTGCCCCGAGTGCTACTTCGGTGGAGATCCCCCCGATTTAGTGATTTAGTGAGGAGGTTCCGGGTGTCGGTCTTCGGGCGGCAGGCGGAGATCGCCCATCCATGCCTGCAGAAGGGACGCCCGGCGCGGGTGGAGGGCTGCCTGCGGCCGGGCCCGGAGACCGGCAGCCCCCGGATCTTCCGGCGTTCCGATAGGGCGGCGGGGACGTCCTGCGAGGCGCGGGCGGACCGCATTGTGCTCATCGGGCCGCGGCCGGAGGGGGCGCCGGAGGCCCTGGAGGCGGAGGAGGCGGGAGAGAGCGAAGAGGCGCCGTTCTAACCGAATGGGGGCGCCATGGCGAAGCCGGCCGTTCCGCGGTGGTATTACCGCTTCGTGCCCGTGGAGATCGTCCGAGCCGTCCGGGATGAGGACGCCCGGGCGGCAATCGTCCTCTGCGGGGCCATCGCGGAGGCCGTGCGCCGGGGGGAGGAGCCGATCTTTCTCATGCAGGACCTGGTCCATCTCATCGCCCGGGAGACCGGCATCGGGGTCAAGACGGCCTACAAGCGCCTGGCGAGCCTCTCCCGTCTGACCCTGGGGGGGAAGCGCTTCCTGCGCGTGGTCTCAGCCCAGGAGTGGGTGCCCACGACTGGAAGTGGGCGCGGCGGGGACTCAGCCCCGGAAGGGGTGCCCGCAGCCGGCCGGCTGCCCGCCAGGGGCCTGGCGGTGAGGCCCGGCGAGGCGCTGGAGCCGTGGATCCGGATGCTGATCCGGCGGACCGACGAGTTGGACGAGCCTCATATTCTCCAAACGGAGATTCTCCAAATGGAGAATCCCGATGATAAAAGAGGAACCCTTGGTGGTGGTGGTGAAAATATACATGGCGGCTCCCATCCAGAAAAACCACCACCACCACCAGAATTCTCTAACGTTCTCCATTTGGAGAACGATCGCCGGATGGAGAACGTTCGCCAGATGGAGAACATTCTCCGTTTGGAGAATCCGGCCTTGCGGGCCGCGGCGAGGCGAATCGGGGTGGCCACGCGGGTTGGCCTGGCGGCCGTCGCGGCCTCCGGCCTGGGCCCGAGGGCGCTGCTGCGCTACTGGGAGCGGGTCCGGGAGGGCGGCGGCGGCGTGGGCGCGCTGGTGGCCAGCCTGGCCGACGGCGGGGAGGCCGTGCGGGGCTTGATCCCGCCCCCGGATTCGGGCTCCCGGCCGGCCTTCGACCCGTGCCCGGCATGCGGGGAGGATCTGGCCGGCTCCGGCTGGCGGCGCGCCCGGGACCGGTGCCCCGCGTGCGGGGCCGCCCTTCGGGAGTGCCCGGCCTGCGGGGAGCTGGCGCCTCTGGAGGGGGCGTGCCCCTGGTGCGGGGCGGATCCCCCGCGGGAGGCCGAGGCCTTGCCGGAGCCGGATCCGGAAGCCGGGGTCCGGGCCGTCTGGACGGAGGCCCTGATGGGCCTGCAGCACGGCTTCCCCACCATCCTCCGGGATGCCCGGCTGGAGGAGGTCCTCCCGGAGGAGGACGGCTGGCGCCTGCAGGCTTCCGCGCCGGATCCCCGGATGGCGGCCGCCATCGAGAACGTGGCCCCCGCCATCGCCCGGATCCTGGGGGTCCGGGTGCGGATTGAATGCCAGGTGCGACAGGAGGCGACATGAGGCGGATCGGACGGCCATGGGATCAGGCGTTTCTGGACCTCCTCAGGGCCCGTCCGGACGTCTGGCCCGAGGGGGCGGAGTATTTCCGGAGCCAGGGCGACTACTTGGCCGCCCGCGCGGCGCAGCAGGGGCGGATCACGGACCTGCTGCTCCTGCGGATGCTGATCGGCTTGAGCGGCCGCCCCATGATCTCGCGCAATTAGCGGGGAGGGAGCGATGGACGACACGATCCGGATCGCCCGGCCGGAGCCCGCGCCGGTTCCGGCGGCCCGCCCCTGCGCCGTTCCGGGATGCCGGGCGTGGGCGGACGTGGCCGCTGGGGGCCTGGCCCTGTGCCGGGACTGCGTGGAGGCTTTTGCGCGGGCGTATGGGATCCTGGAGGCGAATCCCGTGACAGGAGGCGAGCGATGATCGCCATCGGCATTGATCCCGGCTTCGGCAACTTCAAGATCGCGGACGCGGAGGGCCGCGTGGCCGCGCTCCCCTCCACGGTCGGGGTGGGGGAGATCGCCCCGGCCCTGGAGACGGGGCTGGGCCGTCGGCGGCGGGAGGCCTCCCGCCTGCCGGATCGGGTTCGGCTGGGCAATCTCTCCTACCTGGCCGGGGAGGTGGAGCGCTACGCCCGGCCGGCGGACCGCCTGGACATGGACCGCTTCGGCGGCGGTCCGGAGATGGAGGCGCTGCTTTTGGCGGCGGCCTTCCGGCTGCTGGGGGAGGGGGAGTTCGAGGCCGCCGCGTCGGTGGGGCTTCCGGTCCACGTGCTGCGGGCTCCTGACGCCGCCGAGACGGTCGCCTCCGTCCGGCGCTGGCTGATCGGGGAGCACCGGGGGGAGGTCAACGGGCGCCCCTTCGCCCTGCGGATCCGCGCCGTGCGGGTCCTGGCCCAGCCCCTGGGGGCCTTCTTCGCCTGGGGGCTGGACGGATCCGGCCGCTGGGCCCGGCCTGCGGCGGACTTCAAGGCCCGCGTGGCCGTCATCGACGTGGGCTTCAACACTCTCGACATCTTCGCCGTCGAGGCCGGCGAGGTGATCCAGCGCTTCACCCAGGGCGGGACGGTGGGGGTCCGGCGGGCGGCGGAGCGCCTGGCGGACCTGATGCGGGCGCAGCGGGGCTGGGCTCCGTCCCTTCGGGAGGCGGACGCCTGGCTGCGGGGCAACGGCGAGGAGGAGATCAGCCGGCAGGCGCTGGAGACGGCGGCCTCCGAGATCGTCACGTTCTGCGAGCAGGCCCTGGGCGACACCGCCCCCCTGCTGCGGGCGGTGCTGCTCACGGGCGGGGGGGTGGCCTTCGCCCCCATCCGGGAGCGCCTGATGCGGCGCTTCCCCAACGCCGTCGTCCCGGCCGATCCGGTGACGGCCAACGCCCTGGGCCTGGCCCGCTTCGCCGTCCGCCTGATCCGGGAGCGGAAGGATGGGCCGGCGGGGGCGGAGGCCTAAGCCGCAGCGGCCGGTCCGGGTGGTGATCACCCTGTCCCTGGATCCGCTGCGGGACGGGGACTTGGTGGAGCTGCTGTCCCGGGTCCCCTTCGGAGCCCGGGCGGCCCTGGTGAAGGCCGCCCTGCGGGGGGCGGACCTGCGGGCCTTCCTGCCCATCCCGGAGGAGGAGGCCATCGAGGCCGCCCTGGACCGGCTGGGGGAGATCTTCGAGGCGTGAGCGGTGAAGCCGATAAGGAGGCGCGATGCGCACGGCGATCTTCCTGGTGTCTGGACTTCTTTTCCTGGACGGCGTCCTGATGGGCCCAACAGGGCTCATCCTGCTCTTTCTATTCCTGGATGGGGCGGAGGGGATCCGGGAAGGGATCCTGCTCATCTGGTGGCTTCTGACGGCGGCGGGCCTTCCGCCTGCGGCGGTCGATCGCCTGCTCGCGCCGGCCTTCGTGCTGGCCTTTCCGGGGCTCATCGGGGCCCTTCTGGCCTACGGGCGGCTGTCCGGCGCCCTGAAGCGCCGGGGCGTCTCAGCCTGGCTGCGGCCGCTTCCGGCCATCCTGGGGATCGCGTTGGCGCTTCTGGCCCTCCATGCCCTGGAGCCTCCCGTTCTCCGGCGGGGCCTCCCCCTGTGGGTGATCTGAAGGAGGCGCGATGGAGATCTGGGTGTTGGTGTCGATGTTCGGCCTGTATTATGGGCTGATGGTCGCGCTTCACGGGGCGGTCGCGATGGCCCTCTACGCCGCGCTCTACGGCCGCCTTCCGGAGGATCCCCTGCCGGCGATCCTCTTCATCGCCTCCGGCGGGATCGCCGGGATCATCGGCTCGCTGCTGCTGTGGCTGGCGAGCCGCTATTGAGGCCGCCGCCTTCCGGCGGGGCCTTCGCCGGGGGCGATCCCTTTCTCCGGCCCGCCTTCCGGCGGGCCTTTCCGGGCGCCTCCGGCGCCCTCCGGGATCGCCCCCCGGCTCCCGGGAGCGGAACCCAATCCGACAGGAGGACGCGGTGACGGAGAGGACGGACGCGCGGCGGGATCCGCAGGCGGAGCGGGCGGCCTTTCCCTTCCCCGCCCGCTTCCCCGCGAACCTCGACATCAAGGTCGGCGTCATCGTCCATGACGCCGAGGCCTACGCCACCCGGCGGGGCCAGATCAAGGTCACCTTCCGCATCCGGACGCCCCGGTCTCCCTCGCAGCCGCCCAAGTTCGACCGGGAGGGGCGGCCGCTGCCCTGGGACTTCTTCCAGGTGGTGGCCTACGGGGAGCGGTGGCTGTCCGTCCTCCCCCGGCTCACCCGGGGGCGGAAGGTGATGGTGGTGGGCTGGACCCAGAGCCGGGACCTCCCGGACGGCCGGGTGGCGGTGGAGACGGTGGCCGAGCAGATTTTCGTTTCCGACTCCGGCTTCCTCGAGCCTTCCCCGGAGCCCCCGGAGGCCTCCTTCCGGCCGCCCCAGGAGGAGTAGGGATGGAGATCGAGATCGAGCGCTCCCTTCTCCTGCGCCTGCTTCTCCTCCCGGCGGGCCTTCTGCTTCTGGCCCCGCTGGGGATCGGGCTGGCGGTCAGCCCCTACGACGCCGCCGGGCGCCCGATCCTGCTCTCCCGGGATCTCCTGGAGGCCCGGGCCTTCATCGGGGAGGCCCGGGGGATCCTGGCGGCGCTGCGGGAGCTGGATCGGGAGATGGAGGATCTGGCCGCCCCGCCTTCCCTTCTTCCCGCGCCCCACCCGACGGCCTCTCCCGTCTCCGTCCCGCCGGTCCCCCGGCCGATGACGCTGCTCGAGCGGACCCAGGCCGCCAGCCGGATCCTGCGGCGGCTGCAGGATCTGGCGGCGCGCCTGGAGGAGCGGCCGGCCCCGGCCGGGCTGGAGCCCCTGCGGGCGAGGGCCCGGGAGGCCCTGCAGGCCTTCGCCCGGCGCGGCACGGCCCTGGCGGACTATCTCGCCGTTCCCGCGCCGGAGGCCTATGCGCGCCTTCTTCAGGAGGCGGAGGCCTCCCGCAAGGCCCTCCAGGCTCTGGAGGAGGCGCTGCGGTGACGGACCGGACCCAGCTCCTTCTGCTGCGACAACAACTTGAGGCGGCCCTGGCCCTCAAGGAGCGGGCGGAGGAGGCGGCGCGGGAGGCCATGGCGGCGCTGCACCAGGCCTGCCGGGCCCTGATCCCCGCCGCTTACGATGAGGCCCGGGCGCGGGGGACGCTGCCGTCCACGCCCACGGAGCTGGCGGCGTTTCTGGTGGAGAAGGTCTCCGCCCGCCTGGCGTATCTGGAGCTCATGGCCCTCCAGGCGAAGGCGGACCCGGCCGAGATCGAGCGCCTGCGGGAGGCCGCCCAGGAGGCGCAGCGCTTGAAAGAGAAGGCGGAGACCCTGGAGGGGGAGAAAGCTCTTCTCGAGGCGCGCCTTCGGGCGAAGGAGGAGGAGATCCAGCGGCTGCGGGAGGAGGTCGAGGCCCTGCGCCGGCTTCTCTCCGAGGCCCGCCGCCTCGAGCCCGCTTCCCCTTCCGCGGGGGGCGAGAATCTTTCCCCGGAGGCCCTGGCGGCCCTGCGGATCCTGGGGGAGACGGGCTGGCCGCTGCGAAAGCCCGTGATGGAGCGCCTGCTGGCGGAGGGCGCTCTGGAGCGGGAGAGCGTCCGGCCCTTCCAGGAGCTGGAGGCGGCGGGGCTTCTGGAGCAGCTCAAGCCGCGCGTCGAAAGCCTGGGCAACACCCCGTATCTTCTGCGCCTGACGGAGCGGGGCCGGGAGGAGTTCCGGCGCCGCTTCGGGCGGGAGCCCGCCGAGCCGCTTCTGGACCGTCTTCTGGCGCGCCACAAAAGCGAGGAGCACGTGTGGCTGAATCTGAAGGCCGCCGAGGTCCTGGAGCGGTTCGGCTTCTCCGTGGACCTTCTCCCTCCGGTCCTCCGGGTGGAGGGGCGGGAGATCGCCCCCGATCTGGCGGCCGCCAAAGACGGCCGCACCATCTACGTCGAGTGCGAGCGGACGGCGAAGGGGGAGGAGATCTTCCGCAAGTGGGAGAACATGCTGATCTTGAACGGGGACGCCATTTACGTCTTCGTCCCCGACACCCGCATCCAGAGCGCCGTGGTGTCCTCCGTCGGGATGTGGACCTACCGGTCCCGGCGCAAGGCGCGCCTGTATGTCTGCAACCTGGCCAAACTTTCGGAGGAGGCTTCGGAGCCGTGGACGCTGGTGAGGTCGTTCTGAAGCGCCCCCGGGGCAGGCCCCGGAAGGCATACCTTCGATGGAAGCCCCACCTCACGCTGGACCTGGAGCGGGACCGGGACCTCATCGAGGCGCTCTTCAAGCGGATCCCCTGCGGAAAGCGCGCCGCCTTCATCCGGGAGGCCCTGCGGGCCTACATCCGGATGGGCGGGGTGGAGAGTTTTTTGGGGGCCAAAAAAGACGGTATCATATAAGGGCCAATGTTTTTTGGGGGCCAAAAAACCCGCCCGAAGGGCGGGCGGCTCCCCCAAAGGGCCGGACGGGCGGCCCGGAGGGGAAGGGAATTTCAGGCAGTCCGAAATTCGGGAGTAGCATTTCAGGCAGTCTGAAATTCGGGAGGGGGCGATGGACCTGGAGGCGCGCTGGAAGGCCTTTCAGGAGGCCGCCAGACGGCGGGGGCTGCGGATCTATCCCGGCCTCCCCTCCGGCATGCTGCAGGGGGCGGCTCCCTGGGGCGGGGAGCCGGACGGCGGGGAGGCCTTCCTGGACCTGGCCCGGGATCTGGGCGTTGGGCTGATCTACGCCTCGGCCCAGCCCTTCGACCCGGAGAAGTGGGGCAGGGACCTGGGGGATCTGGAAGATCTGCCGCCGGACCTTCGGGCTGAGGCGGAGGGCCTCCTGCAGGAGGCCGGCCAGTGGAGCGGCCGCCTGGAGTCCTTCGCCGCCGTCTGGGCCTGGGGAGGGATCCTCCACTTCTACGCGGAGGAGGCTCCCTGGGCGGCGGATCTGGAGGCGCGGAAGGAGGCCCTCCTGGAGGCGGCCCGGGAGCGGGAGGCGGCGGCCCGGATGGAGGAGCAGGCAGTCCTGGAGGACGCCGCCCGCCGTCTAGCGGAGGACCGCGACTTCCAGGAGGCCCGGACCCAGGAAGCCCGGATCCGCCTGGCGCAGCGCCGGCTCCCGGATCTGCGGGCGCGCTGGCCGGCGGAGGACCGGCGCTGGGAGGAGCTGGTCCGGGCGGCCATCGGCCTTTATGAGGCGGAGATCCGTCCCTTCCAGGAGCGGGAGATGGCCCAGCAGGCCCGCCGCATGCTGGAGGCCGGAATGAAGAAGACGGAGGCCGCCGCCCGCCTGGGGATCACCCGGGAGCGCCTGGACCGCCTGCTGGCCCGCTATGGGGAGGAGGAGGCATGATGGCGCGCATTCATCTTCTCCTGAGGCTTCTCTCGGTCCTGGGCGGGATCGCCCTGGGGGTCTGGCTGTCCATGCCCATGGAGGTCCCCGTGAGCCGCGGGGACACCTGGGCCTCCCTGGGCGCCCGCTGCGGCCTGTCGGCGGGCGAGGTCCGGCGAGCCAACCCGGGCCTGCGCCTGCAGCCGGGGGAGGCGGTCCGGCTTCCCATCCCCCGCTGGCGCTGCTATGTGCGGCGCTGGGGGGTGGAGCGGGCCTTCGCCGGGATCCTGGCCACGCCCACGCCCGCGCCGGCGCGGAAGATCCCCGCCGCCGTCCGGACGCCCGCCCCTTCCGGTCCGGTGGAGCGGCGGGACCTGGCCGAGCAGGCCTTCGCCCGCATCAACGCCGCCCGCCAGGCCCAGGGCCTTCCGCCCCTCGCCTGGGACGAGGGCCTCTACCAGGCCGCTCTCGCCCGGGCCATGGACATGTGGGGGCGGAGGTATTTCTCCCACAATGACCCCGAAACCGGGGCCTCCTTGGTCCCATGTCCGTGCGGGGAGGTGCTGACCACTGGACCGGCCGGGAAATGGGATCCTGTGGAGGCCTGGCGGAAGTCCGCTTCCCACTGGAACATCCTGATGGGCGACTACCATGCTGGCGCTGTCGCGGTGATCTGGATGCCGCCGCGGAGCTGGTCCCTGGAAGGCATGAGCAATCCCTGGCCGCAGGTGCTGGCCGTGGGCCTGGTGCGGTAAGCCTTGACAGCCCGGCGGCGGCCGGGTAAGATGAAGACAGCCCGGGCTCAGCCCGGGCCAGCGTGACGCGGAAGAAAACGTGACGGCATCGCCCTGGATGGGGCGGTGCCGTCTTTTTTTGTTCCCATCCCATCCCGGAGGGCGCGTATGGAGATCCGAGTCTCGCCGAAGAGCCTTCTCCTGGCCCTCGTCCTGGCCCTCCTGGCCGTCGGAGCCCTGTTGGTCGCGCGGGCCCTCGCCGCCCGCCCGGCCCGGGAGGATCCGGACGTCGAGGTCGCAAAGCGCGCGGTGGTGCAGATCCAGGCCATGCGCAAAGGGGAGACCTACGACGCCCTCTCCCCGGAGCTGGCCGAGCGCTTCCGCCGGGACGCCGAGCGCCTGCCGGACTCCGAGCGCGACCGCCAGGTGGAGATCCTGGGGGCCGCCCTCGTGAGGAAGGGCGACGGCTTCTCCGAGGTGGCCGTTGTGGCGAAGGTGAGCAACCCGAAGCGGCCGCAGGCGACCCCGCTGGAGACGCGGGCCTTCATCCGCGTCCAGGGAGGGAAGGCGGTCCGCATCTACCCCGTGATGCCGTGAAAGGAGGCGGAGATGGCGCTCTTCATCCTGCTGCTGGCGCTGCTTCCGCGTCCGATCGCCCAGGCCCCGGATGCCCCGCCCTTCGATCCCTCTCGGGCCTACTACGACCCCAACCTGGGGATGTGGTGCGACCCGAACTGGTGCGTGTATGACCCCAACGGCCCCAACGGGTGGATGTATTCCACGCCGGGCTGTCCGGCGGATCCGGGCCTCATGTGCGGCTGGGCGCGCCTGGACGCGGAGGACCCCACGGTCCGCCAGATCGCCGTCGACCAGCTCGCGAATTTCTGGTGCGCGTATGGCAGCATGTGCGCCGTCCCCATCACGGTCCGCATTGACCGCTGCCCGCCCGATCACCCGCTGTGCAAAACTCTCCCCGTTGTCGACCGCGGCCCCGGCGGAGGCGGCGGAGGAGGCGGCGGGGACCGCAACCCGCCCGGCGGCGCGGACGCGTGCCCGGCCCCCCAGATCATCCGCTTCGACCCGGCCTGGCGGATCCGCTCCTGGCCGCCCAACCCGGTCGTGGTGGGCCAGGATCCCCGACGTGAGGGCATCGTCTATGAGATCGAGGTCCGCATCCCGCCTGTCATCTTTCGCCGCTACGAGAAGGAGCCGGATCGGTGCGAGCCGGTCCCCGACGCCAACGGGGACGGAAAGCCCGACCGCTCCGGCAGCTGCTGGACCCAGATCGGCGATCCGCCCGTTCGCTGGCCCGGGGACCTCAAGCCCGGGGAGTGCCGGCTGGTGGAGGAGCGCTATCCGGAGCCCGTGGAGGGCCAGGGGGCCCTCGCGATGATTCTCCGGAAGTCCTCCATCGAGTGGATCCAGGGAGAGCTCGCCGCCCGGTATCCCGGCGCCCGGGTGAGGATGCCGCGGATCCTGCTTCCGGTTCAGGGCCAGGGGACGGTTCTCGCCGACAAGACCTTCGTGCTTGCGGCCCGGGTCAACCCCAAGCCGGAGGATCCGGGCTTCTACGATGTGGAGATCGCCTTCAACACGGCCGGGACCCCGGTCACGGCCCCGCGCCGGATCGAGTGGCGGACGCCGCCGGACCGGCCCCAGCCGGTCTACCTGCTCGAGACCACCCTGGTGAGGTGAAGCAGGCGATGGAGCGCCTGCAGGACATCGCCGTCCTCTACGCCAACGGGTGGATCTTCCTGCTGCTGTGGATCCTGGACCGCAGCGGCCCGCTGCTGGTGGGGGGTCTTTCGGCGGCCTGGGTCCTTTTCGTGGAGCGGGGCCTGCTTTCGGCCGCCGCCTTCTCCGTCCCCCGGGGAGGCCGCAGCGCCCCTCCCCGGCCGGTCTTCCCCGGGGGGCTGATCCTGGGCGCGGCGGCGGGGATCCTCTCGGCCCTGGCCGCCGCCCTCTACCCCGCCCCCATCCCGGCGCTGCTGGCGGCGATGTGGGCGGGGGCGCTGCTGCTGGTCCTGGTCCTTCCCTCCGGGCGCTGGGAGAGCGTCCCGGGGGCGCGGATGTTCCTTCTGGGCTACGCGCTGATGCTTTTGGGCTTCCGGGTCTTCTCCGCCTGGACGGAGGCGGCGGACCCCTACCAGTGGGCCGCCGTCTTCGGGTCCACCGGGGAGGCCCGGGAGGCCCTGGCCCGGGGCCGCTCCCTAGTCCACACGGTGTGGACCTGGCTGGCCTGGTTCGGGATCCCCGGGGGGTTCGCCGTGTGGGCCTTCAACCGCCTGGCGGCTTTGGGCTTTTCCCTTGCGGATCCGCGGGCCGGGGCGGCCGAGATCCTGCGCCAGATCCGGGGGCGGGGCGCTTCCTCCTGAGCCCGAAGGAGGATCCTTCGAGCCCGGGATGAGGCGCTTCGCGCCTCAACCGTGACGAGACCCCGCCTGAGGGGCCGGGCGGGGAAGGTGACGGAAAGCCAGCGTGACGGAGGTGCGACATGAAGGACACGACCTTTTACATGGTCGAAGTGTTTGAGCGAGGGAACAGCGGGACATGGTTCGTCATGGGCCTGGCCGATGTCGCCGAGCTGCTCGCTCCGGTCTGGGCCCGGCACGATGTCCCCGGCCACTGCATCCTGGCGGAGGGGCCGGGGGTCTGGTTCTGCAAGAAGGACGGAACTGTGCTGAGGGTCCGGATCCAGGGCCGCTACCCCTGGATGCTGGACCGGATCACGAAGGCCCAGCATGAACGACTCGTTCGCATGATCGCCCGGCGCAGCCGGGAGCATCTCAACAAGAAGGAGGTGGCGCATGAAGCCGCATGAGGTGATCCAAAAAATCAATGAAGGCTGGGGCTTTCGGCTGCCCGGCGAGCGGTCGCTCTACTGGTCGCCGCGGCACCGCGTCCCCGAGGGGCATATCGAGCTCTTCACGACCGGAAAGGGCCGCATCACGTGGTATCTGGTCCGGGTTCCTCCCGACATCGTGGAGGAGGCCCGGCGCCTCCAGGAGGCCCGCCAGGCCGCCCTGGAGGACCTCCGCTACCCGGAGGAGCGGCCATGAGCGAAATGACCGCTGTCGCCGCCCTCACGGTGATGACCGCCGCCGCCGCCGCGATGGTGGCCACCATCGCAGCCGCCCTCCTCGGAGGGCTGCGGCGGCGCGCCCGACACGAGCCGCGCCATGAGCCGCGCTGGGAGGTCGTCCCGGCCTCCCGGCGCTGGATCTGATGATCCGAGCCCACGTCCGGGGAAGGAGGAGCGGCCCCGCCTCCTCCCCGGGAGCGGGCCCGGATCCGGAGGGGAAGGGATGGACGACGAGGTCCTGGACGTCGAGGTCCGATACGACGATGAAGGGAGGCTGCATCATCTCGCCTTCCGGCTGCCGTCGGGCTGGCGGGCCGTGGCCCTGGCGGCGCTCAAGCGCCTTCCGCGCTCGAACCGGGAGTCGCCCTCCCTCATCGAGCGCACCCGCAAGGCCCTCAAGGCCGCCTACGGGGCCGGGGTGGATCTGGCGGTCCTCTACGCCGGCCAGCCCGGCCGGGGCGTGGCGCAGCTCTACGGGGCCGTCGCCTTCCATCCCGACCGCGACGAGGCGGTCCGGCAGGCCCGGGAGGGCCTGGCGGTGGTGCTGGCCCAGATGGCCGCCGCCTTCCCCCAGAGCCGATGGGAGCCGCCGGACATTGAATTAGTCGAGTTCATCCGCCGCGCCTTCGAGGACTACCCCTGCGCCCTGGCCTTTGTGGGCCAGCCGGATCCCCGCGACAGCGTCCGGGCCCCCCTTCCGGACCACCCGGGAGGGATCCGCAGCCCGGCCGCCGCCCGGCCGTCGGAGGTCGGGCTGCAGCAGAACGAATACGTCTTCCGCGGCATGCTGGCCCTGGGCAAGCCCTTCCTGGTGCAGTTCCTCTTCTCCCGCGTCGGAAACGGCGACCCCCGGGATCTCTTTCGCCTCATGGAGCGCGTTCGGGCGGAGGCCTCCCTCTGGAGGTCCCGGGTCTCCTCCACGAAAGGCTGGAGCCTGGGGGTGGCGCTGCCCGTCATCCTCTCCGGCCTCGACAGCTCAGGGGCCGGGACCGCCTACGGGGCCTCCCGGACCGAGGGGGCCTCCGAGGGGAGGGCCCACACCGTCTCCGAGGCCGAAACGCATGGCACAGCCGACACCACGACCTGGGCCCGCGCGGTGACGAAGGGCGAGGCCTGGACCCACGCCGTCACCCGGGGGACCGCCATCACAGAAGGGACCGCCCACACCACGGGGACGGCCCACACGACCGGGACCGCCGTCACCGAGGGGCGCTTCGAGTCCTGGGGGGAGGCGACGTCCGTGACGGCGGGGACCGCCTTCACCAGCGGGACCACGTCCGGCTGGAGCGTGGGCGGGGAGGTGGGCGCCCGGGCGGGCCTCTTCGGGGTGGCGGACATTGGGGCCTCCGTCTCCGGCTCCCACTCCTGGGCCGCCTCCCAGGCCGCCACGACCTCCCAGGCGACCGCCACCACCTCCTCCCACGCCTGGGGGGTCTCCACAGCGGCCACCCGCTCGGAGGCCTTCACGACGTCGGAGGCCTCCACGGCCTCCCGGGCCGTCACGACCATGGAGTCCGCTACCGACGCCCACACCCGCTCCGAGGCGGTCACCGAGATGACCGGCGGGGCCCGCACCGTCTCCCATGCGGTCACCCGGGGGACCGCCGACACCGCCATGGAGAGCGTCTCCCGGGCCGTGGGGGTGGTGCAGGGCCAGACGGTGAACGCCGCCCGAGCAGTTGGCCTGGGGCTGGGGATCGCCCCCAGCCTCTCCTGGAGCCGGACCTACCAGGCCGTGGACTACGTCGCCGAGGCGGTGGCCAAAGCCTTAGAGGACCAGATGCGGCTGCTGGACCAGGCGGCCGTGGAGGGGGCCTTCTTCGTGGACGCCTACGCCTTCGTCCCCGACCCGGAGGCGCGGCGGGCTTTGCAGGGCCTGTTCGTCCAGGCCTTCCACGGGGAGGAGGGCGTGGCCACGCCGGTCCAGCCGGTGGCCCTCTCCCCGGAGGAGGAGGCGCGCCTTCGCCGCTTCGCCCTGCGCTTCGAGCCCGTCCCCGATCCGGAGACCTCCCCCTTCGCCCTGGAGGGCCACCGCTTCTCGACGCTCGTGACCCTGTCGCAGGCCGCCGCCTACGGCGGCCCCGGGGCCTTCGAGGAGGGGGAGGCCGACACCGTTTCCGAGGAGATCCCCCCCTTCGCCTTCCCCCGCTTCGGGGAGGGGATCCTCCTGGGACACTTGTTCTCAACAGAGCGGGGGGCGCTCACCCCTGCGCCCGTGCGGCTGCCGCGCTCCCGGATGTCCAACATCGCCGCCTGCGCCGACACCCGGTTCGGCAAAAGCGTCGTCATGGAGCGCCTGGTGCTGGAGGCCGTCCGGGAGTGGCGGTTCCGGGCGGTGGTTTTGGACTTCGGGCTGGGGTGGCGCAAGCTGATCCGCCTGCTGGATCCGGATCGGGCCGAGGTCTGGGGCCTTTCGCCCCAGAGCCCCCGGCCCATCCGCTGGAATCCCCTGCAGATCGGAAGGCGGATCCTGCCGGAGGCCCAGCTCGAGGCCACATGCGAGATCATCGCCTCGGCCGGAAGGATGGGGCCGCGCCAGCTCGGGTTCCTGCGGCAGACCCTTCGGGAGCTCTACGTGGAGGCCGGGGTCCTGGCCGACGACCCGGAGGTCCTGGCCTCCCCCAAAGGCGCGGTCTCCCCCGAGGAGGCCCGCCGGCTCGGCCTTCCGGAGGGCGCCCGCCTGGAGGACCTCTCCCCCGCCGACCGCCAGCGCCTGGCGGTGGAGCGGTCCAAGTCCGTGGACATCTCGCTGTGGGTCCAGCGCCTGCGGGCGCTGCAGGCCCGCTTCTCCCCGCGGGACCCCTCCTTCGCGGCCCTCGAGGGGATCCTGCTGCGGCTCAGTCCCTTCGCCTCGGGGGCGCTGGCCCGGATGTATGGCCGGGGCGAGGGCTCCATCCCCATCGAGGACCTGGCCCTCCCCTGGGGCCTGGCGGTGCTGGAGGGGGGGCTGCTGCAGGGGATGGAATACGTCAAAGCCGTCCTGCTGGGCCTCATCGCCTGGCACCTCTACACGGACGCCGTGGTGCGCAAGCAGACCCGGGAGCCGGGGGCGGACGTCCCCCTGATCCTCCTCTTTGAGGAGGGCAACAAGATCCTCACGGCCGGAGCCGCCGTGGCCGGGGCCGCCGAGGACGGGGCCAGGCCCCAGACGGCCGAGATCTTCCAGGCGATGTTTCGGGACGCCGGAAAATACGACATCTACCTGGGGGTGGTGGCCCAGAGCCCCAGCGAGCTTCCGCCCGGCATCCTCTCCTCGTGCAACGTCCTCTTCATCGGACAGCTCAAAAACCCCGACGACGTCCGCGCGGCCCTGGCCGCCCTGGGGCGCTCCCCCCAGGGCTACGTGGACACGGCCTACATGCGCTTCATCGAGTCCATGCCCCAGGCGATGTTCATCGGGAAGTTCGGCCTGGGGCGCTCCCGGGAGGAGACCGAGCCCTTCCTCTTCCGGCCCCTCATGGTCGAGGCCGACATGCCTTCGGACGAGGAGATCCGGCGCCGCTTCGGCGCCGTCACACGACCCACAGGAGGCGAACGATGGGCAAGCGAGGGTTCCTCTTCGCCGGCGCCGCCGGCGTCGTGACGTTCCTTCTTTCGGCGGCCTTCCTCGCCGCCGTCCGCGCCAGCGCCCCCACCGTGGTGGCCGCCCGGCCGCTGGGGGCGGGCACGCGCCTTTCGGAGGCGGACGTGGTGGTCCGCCAGATCCCCGCCGCCGCCCGCCTCCCTGGGGCGCTGTCGGACCCGAAGCAGGCGGTCGGAAAGGTCCTCTCCTTCGCCCGGGCGGAGGGGGACCAGATCACGGCCGCCATGCTGGGGGAGGGGGCCTACGGGATCGCCGCGGCCCTCTCGCCTCAAACCCGGGCCGTGGCCGTCAAGGTGGATCAGTCCTCGGGCCTTCTGGGGATCCTGCGGCCGGGGGACCGGGTCACCGTCATCGCCGTGGTGGACCCCTCCGAGCTGGGCTTCGCCCGCTCCGCCCTCGCCCCCGCGGCGGCCGTCACCGGGACCCTGGAGGGGCCGCCCGCCGGCCCGGCCGCCCGGGTGGTGCTGTCGGGCCTGAAGGTCCTGCTGGTCCCGTCCACTTTTCGCTACGAGGAGGAGTCCCCCGCTCGCGGCGGCCCGGCGGCCCTGGCGCCGCTGCGCAGCCTCTCCGCCCGGGAGGGCGTGGTCCTGCTGGAGGCCCCCATCGAGCCCGTGGAGGCCGCCCCCGGGCTGCGGATCTCCCCGGTGGAGCTTCTGGCGCTTCTGGACGCCAAGGCCCGCATCCACCTCGCTTTGGAGCCCCCGGAGGGCGGCGCGCCCGTGTCGGTGGGGGTGACGCTCGAGCGCATCGCCTCGTTCGCTTCGGGAGGAGGGACGCCATGAGCGAGAAGGTCCGCGTCTTCCTTTCGGCCGCCGGCCAGGAGGCCCTGGCCGCCCTCTACGGGGCGGCCCTGCAGGATCCGCGCTTCTCCGTCGTGGGCCTGGCGCCCACGGCCGAGCTCTTGATGGCCCAGCTTCCCGCCAGCGCCGCCGAGGCCGCCCTGGTGGACCTCGAGCTTCTGGTCCCTCTGGGCGAGCGGGGCATCCTGGAGTTCCTGCAAACGAAGCACGGCGGGGTGGCCCTGCTTCTGGCCGCCCCGGCCGCCCTGGAGCCGCTGCGCGGGGCCCTGCTGGCCCTGGACCGGGTCCGGGATGTGATCACCAAGCCCTACGTCCCGGGGGAGGCCCTTTCCCGTCTCTGGCAGATCGCCCAGAGCGAGCGGGCCGCCCGCGCCGCCCTTTCCCCGGCCTCGGCCCTGCTGCCCCAGGCCGGGACGGCCGCCCCGGCCGGGACCGTGGCGGTGGGGACTCATGTTTTTGCCGTCGCCGCCGGCAAGGGCGGCCCCGGGAAGACCACCGTGGCCACCAACTTCGCCTACCGCCTGGCCCAGCACGGGGTGCGGACGCTCTTGGTGGGCTTCGACGTCCCGGACGCGACCGGGATCCAGTTAGGCCTTCCCAAGGCCCCCAACATGGGGGCATGGTTTCGGGCCGGATCCCGGGAGGCATTAATCGCCGCCATCCAGAAAAAGGACGGGATCCTGGACGTCCTGCTTTCCCCCAACGACCCCATCGAGGCCGCCCGCATCGCCTTCGCGGATCTGGTCGACCGCGCCGCCCGGTTTGCGGCCGGGATCTCCGGGTCCCCGGAGGCGGTGGTGCGGCGGGCCGTGGAGCAGGCCCTGGCCGCCGCCGAGGCGGGCCGCATCGCCCGGCTGGTGGACGAGCTGCGCTCGCTGCATCCCCCCTACGCCGCGATTGTCATGGACCTTCCGCCCACCCAGACGGAGTGGAACATCCAGCCCTTGATGCGGGCCACGGCGGTGCTGCTGGTGGCCGAGCCTTCTCTTTCCGACGCCGTCAACGCCATCGAGACCCTCTCGATCCTCACCGGCGCCCTGGATCCCCGGTACCGGGTCCCGAAGGAGGCGATCTTCCTGGTCCTCAACCGGGTGGACCCCAAGGACGCCATGACCCCCCAGGCCTTCCGGGAGGGGATCGAGAGCCGGCTGGGATGGGCCCCGCCCGTGGTGGCCCGCATCCCCTACGACCCGGAGGTCCGCCGGGCCCAGCTCTCCTTCGTGCCGCCCGTCACCAAGGTGGACGCCTTCCGGGAGGGGATCGATCAGATCGTCTCGTTCTTCTTCCCCAACCTCGCCGGGAAGGCCCCCGCCCGGGGCCTGCAGCTCGGCGGGATCCGCATCCGGCTGGGGGGGAGGTGAGGGATGCTGGGGTATCTGGCGTCGGCGCGCCTGGATGAAGAAACCCGCAAGGAGGTCCTGCGGGAGGCCTCCGGCCGCCTGGCCGAGCGCCACCCCGATCTGGTGGTGCGCGGCCTCGCCTCCGAGGCCGACCGCGCGAAGGCCATTGAGGCGGCAAGGCTCGCGGTGGCCGAGATCCTCTCCCGCAGGGGCCTTCCTTCCTCCGCCTTAGAGGACCTGGCCCGGGAGGCGGCGGCCCTGGCCTTCGGGCTGGGGTGGCTGGAGCCGCTGCTGGAGCGGGCGGCCCGGGGGGAGGTGACGGAGATCATGATGAACCCGGACGGATCCGTCTGGGTCATCCCGAAGGGGGCGGTCTACCCCGAGCGGGTCCCCCTCCAGGTCTCCCCGGAGGAGGCCCGCGTCGTGGTGGACAAGCTCCTGGCCGCCGTGGGGCGGCGGATGACCGAGGCCGAGCCCATCGTCTCCGCCAAGATCCCCCGCTCGGAGCGGCTTCCGGCCGGCGCCCGGGTGCACGTGGTCTCGCCCCCCATCGCCAACGGGGACTACCCCGCCCTCAACCTCCGCTTCTACGAGGCCCGGCCGGTGACCTACGAGCGGGTGGTCCTGGAGTGGCGGATGCTTTCCGAGGAGATGGCGAAGGAGCTGGAGGAGGCGGTCCGGGGGCGGCTCCGCATCATGATCGCCGGCGGCACCGGGACCGGGAAGACCACCTTCCTCTCGTTCCTGGCCAACCGCATCCCCCCCGAGAACCGGATCCTCCTCTGCGAGGATCCGGCCGAGATCTTCCTGGACCGCCCCCACGTGGTCTCCCTGGAGGCCCGCCCTCCCAGCCTGGAGGGCAAATACGGGGTCTCCATGGGGGACCTGGTGACGGCCGCCATGCGGATGACCCCCCGCTGGTGGCTGGTGGTGGGGGAGGTGCGGCGGGGGGACGCCGCCATGTGGCTGCTGCGGGCCCAGATGTCCGACCACCCGGGCCTTTCCACGATCCACGCCGACTCCCCCCGGGCCGTGGTGGACACCCTGGGGACGCTGCTGCTCGTGGACATGCGGGTGCCGCTCCAGGGGACCAAGGAGCTGTTCGTCCGCGCCGTGGACCTGGTCGTTCAGATCGGCTTCGACCCCTTCGGGCGGCGGCGGGCGCTGGAGATCGCCGAGGTGGAGCCGGAGCTCAAAGGAGGAGACGTCCGCTTCCGGACCATCTGGCGCTACGTTCCGGAGCGCTCCGGCCCCGACGCCCCCGTCTGGGAGAAGCAGAACGCCATCAGCCGCAGGAGGGCATAATGGGCGCGCTCTACCAGATCGGACCGCTGCTTCTTTCCGCCTGGCTGGGGATTCTCGCGGGCTACATCGCCTTCCGGATCCGGGCCGCGCCCCGGCTTGCGGCCTCCCGGACGGTTCGGGCTCTGGCGGCGGTGACGGAGGCCGGCGTCGGGGAGGCCCTTCCGGAGGAGGCCCCGCCCCCCGCCTGGGCCGGCGGGACCGCCCGGCTGGCCCTGGCCGCCGGGGGGCTGATCCTGGGCGGGCTGGCCTTCGGGCCGGGCCCCATGGCCCTGCTGCTTTCCGCCGCCGGCTGGGCCGGGCCGGCCCTCTATCTCTCCTGGTCTCGAAAACGGGAGGCCGCCCGCATCGAGGAGGACCTCCCCGACCTTCTGGCGTCTTTATCCGCCAACGCGCGCCTTACGGCGGATCTGGCCGCCCTGCTGGAGGGAGCCGCAAGGGATCTCGAGGCCCGGGATCCGGGCCGCCCCCTGGCCCGGATGCTGCGCCGGACCGCCGCCCGGATCCGCGCCCAGGGGGCCGAGGCGGCCCTGTCGGCCCTGGAGGCCGAAAGCCCCTCCCCCGCCCTCGCCGGGCTGGCCTTCCGGCTGCGGCTCTACGCCCGCCTGGGCGGGGCCTTCGCCGACATCCTGGAGGAGAGCGCCCGCCGCCAGCGGCGGCGGCTGGAGGGCGTCGCCCGGGCCGCGGCCAAGGCGGCCGGGGCCACCGGGCTGGCCAACATGCTGGCCGGGATGGGGGCGGCGGCGGCGCTGCTGCTGGCCCTTCTGGACCCCCAGGCCCGCGCCTTCTACGCGAGCGCCGTCGGCCAGATCGCCCTGGCGGCCCTTCTGGGGATGATGGCCCTGGGCCGCTTCGTCATCGCCGACATGGTGGAGGACGTCCGATGAACGTCCGGGAGGTGGTGCTGGCGGAGAACGTCCTGGCGGATCCGGAGGGGCGGCTGTCCTTCTACAGCCTGATCCTGGACCGCCTCGCCGCCCCGGCCTTCCCGGGACGGCTGCGGCGGCTGGCCGCCCTGGTGCGCTGGGAGAGCCCGGTCCCCTTCCGCGCCCGGGCGGCCCTCTTCGGCCCCGACGGCGCCCCCCTGGCCGAGGCCGGCGGGGAGATCCCCGCGGGGCCCTTCGCCTGGGTGGCCCTGTTCCGGGACGTCCCCCTTCCCGCCCCCGGCCTCTACCGCCTGGTGATCTACGCCGGGGGCGACCCGGTCAAGGAGATCCCCATCCGCGTGGAGGAGGCCTCATGAGCGCAGTTTATCTTCTCTACGGCGCCGGCCCCATCCTGATCGCCCTTCCCCTGTCGCTTTTTGCGGCGTGGGCCGTCCTGCGCCTTCTTCCCGCCCTCGCCCCGGCCCGCTCGCTCGGGCGGGTGCTGGAGGAGGAGCGGGAGGCGGAGCCCTCCCCCCTGCAGGCTTTCGCCCGCCCCTTCCGGCCGCTGGCGGCGCTGCTTCCGGCGGATCCGCGGCTTTCGGAGGACCTGCGGCTGCTGCAGGCCCTGGGGCGGATGCGGGGCTGGCGGCCGGAGGACCTGGCCGCCCTGCGGCTGGGCCTGGCGATCTTATTTGGGGCGGCCTTCCTCGTCGTAAGCCCCGTCGCGGGGCTGCTGCTGGGCCTGGCGGGGTATCTCCTGCCCCGCCAGCAGGTCAGCGGGGAGGCCGAAAAGGCGCGGCGGCAGCTCTTCCGGGAGACCCCGGACGCCGCCGAGACCCTGGCCTTCCTGGTCTCCCTGGGCCTTCCCGTGGACGAGGCCCTGCGGCGGATGGCGGAGGGGTCCTCGACGTTCGCGCGGCTGCTGCGGGCCGGCGTCTCCGCCGCGCCCCCCGGGGCGGTCCTGGCGGCGCATCTTGCGGAGTGGATCCGATTCGCCCGGGTCCCCGCCCTCTCCCAGATGTTCTTCCGACTGGCGGAGATCGCCCGGCGGGGCGTGGGGGAGCGGACCCTGCTGGCGGATCTGGCCGCCTCGGCCGCGGCGGCCTACGAGGCGGAAATACTGGCCCGGGCGGAGCGGCTGGACGCGACGCTCACCGTGCCGGTGGGGCTGTTCTACTTCCTGCCCTACCTCGCCCTGATTCTTCTTCCCATGGCCTATGCGTTCCTGGCGTCGGGGCTGTTCCGGTGATGGCGGACCGGGTCTTCGCCCTCTTCTGGGCCGTGATCGCGGGGCTGCGGCTGGGGCTGGCGGCGGGGGGACGGCCCGCCGTCCTGCCGCTGGCGCTTTTGTCGCTTCTTGCGGCCGTCCGGCTCGCGCGGCGGCGGCCTCCCCGGCGGGAGGCCCCCCTTCCCCGGCGGCTGGCCGCCTGGACGGCGGCGGTTCTCCCCTGGGGGGCCGGGCTGCTCCCGGCGTCCGCCTCGCCCGCCCCGCTGCAGACAGCGGGGCAGATCCTGCAGGCCCTGGGGGCGGCGCTGGCCCTGTGGGCCCTGGCCGCCCTGGGGGAGGCCTTCGGGATCTCCCCGGGGGACCGGGGGCTCACGGAGCGGGGGCCGTATCGGCTCCTGCGCCACCCGATGTATGCCGGGGAGATCCTGGCTTTCGCCGGGTGGCTGCTGGAGCGCCCTTCCGCGGAAGGGGCGGCGCTGCTTCTGGCCTGCCTGCTGCTCGCGGTCCTGCGGATCCGCTGGGAGGAGGAGGTGATCGAGGGATACGACGGATACGCCCGGCGGGTCCGCTGGCGGCTGGTCCCCTTCATCTGGTGAGGAGGAGGACGCGGTGATCCATGTCGTCGCCCTCATCGCCGAGGCCATCCGCCCGGACGGGGGATGGGTGGGGATCGGGCCGACCCCGGAGGGGCCGTGGGTGGTCCTCGCCCGCCTGGGCGCCAGCGCCTGGGTGCGCTTCTTCCGGGACCCGGAGGAGGCCATGGCGCGCTTTCTCGACTACGCCAACCTGGAGCTGGGCCCGGACGGGGAGATCCGGCCCACCCTGCGCCTGGTCGTGCACCGTCCGGAAGGTTTCCGGCCGCCCTCCAAAGAGACGTGGCGGAGAATCGGTGGGGAGCAGCGGGACGGCGGCGCTCTGAGGGAAGGAGGAAATCCATGAAGGCGGTCCGCGCGCTGCTTGCGGCCATTGCGCTTTCGGCCCTGGCCCTGGGGGCCCTTTCGGTCCTTCCGCGGCCGCAGAAGGCGTCGGCCTTCGGCTGGACCGACGTCTTCTTCGACGACTTCAGCGGGAACACCGGATGGAGCGTGTCGGTCTCCGGGGATGATCCGGACGCCTGCTATGGCTTTCCCCCTTTGAACGGCAACGCCTGGCCCGGCCAGGCCCTCTTCGGCTTCAACGACGGCGGGGCCTCCGTCCTGCGCCTGGCCCAGGACGGCGGGGTGACCTTCCCGCTGGTCGGGCGGGAGGGGCTGTTCGACGCGCTTCCCGCCGGCGCGCCCTGG
>Ga0079995_1070583_pt1 | contig 23351 bp, 25 predicted proteins | sample FaiFalFF_MnMetaG_2_FD_69198 | JGI IMG/M metagenome (GOLD analysis project Ga0079995, IMG submission 69198) | Freshwater microbial communities from Yellowstone National Park, Wyoming, USA - Fairy Falls C (FF_Mn_C) (SPADES assembly) (version 4) | ecosystem: Environmental > Aquatic > Freshwater >...
GATAATTGAAGGAAAACTTAAAATAGAAAATCCTTTTAAACGAAAATTTTAAACGAAAAATCGGTTAGGGGGAAATATCACTGATGAGCGAGGTGAAACCAGAAGTTTTTGCAACTATAAAAAATTTATTTGCAACCAAAACAAGAAGAAGGCTTTTTGAGAATTTCCTTTCGCTTTCATTCTTACAATTTGCTAATTACATTTTCCCTCTTATTACTTTGCCTTATCTTGTAAGGGTTTTGGGACCTGAAAAGTATGGTTTGATTGCTTTTGCACAAGCTTTTATTGGATATTTTCAGATTTTAACAGATTACGGCTTTAATCTTTCTGCAACAAGAGAGATTTCAATAAATAGAGAAAACAAAGAAAAAGTTTCGGAAATTTTCAGCTCTGTGATGATTATAAAATTTTTTTTGCTTTTGTTTTCTTTGGGTCTGATGACCATTATAGTTTTTTCTTTTAAAAAATTCAGGCAAGATTGGTTGATTTATTATTTGAGTTTTGGTATGGTGTTGGGACAAACTCTTTTTCCTATTTGGTTTTTTCAGGGAATGGAGAAAATGGGGTATATAATAAAAAGGGGGAAGTATCAATGCCTCAAAAAGTAGCATTAATTACAGGTATTACCGGTCAAGATGGTTCTTATCTTTCTGAGTTTTTGTTATCTAAGGGATATGAGGTTCATGGTATCATCCGTAGAAGTTCAACCTTTAATACTCATCGCATTGACCATATTTATGTTGACCCACATGAGCCGAATGTAAGATTATTTTTGCATTATGGGGATCTTTCAGACCCTGGAGTACTAACTGAATTAATATATCACATACAACCTGACGAGATTTATCATTTAGGAGCGCAATCCCATGTGAAGGTTTCTTTTGATATGCCGGAATATACTGGAGATATCACGGGGCTTGGAACAACACGAATTCTTGAGGCAATAAGAAGAAGCGGTATTAAAACGAAATTCTATCAAGCTTCTTCTTCTGAAATGTTTGGAGATTCACCTCCTCCGCAGAATGAACAAACCCCATTTCGTCCAAGGAGCCCTTATGCAATTGCAAAGGTATATGCTTACTGGATGACGGTTAATTATAGAGAAGCTTACAACATATTTGCTTGTAACGGTATTCTTTTTAATCACGAAAGTCCAAGAAGAGGAGAGACATTTGTTACAAGGAAGATAACAAGGGCTTTGGCAAATATAGTGTCCGGTAGGCAGAAAAAATTATATCTTGGAAATCTTTATGCAAAAAGGGATTGGGGATATGCACCTGAATATGTTCAATTGATGTGGTTAATGCTTCAGCAAGATAAACCCGATGATTACGTAGTTGGCACAGGTGAAAGTCATTCAGTTAAGGAATTTGTTGAACTTGCGTTCAACTATGCAGGAATAGAACTGGAATGGAAGGGGACGAGCATAGAAGAAAAAGGCATAATAAAATCAATTGAGCCACATCTCGCATCTCACCTTTCACCTGGGGACATAGTAATAGAAATAGATCCAAGATACTTTAGGCCAACAGAAGTAGAATTTTTACAAGCAGATATTACAAAAGCGAGGAAAAAACTCGGCTGGGAACCCGTTGTAAAATTTGAGCAACTTGTTAAAATAATGGTGGATTACGATATGTTACAAAACGGTGTTGAGCCCAAGGGGGAGGGTATTAGAATATCCAAAGAATTAGGTTTCAACTGGACAAATCATGAATTTTCTTTCTATGAAAAGTTGCGCGAAAGATTAGAGGTGAGGTTTTAATATGGAAAAAGATGCAAAGATATTTGTAGCTGGACATAGAGGTTTAGTTGGCTCAGCGATTGTTAGAAAATTGCAGGAGAAAGGCTATAAAAACATCATTACAAAAACCAGATCGGAGCTTGATCTAAGAAGACAGGAAGAAGTTGAAAAGTTTTTTGAGGAAGAAAAACCCGAGTATGTTTTTCTAGCTGCTGCTAAAGTTGGAGGTATATTGGCAAATAGCACATATCCAGCGGAATTTATTTATGATAATCTTGCTATAGCTCTAAATGTTATTCACGCCAGTCATAAATTTGGGGTAAAAAAGCTGTTGAACTTAGGCTCTTCCTGTATATATCCCAAACATGCACCTCAACCAATGAAAGAAGAATATTTACTAACCGGAAGCTTAGAACCAACAAACGAAGCCTATGCCATAGCAAAGATCTCTGCAATAAAACTTGTTAAATACTACAATCAACAATATGGAACCAATTTCATTTCTGTTATGCCAACAAATTTATATGGTCCGAATGATAATTTTAATCTTGAAACGTCCCATGTATTGCCAGCTTTAATAAGAAAATTTCATTTAGCAAAGTTGTTAGAACAAGGGGATATAGAAGGAATTAAAAGAGATTTTCAGAAATATCCAATAGGTTTTGGTTTAAATAAAGAGATTGATCTAAATAATGAAGAAAGCATATTAAAAATTCTTTCAAAAATTGGCATTTCTTTCAACTTTCCGCATCACAACTCTAATGTTTCAGTTACTGTCTGGGGTTCGGGAGAGGTTTACCGTGAGTTTTTACATGTTGATGATCTTGCAGATGCCTGCGTACATTTGATGGAAAATATAGATGCAGAAGTTATGGGCAGACTTTGCCCAGATTATTTTTTAAATGTAGGAACAGGGTTGGATATTAAGATTAAAGAGCTTGCTATTATGATAAAAGAAATTGTGGGTTTTAAAGGCGATATTAAACATGATTTAAGCAAGCCAGATGGAACTCCAAGAAAGTTGCTTGATGTGAGCAAGATTAAAGAGCTTAGATGGAAGCCAAAGATAGGACTGGAAGAAGGGATCAAAAAGGTTTATGAAGAATATTATATTAAGTAAACGGGTTTCTTTCATGAAAGTAGAAGGTTTAAAGCTTGGATTGCAACAGGTTCTTAACCATCAGGGTATAAGGCGATATGGGGCAAGCACTTTATGGCTTTTTGCAGAACAGGTTTTACGAATGGTTGCTGGATTTTTGGTAGGGGTATGGGTTGCAAGGTATTTAGGTCCAGAAAAGTTCGGATTGTTTAGTTATGCTTTGGCTTTCGTATCTATTTTTCAAGGGATAGCTAAGTTAGGGCTTGATGGGATAGTGGTTAGGGATTTAGTCCAAGAACCAGAAAAAAGGGATGTATATCTTGGCACTTCGTTTTGGTTAAAACTCCTTGGCGGTGTAATCACTTTCCTAATCATTGCCATTGTATTATTTATTCAATCTATTTTTACTTCTAACTTTTTCAGTGAAACAAACATTTATATTTTAATAATCGCTTTTGGAATTATTTTTCAAAGCTTTGAAGTGATTGATTTTTATTATCAAGCGACGGTTCAGGCTAAGTATATTTCTATAAGAAGAATTATTCAGCTGATTTTTTCTTCTATTATAAAAATATGTTTAGTTTTAATAGGTGCTGATTTGATATGGTTTGTTTTGGTTAGTCTCTTTGATATAATATCATTATCTATAATGGGATGGTTAATTTATAGATCTCAAGGATTGTCTAATTTTGTAAGGTATTTTGATATAGGGATTGGAAAGAAATTATTAAGGGATAGTTTGCCGTTGTTGTTAAGTAGTATAGCTGTCTCAATTTATATGAGGATAGATCAAGTAATGATAAAAAATATGCTTGGAGATAGGGAAGTTGGTCTTTATTCTGCTGCTATGAGGCTTGTAGAGGTTTGGTATTTTATACCCATGATTATAACTCAATCTGTATTTCCTGCTATTGTAAGTAGGTATAATGATAAACAGGAATTTTATAGGCGGTTGGTTATTTTATCTGCGGTTATGGGATACTTAGGTCTATTTTTATCGATTATTTTAAGTCTATCTTCTTATTTCATTGTTAAGATTTTATACGGAGAAAAATTTTTAGACTCTGCTTCTGTTTTAAGCATACTGTCATTTATTATATTTATAAGCTTTTGGATGTCAGGAGTTAGTAAAAGACAAGCTATTGATATGCAAAAATTTGCATTATTTGCAACTATTCTATCTGCCATTTCAAACATAATTTTGAATCTTATTTTTATCCCTCTCTACGGGGTTGAAGGTGCCGCAATTGTATCTGTATTGAATCAATTTATAGCTGGACCATTTCTTGCCTTTTTTCATCCTAAGGTTCGAGAGAATTTATACATAGCTCTTAAGGGGTTATTAATACCTTTTAAAGGGTTTAAATTATGAAAATTTTGCATATAATGATTTTAGATAAGTTTATTCCACCTTTTATAAAGTTTATAAATGAAAATTTTAATCCAAATGACCATATATTTGTTATAATAGGTAAACCAAGAAGCGATTATGGCATGGATTTAGATATTAATAATGTGTTTTGGTTGGATAGGAAATTAAAAATAATTGAATTTGAAAAATATCTATACAAGGCAAAAAAGATTATACTTCATGGGTTATGGGATGAGAGGTTTTTAAAATTGTTAGCAGTTCAGCCATGGTTATTAAAAAAATCTTATTGGGTCATGTGGGGTGGAGATTTTTATTTTCCAGAAGAACAAAGTAGATTAAAGAAGTATATCATTAAAAATGTAGCTAATGTTATTACATATATAGATGGGGATGTTGAGTATATAAAAAAATATTATAAAGCGAATCCGAAGAAGCATTATAAGTGTTTTATGTATTTGAGTAATGTTTTCGATGAGTCAAAATATAAAAAATGTCAAAAGATAAAAAAAGATGAAGTGTGGATCTTAGTTGGTAATTCCGCTTCTGATACAAATAGGCATGAATTTGCTTTTAATAAACTAAGTAAAATTGGATTAAAGGATTTAAAAGTTATTGTTCCTTTATCCTATGGAGATCTTGAGTATAGGGATAAAATATTAAAAATTGGAAAAGAAATTTTTGGAAGTAATTTTTATCCTTTGCTAGATTTCGTGCCTTATGAAGATTATCTTAACATTATATATAACATTGATATCGCTTTGTTTGCTTATAATCGACAAGAAGGAATGGGCAATTTAATACAGCTTTTAGGTTTAGGTAAAAAGGTTTATTTAAATCCCGAAACATCTCAATGGAAGTTGTGTCAAAATTTAGGAATAAAGGTGTACGATATTAATAGGGATATTGATTTGAATATAGACTCTGAAGAGCTTGAAAATAATAAAAAAATTGTGAAAGAGTATTTTTCACCTGGAAATCTTAAAAAACAATTAAAAATTATATTCGAAGGAGGTTGATATGGCTTACTTGACAGAGTATGAATTAAAAGAGTTGGGACTAAAAAAAATTGGAAAAAATGTAAAAATAAGTACGAAAGCATCTATATACAATCCTGAGCTTATTGAGATAGGTGATAATTCAAGAATTGATGATTTTTGTATAATATCAGGAAAAGTAATTATAGGTAGGAATGTTCATATAACGCCTTTTTGCCTTCTTGCTGGAGGTGAGGAGGGAATAATATTAGATGATTTTACCACATTAGCGTATGGAGTAACAATCTTTACACGTTCTGATGATTATAGTGGAGAAACATTAACAAATTCTACTATCCCTATTAAGTATAGGTATAAGACAATAAAAGCGCCAGTTATCGTCAAAAGATTTTCAATTGTAGGCACACGTTCTGTTATATTTCCAGGAGTCGTACTAGAAGAAGGTACTGCGGTAGGAGCTATGAGTCTGGTTAACAAATCTACAGAACCATGGAGTATTTATGTGGGTATTCCTGCTAAAAAAATTAAAGATAGAAGCAAAGATTTATTAAAACAGTTTCAAGAATATATAAATGATGAAAATATATAAAATCCCATTTAATAAACCCTGCTATACAGGCAATGAAGATAAGTACGTGTTAGATTCTATGAGAAGTTTACATATTTCTGGCAATGGACCATATACAAAAAAGTGTGAAGAATGGTTCGAAAACAGATTAAAATGTAAAAGAGCTTTGCTTACTCCATCATGCACCCATGCCTTGGAGATGGCAGCAATTTTGATAGATATAAAACTAGGTGATGAGGTGATCATGCCTTCATATACATTTGTATCAACAGCCAATGCTTTTGTTTTAAGAGGAGCTAAAATAGTTTTTGTAGATATAAGACCTGACACAATGAATATAGATGAAAATCTTATTGAAGATGCTATAACTGAAAGAACAAAAGCTATATGTGTCGTCCACTATGCAGGTGTTGGTTGCGAAATGGATAAAATAATGGAAATAGCTAATAAATATAATCTTTATGTTATAGAAGATGCAGCGCATGGAATGATGGCAGAGTATAAAGGAAAGCCTCTTGGAACCATTGGACACTTAGGTGCCTTTTCTTTTCATGAAACAAAGAATTACACAAGTGCTGGTGAAGGTGGACTTTTAATTATCAACGATGATAAATTTATAGAAAGAGCAGAGATAATAAGAGAAAAAGGTACAAATAGAAGTCAGTTTTTCAGAGGTATGGTTGACAAATACACATGGGTAGATATAGGAAGTAGCTATTTGATGAACGATGTTAGTGCTGCTTACTTATGGGGTCAGCTTGAAATGGTAGAGGAAATAAAAGAATTTAGATTGAGAGCATGGAATAGATATTATAATGGGCTTTTAGAATTAGAAAAAGATGGTTTTATAGAGCTACCAACTATTCCTAAACATTGCCGTCATAATGGACACATATTTTATATAAAGGTCGAAAACTTACACATAAGAACAAAATTATTAGACTTTTTGAAAGAACAAGGTATATTGGCAGTTTTTCATTATATGCCTTTACATTCATCACCAGCCGGTCAAAGATACGGTAGATTCCACGGTGTAGACAAGTTTACAACAAAAGAAAGTGAAAGGTTAATCAGACTACCTTTGTTTTTTAAAATCAAAGATGAAGAAATAGACTATGTAATAGAAAGCATTTATAGATTTTTTAGGAGGCAACACAAATGATCAAAATTTCAGAAGAAATAAAACAAAAAGTTAGGAATCAGATTGAATCGGTTGCATCAGTTCTGGGAATAAAAGATATAGATTATTTATTTAATAAAACTTGCTCATCGGATAGGAAATTTCCTTATGATAGTGATGACATTTTTAAGAGTATTATAGATGCATACTTTGGTTGCGACAATGTTAAAAATTTAGTTTACCTTGATTTAGGGGCTGGATATGGATTAAATATGCTGGATGGTCTTCTAAAAGGATATAATGTATATGGTGTAGAACCTTCTTCAAACTCATTTGAAGGCAGATATGCTGTGGCAGTTGATCTTATGAAAGAGAATGGGGTTTCAAGTCCAGATCAAAGGTTATTCAACTGCACTGGAGAAAATATGTTTTTAATCCCAGATAGATTCGCAGATGTTGTGTATTCATATCAGGTATTAGAGCATGTGCAAAACATAGATAAAGTATTGCTTGAGGTAGATAGAGTCTTAAAACCAAACTCAATTGCTTATTTTACAATGCCTAATTATAATTCTTTATACGAAGGTCATTATGAAATTCTTTGGATACCATATGTACTGAGTAAAAGTAAAAAGCTTGCAAGAATATACTTGAGATTAATTGGAAAAAATCCTGCTTACATAGACGAGCTGAACTTTACTACACCCTCAAATATTAGAAAAAAAGCAGAGAATGTTTTTGGATTAAATAATGTGGATATACTTCCATGGGGAGTAAGGTATGCGGGCTTTCTCAATAAATATATTTATGCACTCGGTTTGCTTAATTTTTATCTAAAATTAAAACTTGCAGGGCAAAATAGCGTGGCTGATCATATAAAAGAGTGTTTTGTCTACATAAAGAAAATTGTTAAATTTGAAAATGAAACTAACATAAAGCTAATATCTTATATTGTTTCAACGCTTTTGTTTATTTTTGAGCCCTTTATTATAGATTTTCGGTTAATAGTGGTTAGGAGGTGTTAAATGTCAAACTTATTAACACCATCGAAAAATCATCCAAATAGAGATATTGTAAATTTTTTGATTTACAAATATGCAGATTACTTTTTAACCAAATTTATTCCTTATTACAAAGGTGTTATGGTAGATTTAGGTTGTGGTGAGGCTCCTTACAAGGAGTTTTTTTTACAGTATGTAGACCAATATATAGGTGTAGATTGGACAAATTCTTACCATAACATAAAAGCAGATGTTATATCAGATTTAAATGAAAGAGTTGCCTTACCAAATAATTGTGCTGATGTTGTTATATCCATATCTGTAATGGAACATTTGTATAACCCAGAAAGGTTTTTAAATGAAGCCTACAGGATATTAAAAAATGGTGGAGTTTTTATTCTACAAGTTCCTTTTCAATGGTGGGTACATGAAGAGCCTTATGATTACTTTAGATATACATCACACGGATTAAAATATTTACTTGAGAAATCAGGATTTAGAGAGATAGAGATATATCCTACTGGTGGTTTTTTTATAATGTGGCTGTTAAAGCTGAATTACTTTTTAGCAAGAGTGATTAGAAATAGATATACAATCAAGCTTAAATTGGATAAAATTTTGTATTACCTATGTGTGCCTATTTTTGTATTTAATCAGTTAATTGCACCTTTATTGGATAAACTAGATAGAAATAAATATTTAGAGACAGCTGGTTATTGGGCTGTAGCTAAAAAGATTGAAGGAGATTAAAAAATGAATTTAGCACCCATAGTTCTTTTTACCTACAACCGACCATGGCATACAAAACAGACAGTAGAAGCTCTGCAAAAAAATATATATGCAGAACAAAGTCATCTTTTTATATTTTCCGATGGACCAAAAACAGAAAAAGATGAACCAAAAGTTAAAGAAGTTAGAGAATATTTAAAAACAATAAAATGTTTTAAAAATATTGAAATAATAGAAAGAGATAAAAACTGGGGGCTTGCAAATAATATAATAGATGGTATAACAAAAGTGGTCAATCAATACGGTAGAGTCATAGTTTTAGAAGATGACTTGGTGACAAGTCCATATTTTTTGAAGTTCATGAACGATGGTTTGAATATGTATGAGGAAGAGGAAAAAGTTATTTCAGTTCATGGCTATGTATATCCTATAAAAGGGTTGCCGGAAATATTTTTTTTAAGAGGAGCCGATTGCTTGGGATGGGCTACCTGGAAGCGAGGATGGGATTTGTTTGAAAAAGATGGAAAAAAGCTTCTTGACGAATTGGAAAAAAGAAAACTCACAAAACCTTTTGATTTTAACGGAGCTTATCCATATACTAAAATGCTCAAAGATCAAGTTGAGGGTAAAGTAGATTCTTGGGCAATAAGATGGTACGCTTCTGCATTCATTCAGGAAAAACTTACTTTATATCCAGGGATATCTTTGGTCAAACATATCGGTGATCTTGGAACACATATTAAAGGAAATAGCTGGTGGCTTGATGTTGAACTTTCTGAAAAACCTATTTTCGTAAAGAGAATTCCTCCCATTGAAGATCCGCAAGTCAGGAAAAAATTTGAAAATTTCCTTTTTAGAATGAAAATGAAAAGTATGATATATTTTGCAAGGCATCCGATGAAACTAATAAATAAAATTTTGTTTCGTTTTATAAAAGGAAAATAGCAAATTGTATTAATAAGTAAATTAATCAAGATTATGAGAAAAAAAGAGGAAAAAATAAATCAAGTTTTTGCGCATGGGATAAAAAATTTTGCTAAAAACTGGTTACCTCCAATAATTCTTTCTTCTTTGAAAAAAGTTACGAATAAAGGAATCATATGGTATGGTGATTTCAAGAGCTGGGAAGAAGCTAAAAGAGTATCAAGAGGGTATGAAGACAAAGTAATACTTGAAAGGGTCAAGGAGGCTGCTATTAGAGTCAAAAAAGGTGAAGCAGTTTATGAAAGAGATGGAGTAATATTTGATGAGGTTCAATACTCCTGGCCTTTACTCGCAGGTATTATGTGGATTGCCGCACAGAACAAGGGAGAACTTAATATAATAGACTTTGGAGGAGCATTAGGGACGACATATTTTCAAAATAAAAAGTTTTTGGATGCAATTCCAAAAGTCAGGTGGAACATAGTTGAACAGAAGCATTTTGTTGATGAAGGAAAAAAATTCTTTGAAGATGATATTTTAAAGTTCTATTATGATATTGAAACTTGTCTGAAAGAGACTTCTGCCAACACAATTTTGTTTTCAGGTGTAATTCAGTATTTGGAATCTCCTTACAAATTTCTTCAAAATATAAAAAATATTGTATTTGAGTTCATAATATTTGATCGTACTCCGTTTGTTGATAGAGAGCAAGACTTATTGACCGTTCAAAAAGTTCCACCTGAAATTTACCCTGCAAGTTATCCTTGTTGGTTTTTCAGTAAAAGAAAGTTTTACTCTTTTTTCGAAAAAGATTACGACATTATTGCTAAGTTTGAATCTCCTTTTGATAAGGCTAATATCCCAAATTCAACTTTCGAAGGTTATATTTTAAGGAGGAGAAAAGCTATATAGAGAAAGAAAGTATATAAAGTATATAATGATGAAGAGTAAAATAAGGGATAAGATAAAATCTGTTGTGTACAAAGAGCAGTTTCAACCGAGTATTATTGGGATGTTTGTTAATCCCTTTTATATTACAAGGAAGGAATTATTTAAACATATAGGCTCGTTTTCGCATTTGGTGAAAGGCAGAGTTCTTGATATTGGTTGTGGGCAGAAACCATATTATAATCTTTTCTCATCCGATGAATACATAGGGCTTGAAGTGGATACCCCTGAAAACAGGAAGAATAAAAAAGCAGATGTATTTTATGACGGTAAGCGAATCCCTTTTCCAGACTCTTATTTTGACTGGGTCATTTCTACTGAGGTTTTTGAGCATGTTTTTAATCCAGAAGAATTTTTGTCGGAGGCTTATAGAGTTTTGAAACCGGGCGGTGGTTTGCTTATGACTTTGCCATTTGTATGGGATGAGCATGAACAACCTTATGATTTTGCGCGCTACTCATCGTTTGGTATAAAGTTCCTCCTTGAAAAACATGGTTTTAGAGTCGTTGAACAAAGAAAAACAGCGGGCGATATCAGAATTATTTTCCAGCTTATTAACGCTTACATTTATAAAGTATTGGTGTTAAGAAGTAGTTCTTCAATCAATAAATTACTCTGCCTACTATTTACATCTATTTTTAACATCTTAGGAGAGATCTTGTATAGGTTTCTTCCAGAAAACGAAGATCTTTATTTAGATAATATAATTTATGCAAGGAAGGAATTGAAAAAATGAGAAGATATTATTATGAGGATGTATTTAGAGGCGCAAAAGTTCTCATAACAGGAGGACTTGGTTTTATTGGTTCTAATTTAGCTATTCGGCTTGTTGAACTCGGAGCCGATGTTCTGATAGTAGATAGTCTTATCCCGGAGTACGGCGGAAATCTTTTCAACATAAAGGAAATTGAAGATAAGGTAAAAGTGAATATATCAGATGTTCGTGACCCTTATAGTATGAAATATCTTGTCAAGGGGAGAGATTTTCTTTTTAATCTTGCAGGGCAGACAAGTCATATGGACTCTATGGTAGATCCTTTTACTGATTTGGAGATAAACGCTCGGGCTCAGCTTTCAATACTTGAAGCATGCAGGCATTATAACCCACAGATAAAGATTGTTTTCGCTAGCACAAGACAAATATATGGAAGACCTCAATATTTGCCAGTTGATGAAAAGCACCCTCTTCGTCCAGTCGATATAAATGGTGTGAATAAGTTGGCAGGAGAATGGTATCATATTCTTTACCACGATGTTTATGGTATAAGGACATCTGTTTTAAGATTAACTAATACATACGGACCTCGTATGAGGATAAAGGATGCAAGACAAACATTTTTGGGGATATGGATAAGATTAATCGTAGAGGGAAAACCTTTTGAAGTGTGGGATGGTGACCAGCTCAGAGATTTTACTTATGTTGATGATTGTGTTGATGCTTTGCTTTTGGTAGCAAGTGACGAGAGAGCATATGGAAAAATTTATAATCTTGGTGGCAGAGAAGTAGTTTCCTTGAAGCAGTTAGCGGAGATGCTGGTAAAAATTAACGGCGGAGGGGAATACATTATCAAAGAGTTTCCTGCTGATAGAAAAAAAATTGATATAGGAGACTTTTATGCAGATTACTCTCTGATCAAAAGTGAATTAGGGTGGGAACCGAAAGTTCCATTAGAAGAAGGACTCAAAAGAACTCTGGAATATTATAAAAAATATTTGAGTTATTATATTTGATGTATATGATTAGAAGATTGCTTAAAGGTATTTTACGAAGAGCAAGATTTTCCAAACCTATACTTGAAAAACTTTCTCAATTAGAATGTTCAATTTCTTTCTGGTGGGTATCTAATGCTCATAGAAGATTATTTTTAATTCAATGGTTTATACCGCCTACACCAGAGCATTTTGATCATAGAATTGACTTATATTACCAATGGCTGGCAAGTCGCAATCCTTTGTGGGTTGAGAGAGGAGTATTTAATAGCCTTGCTTTGCGGGGGGGCGGTATTAGAGTTGTGCTGTGGTGATGGTTTTTATACAAGGAATTTTTATAGCATTCCTGCAAAAAGAATTATTGCTTGTGACTTTGATAAAAAAGCTATTATGGCTGCGATAAGAGAGATTTCAGCTGAAAATATTGAGTATATTTTGTGCGACATTCGTTATGATATGCCTACTGGTAAGTTTGATAACATTATAATGGATGCGGCATTAGAACATTTTACGAAGGATGAAATGAAAAATATTCTTGAAAACATAAAAATGAGGTTGTCAGATTGTGGGATTTTCTCAGGTTATACGATTGTTGAAAAACAGAGTGGTCAAAAATCTCTTGAACATCACGAGTATGAATTTAAAAGCAAAGAAGATTTGCTTGAGGTTTTAAAACCGTATTTTAATAACATAATAGTATTTGAGACTATCTATCCTGAAAGACATAATTTATATTTTTGGGCATCCGATGGTTTGATACCATTTAAAGAGGGATGGGAGAATATGATTAGTTTCTCAAGAGAAGTTTCAATATATGAGAAAAAATAGAAAACAGAAAAATACACCGCTAAAAAATTTTATACTCCAAGCTAATCCGAAAGCAAGCTACTTATATTATAAAGCCGAGATTGAATTTACCGTAAAGAAAGTTTTGGAGAGCGGGAATTATATTCTTGGAGAAGAAGTTAGGAGTTTTGAGGAGGAGTTTGCGTCATATATAGGTGTAAGATATGGGATTGGTGTTGCAAGTGGAACTGATGCGATTGAGATTTGTTTGCGTGGATTTGGCATAGTTCAAGGATACCTTGTATTTACTGTTTCACACACAGCTGTGGCAACAGTTGCAGCAATTGAGAGAGCAGGGGCAACACCGGTTTTAGTAGATATTGACCCGAAAACATACACTATGGATCCAAATTCCCTTGAAGAAGCAATAAGTTACTATAAGAAAGATTCTAAGTTTGGTAAGTTGGGAGCTGTAATTCCAGTCCATCTTTATGGTCATCCAGCTGAGATGGATGATATTATTTATATAGCAAAAAAGAATGGTCTTTTAGTGATTGAGGACTGTGCGCAAGCTCATGGAGCTGAGTATAAGGGTAAAAAAGTTGGTTCTTTTGGCGATGCGTCTGCATTTAGTTTTTATCCTACAAAAAATTTAGGAGCATTTGGAGATGGAGGTATGATATTGTGTAATGATTTAAAACTTGCAGAAAAGTTCAGAGCACTGAGGGAGTATGGATGGGAAGAAAGATATATAAGTAGTTTTCCTGGACAAAATTCACGGTTAGATGAAATTCAAGCCGCAATTTTGAGAGTTAAACTTAAAGGATTAGATAAGGACAATTCTTTAAGGAAAAGAATAGCTAAATTGTATCGAGAGAAATTGGAAATGTTACCGATAGATTTGCCATCAGAAAAAGATTATGTAAAGCATGTATATCACCTTTATGTTATAGGAGTAGATGGGAGAGATAGTCTAAAAGATTATTTGAAGGAAAAGGGTATATTGACTTCAATTCATTATCCGCTTCCTGTTCATTTGCAACCGGCATATAAAGGTAGAGTATTGATAAGTCCAGATAGGCTGAGAGAGACTGAAAGAATTTATAAGAGGATATTAAGTTTGCCGATGTATCCTCAGTTGGAAGATGATGAGATTGAGACAGTGTGTTATTATATTAAAAAATGGTTTGAAGGAGGGAAATAATTGGTGCGTTATTTTTGTACATATTTTGATCATAGATATCTTTCAAGGGGTTTAGCACTTTATTATTCGTTGAGAAAGCATTGTTCAAATTTTAAATTGTTTATTTTATGTTTAAGTCAAGAATGTTATGAAATTTTAAAGCAACGAAAGGAGTTAGAAAATGTTTTATTGCTACAATTAAATGAGATAGAAAATGGTGATGAGGAACTTTTGAAAGCAAAGCAGAATAGATCGCTTATAGAATATTACTTTACCATTACACCATCTTTTATTCTATACATTTTAAATAACTTCAATGAAGTTGATTTTCTTACCTATTTGGATGCTGACCTTTATTTTTTTTCAGATCCAGAGCCAATATTTGAAGAGATAGGAAATAGTTCAATTGTCATTACTCCTCATCGCTTTCCACCAAGATTGAAGCATTTTGAAAAGTTTGGAGTTTATAATGTTTCGTGGTTGAGTTTTAGAAAAGACGAGAACGGATTAAAATGCTTGAGATGGTATAGAGAAAGATGTAATGAGTGGTGTTATGATAGAGTTGAAGATGATAAATTTGCTGATCAAAAATATTTGGAAAAATTTGAATTATTATTTGAAAAAGTTCATGTTATTCAGCATAAGGGAGCGAATGTTGCTCCATGGAACATAGAAAATTATAAGTTAACAATAATGGGTTCTAAAATATATGTAGATAATCAACCTCTTGTATTCTATCATTTTCATGGACTTAGGAAATTTACATCATTTTTATATGACTCTGGTTTTGCTGCGTATGGCTCAAAATTTACAAGAATAATTCGTAATAATATATATTTACCATACGTAAGAGAATTGAAGAGAATTGAAGAGAATCTAAATTTTAGGAGCAAAGAACCTTTAGGACGATCTATTTTGAGTAAATATTTTCCCTCAATTTTAGCTAATTTTCCCAGGTTAATTCGTGCTTTATATTCTAATAGCTATTTTTTTTACCCATGAATATTTTTGACTGTGAATAAAAAGTAGCAATTAAAGAAAAACCAAGTTAAGTGCTATGTCAAAAAAATGTATGCCAAAAATTGTCAAAAGATTTGATTATACACAAGATTTATTAGAAAGGAGGTGAAAATTTATGACTGATATTTTGTCAATCTTAAACCTTATCTCAAACGGAGGACCAATCGCTACTATCGCAAAAGCTATCCTTCTTTACAAACTCCGCATCCCCATCTTTCTTATATCTCTTATCCTCAACTTATCCGTCCCCTCTATAAAAGGTTATATATCTGCTTACAATAAAAAAGGCTCAATTCCTCAACCTAAAAGAAGGGGAAGAAAAAGAAAAATCACAGAGCAAGAGGAAAAGATAATTATACAAACCGCTAAAAAGCATCCTCATGAGGAATTCGGATTGCCTTTATCAAGATGGACATTAAGGAGACTATCAGAAACTTTAAGCAAACTCGGTGTCTATGTATCTCATCAGTCTGTAAGAAGAATCCTTATTAAAAACGGTATAAGGTTCAAAAAATCAAAATCTTACATTCAATCTCCTGACCCTCTTTATGTTGTGAAAAAAGAAATGATTTATAAATTAAAAGAAAATATCCCTCCGGATACAGCTTTTATCTATGTTGATGAATCAAGCAAATCTGTGAAAGAGTATCAAGGTGAAAATTGGACGGATAAGGCAGTCCTCAAGCGTAGTTTGAAGCAAAAGACAAGGGGATTTTTCTCCTTCTTCCTATCCAAAGATGGAAAGATGTATGGGATAGGGAGGGAAGGATATTGGAACCATGAGAAATTCTTAGAATTTGTTTCGTTTCTTGCATGGGAATATAGAAGACTAGGATACACAAGGATGATACTTGTAATGGATAACTCATCATACCATAGGAAGGCGGAGAAGGAGATAGTAAGGATAGGGGAAGCGATAGGGATAGATATTATGTGGTTCTATTTACCCAAGTATTCTCCGTGGTTAAATCCAGTTGAAGCTGAATGGAGAATTTTTAAAAGGCTTTATCTTCCTTTGAGGGAATTTGAGAGCAAAGATGAATTTATAAAGTTATTTTTTAGATTTATAGATGATAGGATGAAGCAGAGAATAAAAATTTGTTGACATAGCAGTTAAGTTCTCAATGGAAAAAAATAATGAAATTAAGGGTGATGACTTAATGAAAAGTCTGATCAATTTTAACACATTAAAACTTTTATACAAGCTTATAGATGATACTCTTTTAGATGAAACTGGCAAAATAAAGGAAGAAATAAAATACTACATTAATATCCCTGCATTCAAGATTCAAAACTCAAAATTTATTCCAAAGCCAGAAGATAAGTTTGAAACGATGCTATTTTTACCTCTGAACCCCCAGAGAAAAGCAGAAGGGGGATTAAGAACAAAAGGATTTTTCAAATTTAGTTATAAGTTGGTAGAAGATGTGTGGTATATTTGTGATCTAGATGGTAATCCTGTAATTTCAGCTCCGGAAGATTTACAGAATAAAATCAGGCTTTATGTTTCAAGTCAAAGTAAGCCGATTACCTATTTGCCTTTAATTACAGTGATAACCGTTGTTTTGAATGGTGAAAAAACTTTAGAGGAAACCATAAAGAGCGTGATAAGTCAAACCTATCCGAATGTGGAATATATTATAATAGATGGAGGATCAAAGGATAGGACTCTTGATATAATAAAAAAATATGAAGATTACATAGACTACTGGGTCAGCGAACCCGATGAAGGTATTTACGATGCAATGAATAAAGGTATAAAAGTGGCATTGGGATCTTATTATGTGTTTCTTGGGAGTGATGATAAAATAATAAAAGATTGGCTTGAAAAAGGGATTCATTATATTAACACTTTATTGAAATTTGAGGATACAATTTATCTTTATGGCAATATTGTTTTCTCGACTAAATGGGGAAAGATACGATATAAATATCTTCAACTTAAAGATTTATCAGATTTGAAGAAAGAATTTACTATTCCACACTCTGGTTCAATTATATCATCAAAACTTTTTCGTTCTAATTTTCTTTATGATAAAAAATACAAAATAGTTGGAGACTATGCGTGGGTGTTAAGTGTAGTTCAAAAAATACGTCCAGTTTATATTGATTGTTATCAAATTGAGATGATGTTAGGTGGGAAAAGTAATAATCCTAGAAGCATATTGGCGATTTTAAAAGAAATAAAGATGCTAGAAAAAGATTTCGGTATTAATATAAATAGGAAATTCAAGATAAAAAAGATCATCGGATATATTGCCTCTAAAGCAGGAATTTTTGAAAAAGTCCAGTTTTTGTACTGGCAAGCAAAGAGTTTAAATTCAAAATAAATATTATGGAGAAGTTATTGTTAGGTATACCGATAGAAAATTTAGGTTTTACAAAATATGTTCAAACCTTTTCTCTTTTTGCTATATTTTCTGTATTTCTTATTCCTTTTTTCTTAATTTTCTTCAAGCTTAAGAAAAGCATTTTGCTCGATACATTTTTGATATTAATAGTATGGTTGTTATTTTCAACAATTTTTAATATTATTTTCAGATCTGAAATTCAAAATAATTTGTTAAGATCATCAATTGGATTGGCTATTGGATTTTTAATTTTTGTTTTATTGAGAGAAATTTTCTATAGAAGTAGCGAATATAGCACTTTTGTATGGTTGAAATATAGTTACGTAATAATTTTAATTTTCTCTCTTTACGACTTAATCTATAAATTTCCTGAAGGATCTCGTATTTACGCCTCTTATACAGAACCATCACATTTAGGAAATGATCTGGCCTTAATTTATTTTCCAATATTTATTTTGTGTTCAAATTTCATGAATAGAATAGAAAAGGTATTTTTATTTTTTAGCTTATTTATAACTGTTATTCTTACTTTCAGCGCTACAACAATTTTAAAAATCACGTTTTTTATCTTGTTATTTTACCTTTTTACAATAAAAAATTTTAAATATATTGTTTATGTAATTTCCCCTATTATCGCAATTTTCATTACTCTCATTTTTGTTTTGTTTAAAATATTTTCCGACAATTATTTAGTCTATATGCTGAAATATACAATTGAAAATATCGAAAAAGGATATGAGTATTTACCAGTAAGTTTTACAGACCGCTTTTCTTTTTGGATTTTTCTTTTAAACCTTAAAAATTTTGAATTTTCTATAGAATTATTAATGAAATTCTTGATAGGTGGTGGATTAGGAGAAGAATTATTGTTCTTGATATTTTTGCCAATTAATGTTGTAGATAAAATAATAAGTGTAAAAGCCTTTGGTAGTTACATTGCATCATTTTTAGGCAGGATATTTTCTTATGGAGGCATTATAGGTCTTATATTGTATTTTGCCTTTTTGTTTTTTGTTCATAAAAATATAAAACGTATATCTCCTACACCAAAAGAAAAAGCAATTTTTAACGCTTGGTTAATTACCCTTTTATTTTCCTCTACCTTTGATTTAGCTCCTTTTCAAACTGTAGCATTATGGTTCTTACCTGCTTATATTGATGGATTAAGTTTAAAGCAAAAACAATACTCTTTAATAATAACATTGCAAAGGAAATCCTATGACTAAAATTTTCTTCCTTTCTTCTCGTCTTCCTTATCCGCCAATAGGTGGAGATCGTCTAAAAAATTATTGGCTTCTGAAAATTCTCACTAAACACTTTAAAGTTCATCTTGTCTCAATAACAGATCAAAATGTACCGAAAGAGTTTTATGATTGGGCAAATGATTTAGGTTTAAGCTATAAAATTTTTCAGAAAAATAAGAAACAGTTTTATCTTAATACTTTGAAGGGATTAACCACCAACCGACTTCCTTTGCAAGTTAATTATTACTACTTTTCAGATGTGCAAAAATATACTGATGAAATCTACCATGATTATGATTTACTTTTTGCAACTCTAATAAGAACTGCAAAGTATGTATCAGACAAACAAAAACCGAAAATATTAGAAATAACTGATTCAATTGGTTTGAATTATCTAAGATCAGCAAGTAAAACTTTCTCTTCTAAATGGAAAACAATATATTTAATTGAATGTAATAGATTGCTTAAATTTGAAAGATATTGTATTGAACAATTTGACAAAACTTTATTTGTTAATAAAGAAGAAAGAGATTATTTTAATTTACCGCAAAAAACTGAATGGTTACCCAATGGTGTAGATGAAAAACTCCTCACCTATGAAAATAGTGACCTCAAATATAAAAACTATGTTGCCTTTTTTGGTAAAATGGATTATCAACCGAATATAGATGCTGTATTATGGTTTGTTAAAAATGTATTGCCCTACCTTAATAAAAACTTAAAATTTATAATAGTTGGAGCTTATCCAAAAAGAGTAGTTCAAGATTTACCAAAAAAGTTTAAAAATATAGAAGTCACAGGATATGTAGAGGACCCTTATTTAATTTTAAAATCTTCTCTTTGTGTAGTTGCCCCAATGCAAACTGGCGGTGGTATCCAAAACAAAATACTTGAATGCATGGCGTTAGGAACTATTAATATAGTTTCATCATTAGCAGCAAAACCAATTGGAGCTGAACATGACAAACATTTTTTGGTTTGTGATAATCCAAAAGATATAGCAGATTTGATAAACAAAATCTATGAGAAACCAAAAGATTTTGAATATTTAAAGCAAAATGCAAGAGATTTTATTAAAAATAACTTTACATGGCAGATATATGAAAAGAAACTTCTTGATGTAATTGATAATGTATTGAATGAAAATAGGAGGTTTTAAGATGCTAATACGCTCTGCGGCACCTTTAAGACTTGGACTTGCTGGTGGTGGAACAGATGTTAGTCCCTACTCGGATATTTATGGCGGAGCAGTTTTGAACGCCACAATCTCTTGTATGCCTATGCCACAATTGAACCAAGAGATGATGGAAAAATTGAAATTATTTCTGTTGATAGAAATGAATCCTTCTCAACAGATGCCATACCAGAACTTGAAATTGATGGAAAGCTTGACCTGATAAAAGGAGTTTATAACAGAATCGTAAGAGATTTTAATAAAGGGAAACCTCTATCTTTTACTATTTACACTTATGCTGACGCTCCGCCCGGATCAGGACTTGGAACATCATCTACACTGGTTGTATCTGTTATTGGCGCTTTTGTTGAGTGGTTGAAACTTCCTCTTGGAGAATATGATATTGCTCACCTTGCATTTGAAATAGAAAGAATAGACTTAAAACAAGCAGGAGGAAAACAAGACCAATACGCTGCTACTTTTGGTGGATTTAATTTTATGGAATTTTACGATAATCATAAAGTTATAGTAAATCCATTAGGAATCAAACAAGAAATACTCGATGAACTTCAACATAATCTTTTGCTCTACTATACAGGAACGAGTAGATTGTCCTCTAAAATTATAGAAGCTCAGGTAAAAAGTGTTGAGACTGGTAAAAAAGAGCCAGTGGAGGCTATGCATAAGCTCAAGGAACAAGCAATCATGATGAAAGAAGCAATTCTCAAAGGACGAGTTGATGAAGTCAGAAGCTCAGGTAAAAAGTGTTGAGACTGGTAAAAAAGAGCCAGTGGAGGCTATGCATAAGCTCAAGGAACAAGCAATCATGATGAAAGAAGCAATTCTCAAAGGACGAGTTGATGAAGTCGGAGAAATTTTGCACTTTGGTTGGCAGTACAAAAAAAGAATGGCAGAAGGTATTACAAATCCCGTAATAGAAGAAATATATGAGACTGCTTTGAAAGCCGGAGCTACCGGTGGGAAAATATCAGGAGCAGGTGGTGGGGGATTTATGATGTTCTATTGCCCCAAAAATACAAAATACAAAGTGATGGAAGCTCTGAATAAATTTGGAGGGGAGTTTAAAAGATATCAATTCACAAAGTACGGTCTTAAAACTTGGACGGTATGATTGTGTATAACAAAATTAAACAAATAATAAGATTATACTCTACTCCTAAATTTGTATTCTTAAATAAGTTTATTAAGAACTACCCAAAGGATAAAATTAAAGTATTGGATGTTGGATGTGGTAACAGAAGTCCATCTATAACAAAATCATTATTCCCAAAAATAGAATATTTTGGATTAGATAAAGAGGACTATAATCTAACAATTGAAGATAAGAAAATATTAGAAAATAGATACTTTCATGTGGATTTAGAAAATCTATCTGAATTGAACAGCCTTTTACCCGATAATTATTTTGACTTTATCATAATGGCTCATGTTATTGAGCATACTACAAGAGGTATTGAAATATTAGAAATCCTTGCCAAAAAGTTGAAAGTTGGAGGGGGAATATATATAGAATTTCCAAGCGTAAAGAGCTTATCTTTTCCGTCTATGTCTGGAACCTTAAATTTCTGTGATGATCCTACTCATGTGAGGTTATATGATATTAAAGAAGTAGCTAATACTCTAATAAAATGTGGTTTTAAAGTTATAAAGGCGGGAACAAGAAGAAATTTTATAAGATGTTTGCTGACATCTATGGTTATAATTTATCAGCTGATGAAAATTAAGAAAATAGAGGGATGTGCCTTTTGGGATATTTTAGGTTTCGCTCAATTTGTTTATGCTGTAAAAATCAAGAATTTATGATAATAATAATCTTGTATGGTTGAAGAAGCTGTAATTCTTGCGGGTGGATTGGGAACAAGGCTAAAAAGTGTAATAAAAGATATTCCCAAACCTATGGCAGAAGTTTGTGGAAGACCTTTTTTGTGCTATATACTTGACTTTCTGATCAAATATGGAATCAAAAAGGTTATCTTATCTGTGGGATATAAATGGGAAGCAATAAAGGAATTTTTTGGTGAGCAATATAAAAATATAAATTTAGTATACGCAATAGAGTATGAACCTCTTGGAACTGGTGGGGCAATAAAAAATGCTCTAAAATATGTTCAAGACACAGAAGTATTTATCTTAAATGGTGATACTCTTTTCAACATAGATTTGAGCGTTTTTTATAGTTTGCATAAAAATAAAAATTCAAATTTGAGTATAGCTCTAAAAAAAATGAACTTTACCGAAAGATACGGATCTGTTAAAATAGATCAGAACAACAGAATTATTGATTTCTCCGAAAAAGCCCAAAAATTTAACACCCTGATAAATGGAGGAATTTACTTATTAAATAAAAAATTTTTTTACTCGTTAGCTACACAAGATAAATTTTCTTTTGAGAAAGATTTTTTGGAAAAACACTATAAAAATTATGAGTTCTATGGGTTCCCTTTTGATGAATATTTTATAGATATTGGCGTTCCCGAAGACTATGAGAGGGCAAAAAAAGAATTTGAAAAATTTATGTATCGGTAAAGATTGGACCTTGTTTTTAGATAGAGACGGAGTTATAAATAAAAAAATTGAAGGTGATTATGTTAGAAGTTGGTCTCAGTTTGAATTTATTGATGGTGCAATTGAAGGATTAAAAATTCTCAGAAAAATATTCGGTAGAATAATAGTAGTTACGAACCAGAGAGGAATAGGTCTTGGACTTATGACAGAAAATGATCTACATAAAATCCATGAGAACATGCAAAAAATACTCCAAGAAAATGGTGTTTTTATTGATAAGATTTACTATTGCCCTCACGATTATCAAAAAGAAAATTGCGATTGCAGAAAACCAAAAGTAGGTTTGGCTTTAAAAGCTAAAATGGATTTCCCAGAAATAGACTTCAAAAAATCTATTGTTTTGGGAGATTCAATATCAGATATTGAGTTCGGAAAATCTTTGGATATGATAACAGTCTTTATCAACCGAAATCGTGATTTTTCTTCAGATCTTGCAGATCTATGCTTTAAAAACATCCTTGAATTTGCTTTGGCAGTAAGTAAAAAAGAGTAAGGTTCTCGTTGCAATCAATTAATGTGCCTCAATATTGCGTCTTCTGGGAGTTTGATAGATTTTGTAAAGTTATTTTTTGTATATGAAAATTCAATTTACAAAGCATGCCTATCTGAAATTAAAAGAAAGAGAAATAGAAAAGGAGGAGGTCAAGCAGATTATAGAGCACCCAGAAGAAATTCTCTTAGATACTGAAACAGGAAATATAGTAATTGTCGGAGATAGAAGTTTAAAAATTGGTCATAAATTGTTGGTCGTTCTCTCCGAAGATATGCAAAAAGTTGTAACTTTGATTGATACATCT
>Ga0079995_1056678_pt1 | contig 23284 bp, 22 predicted proteins | sample FaiFalFF_MnMetaG_2_FD_69198 | JGI IMG/M metagenome (GOLD analysis project Ga0079995, IMG submission 69198) | Freshwater microbial communities from Yellowstone National Park, Wyoming, USA - Fairy Falls C (FF_Mn_C) (SPADES assembly) (version 4) | ecosystem: Environmental > Aquatic > Freshwater >...
TCTGATAAAGATATACTCTCTCTACATCGTCTAATCCTTCTTCTCCTCTTATCCCTCCTATGTTTCTTGCTGCATTTATATCTGCATTCACTATACCCAAAGAAGACTTATATAACCCCCTGCTTATCCTCCGTTCTGGTGTGTATTCTTTTATCTTTTTTCTTATACCATTCCTTGTCTTTGTTTTTGTTTTTGAAACAGTGCCTCCTGCACTGTCCACACCAGAACTATATCTTTCATCTTTTATTTTTACCTTTATCTTATGTTCCTTGCATAAATATTTGAGATATTCTACTACTTTGCCATGTGGGGCAAGATGCCAAAGCTGATTTGCTATATCTTTCATCCCTGATGGTTTGTTTTTGTTCCTAAATCCATCTCCTATTACAATTTCTTTTACATTATACCTCAAAGCTAATGCCAAGATATACTTTGCTACCTTGTGGGCAAAATCCTCATTCACCTTTGCTATCTTATACCATAAATTTGCTATTTTTTGTTCAAGTCTATGAACAAGAAAATAAGGTGCAGGAAATAAAATCAGTCTTTCCTGTGCAATCTTTTTAGCTTTGTTCAAAATGCTATCAAGTCTGCTTTTTAACTCTGAGATTGTTTTCAACCTGAAAGTTGTTAATGATTTCCATATTTTACCATCTATCAGAAAACCTTTTTTCACACCTTCAATAACAACAGAAAAGAAATTTGAAACCCCCGGATCCAAAGCCATCCTCCTTATTTTCCTGCATACCAAATTTATTTCTTTCTCTTCATCTTTATCTTTCTCGTTGTCAAAACTCACATCATTACTATGATTTGTTATAGGAGCATTTATATTTATTCCCTTCTTTTCTTTTCCTCCCTCTTTTTTCTTTTCTCTCTTCTTTTTCTTGTAAATGATTTGTAATTCAAAGAACTTCCCATATTTTGGAACTATATTGACCTCTGATATATCTAACTGAGATAAATCAAGATTTGTGTTTATACTTATGAAATTCAAATCACTTTTTTTCCTTCTACCTTTTCCTATTCTATGTTTTTTGGGATAGCAAAGAGTAATGGTGGAACCATCAATTTTTACATTTTTTCTTGGGAATGATACAATGTGGAAACAATTTTTCTTGTTCTTGAATTTAGGGGGTTTAACATGATGAGGATATTTATGAGGGTTTTTGAGGTAATCAAAGAAGTTTAACCAACCTCTGGCGACATGAGATAGTATTTTAGTTGTAGTTTGGGAATGTAGGTTGAGTTTGAAGAAGTTGGAGGAGAGTTTGTTGTAAAGGTCATAGATATTAGGTTTGGCAGAACCAGTTTTGATGAGGTAGTTAGCACAGTTGAAAAGTTTTCCAGCGTTGAAGCAAAGCCATCTTATCTCACGGGAAGGTTTGATAGCAATCTTCAAACACCTATGCATACTAAAATCTTTCTATAAATAATTTTATTTTAATGAAATAACAAATTTTTAACAATGGACTGTTAAAAAAATACATCTTAATTTTCTCTTGTCAAATAAGCAATCCACAGATTTAAAATGCAAATTCCTTCTTTACCCTGTGGTAGGTAGTTTGATCGTAAAATGGGGTCTATATAAACTCCGCATACTTTTGATATAAGGTTATTATTTCCAAGTTCTATTAGATTTATTCTTATTGCTCCAAAAAAAGAAGGTTCTTTGTATATTATGTATGGGAACCGGGTTCTTATTGAATCTTGTGGAAACTTGTAATCCCAAACCGTTATATTTTCTGTTATAGGTTCCGAAAAGATTAGTGGAGACGAAAAATGTTCCCTGTCAAAAACTTCTGCATTACATGTTATCCTTTCAGGAAATGCGCAATCCCATTCAATTGCTAATTTTCCATCTTTTGTCCATGCAGGAAAAATCTCTCTCAAATTTGAAAAGAAAATTTTTGGAAAATCCACATATGCAATTAAACGATAATTCGTATTTATTTTATTTAGGATGTAAATTATAAATTCAAGTGTTTCGCTTTCTCCTTCACCTGATATATAAAATTTCCGAATAAAATCCTCCAGAAACCGCATAAAAAGCTGAATTTGCCAGTTTTCGTTATAATTTACACCCCCTTGAAGTATCTGAGTTATAACATCTGGATATTTTGGAATAGGCGAGAAATAAAATTTTCCTTTTTGAGTTTGAATGTATATACCGGATGCATCTTTTGCGAATACTCCAAAGCTGTAATTTTGAATTTTTGACAGAAATTCCAGAAAGATTTCCACAAGTCTTTTGATTCCTAAGAAAGCGATTTCTCTTCTATAATCATCTGATGTCATCAAGAAACTTTTGCTTCCATCTAATGATTTTGCTAGTATTTCCATCTTATCACTCATTTTGAGAGATATTTTCTGCTGAATCTCGTTAATTATTTGATTTTTGAGGTTTTCAGGTAGATTCAAATCCAGAGACCTTATGTAAAGAAAAATAACCTTCAAGATTTGAATATATAATTCCAGAAATAAAAGCGATGGTTCATTTACTGGTTTGGTAATCTCAATTGAAAAATCTTCTGAAAATTTAAGTTTTAACCTGTTTGGTATCGCAATTTTTATTCCCCCTAAAAGCTTTTCTGCCTCTTGTATCTTTAATGATATACTTTCCTGAAAATTCTGGTCATACATCATTTTTATTATAGAAAAGGATTGTGATAGGTCATTTACCAATTTTGCAAATTTTATAAGGTTCAATTCTTCGGTTAGGATTTCAAATTTCTGTGATAACTTCTCAAGTAAAGATATGGAAAAATCATCAAAGTTTTCTGCTCTGTTTTTTATAAGCAAAGAAAAGAACTCTATATTTGAGGTTGGGAATATAAAGTCGCACTCTGAACCTATATCAATCAATCCAAATCTTGAACTCAAATTCATAACTGGTTTTTGCTGGCAACCTTTTACTTTTTTGATGTAGCCGTAAAAGTTCTGTTTTCCTTCGGGTGAAACTAAACTTATGCTTATTTCTCTCTGCCCACCGTATATTTTTGTTTTGGACCTGCATTTTGTTCCGTTTTGAAAAACTATGTTTTCAACTTCGTGTGTTTCTACTGTTTCTCCAATTTGTGTTATTTTTGAAGCAAACTTTATGTTCTCTGCTTTATTTTCAAGCTCTACCGAAATATTTGCAACTATCTCTGTTGCAAGGGGATTTATATATTTTGTTATTGTTATATTGCCTCTATCTGTGTTTATCTTTACTATTTCTTTTTTATATCCTTCTTGAATGTTTTTTTCTTCTTTTTCTGTATTGTAGCTTATCTGATTTGTTCCGAATGAGCATTTTGTTTTTTCACAGGATGTGTCTAACATATTTGCAAATAAAAGCGAAACAAATATAGGAGTCTTTAGCTCTTCCGATACAATAATTGCCATGGGTAATTTTTCAGGTTGAGATATTGGGTCAAGAAAGTATGAAACATCTTTTTGTGATAGTGGAAGGGAGCATATTGTAAGGGTTTGGTTAAAGTTAATATTTGTAAAATCTGTTTTCTCAAAAAAAGAGTTAAACTCTGATGAAACATCTTCAAATTTTTCTGCGAACTCTATAGTTTTATTTTTGCAGCTTTGAATTAATAGAAAGGAAACTAAAATTTGCAATAATATAAGAATATGTTTTTTCATTTTTACTTAAATTATTTTATCCCGATTTTTTCTGTTTTTTTAGTTTCGCAGTTTTTGCGGAATAAGATAAATTGAGTTTAGGCCGTTAGCTCAGGCGGAAGAGCACTGGCCTTTTAAGCCAGGGGTCGCGGGTTCGAATCCCGCACGGCCTACAAAATCTTATAAGTGCAAAATCTATCTCTTTGGCTCCCGATCATAATTATCGGGATTTTTGTCCTATCCTCAGCAATAAAAATACTGCAAGAGTACGAGAGAGGTGTAATATTCAGACTTGGAAGACTTGCAGGGGTAAAAGGTCCAGGACTTGTACTCATAATTCCTATAATAGATAGAATGGTAAAAGTTTCACTCAGAATAATAACTATGGATATACCAGCGCAGGATGTTATAACAAAAGATAATGTATCTGTGAAAATAAATGCTGTTGTATATTTTAGAGTGGTTGATCCAGCAAAAGCAATAGTAGCTGTGGAAAATTTCATTTATGCTACAAGCCAGCTTGCACAAACAACTTTAAGGTCAGTATGCGGTGAAGCTGAACTTGATGATATACTCGCTCATAGAGAAAAAATAAACCTGAAAATACAAAGTATATTAGATAGAATGACAGAGTCGTGGGGTATAAAGATTTCAGCAGTTGAAGTTAAACATATTGATTTGCCACAAGAGATGCAAAGAGCTATGGCTCGCCAAGCAGAAGCTGAAAGAGAAAGAAGAGCGAAAATAACCTTAGCCGAGGCAGAGTTTCAAGCCGCCCAGAGACTGAAAGAAGCTGCTGACATGCTTGCTCAAAATCCAATAACAATACAACTGAGATTCCTACAAACTGTTTCAGAACTTGCCACAGAAAAAACTGCTACATTAGTCTTACCCCTTCCAATAGAATTATTCAAATTTCTTGATATTCAACAAAAGAAAGATTCATCTCAGCAGAGTTGAGACAAAATTTTTCTTAATCAATATTCAAGCTAATTAGATAATTTCCTACTTTAAGTCACCTAAACTAAATTACCTAAATTTGAATTATCAAAAAATTTAAAACGAAACTTAACTTTCGTAATTTATATTGAGTTCAGATGCTGCTGCAACATAACATATTAATACTTTTTTTGCTTCTTAAATCTTTTTTTGTTCCCGATGTAGCTCAGGATACTTTGAGGATAGAGATTGAAAAATACAACATAAGAATATATTTCCCACAAGAATTATCTCCTTTGGCTCAGATATTTGCTTCTGAAATTTATGAGCAAAATAGGTTTGTAAAAGACATAGTAGGCACAGAGGCAAGAGACTTTTCAATTTACTTGGGTTTTGACTCAGACTCCTTTTATTTTGAAAGGTTCTTTACACACTCTAAACTTATATTTGTAAATTGGGGTGGGACAAGAATTGATGAGAAGCTCTCCGGAATTTCAATATCTCACAAAGTAAGACAGGTTTTGCTTGCAGCCTTATTTGGTGCAGAAAACTTTTATATCGTGAAACCAGATTTTTTTGCCAATCCAAACTTGATTTTATCTTTTGCGGAATTCGGTGAAATTGATGATAGCGTTTTTCTTAACTATCCATTCTCTGTTTTATACTCCGATGATTCTAAACTCATAAAATATATTGATCTTTTTTACGGAAAAAGAAAGGTCTTTGAACTTTTCATAAACGGAAAAATTTTTTTTGAATCAAAAAGTAAGTATTATAAAAGTTTCAAAAGTTGGGAAAAAAGCAGATTAGAAGTGGTCAGAGAAGCCATCAGTAAAAACTATGAAGGAATGAATTTATATCCTGACAAAATTTTTGATTTTCAGGCATGGGGAATTCATTTGTGGGGAGAAGAGTTATTTACTATGAAAGAGGATGAGTGGATTTTTTCATCAAAAGCAGGAAATATTTTTCAGAGAAATGGAGGAAGATATTTGAACGGTGACGGAAGATTTTTAGTTTTTGACTCAAAGAACGAAAAAGATAATTTATTTGAGGTTTTTATAATGACTCCTTATTATGAGGTTTTCAAATTACCTCAAAAGAGAGCTTGGTACCCAGATATATTTTCAAGGGAAGACGGAACAGGCTTTGTTTTGTTCATAAGAAAAAATTTATTTTACGATGAACTCTGCATCTTGAATTTTGCTTTCGTAAATCAAAAATTTCAATTTGATAATTTGTTTTGCCCTCTCAGATCAGGAGAACTTGAAGAATTTTTCACTCCTGACATTTCTCCTGATGGTAAGAAGGTAGTTTTTTCGTATCTTAGAAAAAATGGCTTTTTAGACATAGCAGTTTTTGATTTTGAAGAAAATAGTTTGCGCTTTATAACACAAGACCTTCAACCAGATATATTCCCCTCCTTTACACAAGATGATAGAATATTATTCACATCTTTCAGAGAGGGAAGATTTCTTCTATATCTTTATGATAACGGGAATTTTTTCAAGGTATCAGAAAATCCGGAAGGCATATTGGAGGGTAAAATCTATAATGGGAAAATATATTCTACTTTTGTTCAAGAAGGAAAAACTTATCTTGGGGTACATCAAATAGTAGAACTTGGTAGTGCTAATTTTCAGCGGGAAAGAATTTCTTTTGTTGTGACAGAGTTTGAAGGCTCAAAAGTAAAATTTTTTGATAATCTGAATATTTTCAGGTTGCTATCTCCGAGAATTTTTGTTGATAGCGCTGGGTTTTTTGATCTTACACTTTATTTTCTTTTAGCAGATGATATATATAGGTCTCCGATTTTTTTGAGTCTGAATTTTGGCTCTAATATCAACTTTTACGAGCAAGCAGAAAATATAAAATTTATTGAAACTTCAAACTCAAATTTACCAAAAATCTCAAATTTGGAGGCTCTCAAGTCAGAAGGTATCCTCAGGGGTTTTGGCTTTTCTCTCTTCTCTTTCCTAAGAGCTTTTTATCCATACATTTTTTTGAGGCTTTCACTTTATCCTTTTTCCGGAATCTTCGTAAGGCAGGTTTTTGAGGGAGGGGAGAACAAATTCTTCTTTATTCCAGAAAGGCAAGTTTCAGGAGATCTCTATTTTTTCCAAAAGAGTGTAGCAAAGCTTTGGTTGATTTTTGGTGGAAAATTTGGAGAGATTTTGCCTTATGCAGATTCAATTCCTCCATTTGATACGGCATTTTGGAACTTCGTAAGAGAAGAGTATAAAAGAGTGGGGTACGGTAAATTCTTTCAGGTTGAGTCAGGAATATATTTGAACAATACCTATAAAACTTTTTCTCAGCAAGAGGGATTTGATATAAGAATTTTTTTAGGAGCTCAATCTTTCTTTGAGAAAGATAAATTACCAATTTCACCTTATTCAACTTTTTCTTTATCTTATTTTACACCTTCTATTTCTTCATTATTATTAGGATACATAAACTTGAATGGATTTATATCCTTTCCTCACCATAGAAGATTTAGAATGTTTTTTGGGTCAAAATCCATTCCTTCTTACTTTGATCCTGCTGATAACTTTTCTTCGCTGTGGAAGTTCGGAGCATTCCCTTTCTTTCCCGAAAACTTAAAATATGATGTCGGACTAATAAGAGGAGTAAGATTAAGAGAAGGAAATATCGGTGGAGTTGTAAAGACCGGACCTATTTTCAACCTATTTTCATCTTATCATAGCCCAAAATATATTTACCACATAGAGTTCGTGAATATTTCACCATTTTTTTCTTTTGGTTTTCTCCAAGATTCAAAACAGGATTTTATAAGTTATGGATTAGAGTTTAAAATAAAATCTAAATTTCTCTTTATTGTGCCATCTGATATAGTTTTTGGTTTTGCAAAGGGTGAAGTATCAGAATTTTATTTCCTCGTTTTTATCTCTCCTTAGATTCAATAAATTTGATTTAAATCTAAAAAATAATTTTGTGATGCATAAAATTTTTCTATGGCAAAGGAGAAAATAAATATAGGAGATTTTTCTTTGTCGGTAAGGATAGAGGGAGATGGAAAAAAGGGAGACATAATGCTTATTCACTGTCTTGGTCTATCAAATAAAGTATTTGATCATCAAATAGATTTCCTCGCAAGCGAAGGTTACCGAGTCTTTGCTCCCGATGTAAGATGTCACGGGGATTCAGATAAACCTGATTTGAAATGCAATATATGGGATCTTGTTTTTGATATTGAAAAACTCATCTCAAAGCTTGGAATTAAAAAATTTTCAGCAATCGGTGGGATATCAATGGGTGGGATGATTTCTATGAGAATTCTTATCAGAAACAAAGATATAGCAGATAGGCTCATCTTGATGGGAACATCGGCTGATGAGGATCCAAACAAGGAAAGGTATTCCGTGATGATAAACAACCTTCTTGAATTAGTTGAAAAAGAAAAGGATGAGAAGGTTTTGCAAGAGAATTTCAGAAATGCTGCTGAATATGTTGTAAGGCTTTGTTTTTCTCAAAGCTATCTTGAAAAAAATTTTGATTTTTGGGTATCTGAGTCTTTAAAATCTCAAGGGAAAGGAGCAATTTATGTCTCAAAGGCAATAATAGAAAGAGATAGCGTTCTTGAACAAATCAAGAATATAGATAAACCAACTTTGATTATGGCAGGAGATCAAGATCTTGCAGTTCCTATAAAAGAATCATATAAGATAAAAGAAAGAATAAAGAATTCAAAGCTTGTCATATTTGAGGGAGCTCCGCATATTTTCACACCAGAAATCCCAGATAAAGTAAATAAAGAAATTCATAATTTCTTAACTCAAAATTAGCTTTCTGAATTCGGAAGAAAGAAAAATTAAATAAAATCTTCACTGAACTTTCACCGGTAATCAAAAAACCAGATGAAGTTAAGATGGGAAGTTTTTTGTTCCTTGATATGATTGAAGATGCAGTTATCCTCTACGATAGAAATAATTTTTTCAGAAATTATTTATCAGAGCTCAAAGGGAAGTTGAAAAAGTATGGTGCAAAGAAAATTTATAAAAAGGGAGGATATTATTGGATTTTGAAAAATAAGATTGACATCAAAAAAGGAGTTGAGTTATGAACTCAAAGGATCTTGCAAAAGAATATCTTGAAAGATGTAAGAAGAGACTAAAAGCTCTTGAATTACTTTACCAAGAAAAAAGCTACTCAGATATTGATTTCTTACCTTCCGAAGAATATAAAGAAAGTGATGCAAAAAGAGCCAAAGAAGCTGCAAAATTCTCTATTGAACTTCTTGAAAAAATTCTATCAAGAAAGAAAAGCAAAAAAAAAGAATGAGTAGAGTAGAGTTTTAAAGTTAAAATTTTATAATATGTTGAGACGGGGAATTAAGATTGCGTATGAAAAATTTCTGGTGTTTACTCTTTTTTCTTTCTTCTTACTCTTTTATGGTAAGTTAGGTTCCTCTGATGAATTGAGCAATTCAAAAATAAGTTTGAGCGAAGCCATAAAGATTTTTAAAGAGAAAAACTATGATGTCAAAATAGCTGCTTATGAGATAAAAAAGAGTGAAGGAGCATATATTCAAGCTGGACTTTTACTAAACCCAGCTCTTTCTATAAATTATACTGGGCTTTCATTTGGGAAAAATCTAATTTATGATACAGATAATACTTTACTTTCTGCAAGATTTGAGCAACCTCTGGAGCTTGGAGGAAAAAGACGATTAAGGAGGCTTTCAGCTTTTTATCAGTTAAGGGCAGTTGATTTTCAAACAAAGGAAATATCAAGAGAGCTTGTAGTTGGGCTTATAACCTCTTATTTTCGTGCTTTGGCTGATAGGTTATATGCTGAATATTTACGGCGTGATATTGATGACTTTGATGAGATTTTAAAAATACAGGAAAAGAGACAGAAAGAAGGTTTCTTAAGTCTTATAGATTTTATGAAACTTCAATTATATAAGCTGGAACTTGAAAATGCACTCACTCAGGCAGTTTCTACATATAAAAAAAGCTTGAAAGACTTCAACTTTTTTTTGGGAGGTGGAAACTATGAACCAGAAGAAGTTCAAGAACCGCAAGATGAAATTTTTGTAGAAAACTTAATTAAAGATTCTGTGGAAAAGCGCGAAATTTTGAAATCACTTAAAGAGCAAGAAAAATCCGTAGATTACAAGATAAGATTGCTAAAAGCCTATTCTATTCCAGATATTTCTTTGGGTGTAGAGTATGACTCATTTGGAGGCTCTTTTAAATACAAACCCGGGATTGGTTTTGGAGTTTTTGTAAGCTTACCTATTTTTGATCGCAGACAGGGAGACCTTATATCTGCAATATCTGAAAGAGAGCAAATTTCAGCAACTTTGAAGCGAGAGGAAGAAAGAATAAAAAAAGAAATTCTCCAAGCTTTTGATGACTACCAAGCTTCAAAAAATATATATTTTTCTTATGCTGAAAAGAAAAGTATTATGGATGAACTTTTGGAAAGAACTAAAAAGGCTCATTCTGTTGGAGGAATATCTACTATTGAGTTCATAGATATTCTAAGCACTTACAGGGCTTTCATGAGCGCATTTTTTGGAGCTAAGTATCAATATATTGCAAGTTATTATATTTTGAAAATATTGGGGGGAGCAGAATTTTGAAAGCAAAAAATAAGTTTGATAACAAGAACAAAAATGAATAAAGAACAAAAATGAATGGCACGAAAAAATGTAATTTGAGAAAAAGTTTTAAGGAAAAATTTATGGATTTGAGAAAAACAAAGTTCAAATTTGTATTGCATCAACTACCTATGTTTTCTGTGATTTTCTTTACTTTATCTTTTACCTTTGGTTCTTCGGCTCTATTTTTCTCTTGTGGGAAGGATAAAAAAAAGGAAATTGAAAATCCATCGGTGTCAAATGGTGTTCAAACAGTAGAGGCAGTTTTTGAGAAGGTTAAAGATTTTATAAAAGCAGTGGCTTAAGTAATCTATTATGACCAGATCAAACTTTGTATTTCCTATTGCTACTAAATCTATGTTTTGTAACTGATAAACAAAATCGTTTACGGAGTTCCAAAATATTGATGAAGTTTCATCAGGACTTACTGACTTTCTGTTGCTGCACCTATTATTTACGATAGTAAGTAATAATAAGATTACCATGAAATTTGATGCTACTATCTGAATCATCATAATTTTTCTTTGTTGTTAGCAGAGATAATTTTATCAATTTTAGTAAATTTTCAGCAGTAGGCTGTTAATTTTTAAAGAACACTATTTTTAGAAAAAATGAAATTTGAAGCAATCGCAATAGTTGGGCAGACTGCTTCGGGCAAAGCTGAAATTGCAGTGAAAATCTCAAGAATACTCCGGGAAAGAGGAAAAGAAGTTGAGCTCATTTCTTGTGATTCAAGAAAAGTTTATAAATACTTTGATATTGGAACTGCAAAACCCACTCAATTTCTTCAAGAATTCAGGTGGCACTTTATAGATGTTATAGAACCTGACCAAAATTTCTCTGCAAAAAGATTTGAAAAGGAGGGAAGAAAAATAATAAAAGAGATAAAATCAGCAGGGAAAATTCCAATTGTTGTTGGTGGAACATGGCTCTATATAAGAGCTCTTGAAAGGGGATTTGAAGACGAACCAGAAGATGAGAATATAAGAAATCAGTTAGAGGATATTTTAAAAAAAGAGGGAAAGATGGGTCTTTGGAACCTTCTCAAAAATTTAGACCCAAAAGCGGCAGAAAAAATTCATCCGTCTGATTCATATAGAGTAAGAAGAGCTTTGGAATTCAAACTCAAAACCGGTAAATCTATTTTAGACGCGCGTTTCAAAGAAGATATTGGACAAAGGTTCCCTATTTTGAAAGTCGCAATTTTCAGGAACAAAGAAGAAATACTTGAAAGGATAAAGTCAAGGGTGCTCAAACAAATACAGCGCGGACTTATTGAAGAGACAAAAATGCTGTATGAAAGATTTGGAGAAACTACTCCCTTGCTCAAATCAATAGCTTATTGGGAGCCTTACCTTTATATAACCGAAAAAATTTCTTTTGAAGATATGATAAATCTTATGATAAAGAGGAATTTCAGATATTCAAAATATCAGGTCAAAGTTTTTTCGCGTGAGGGAACTTTATGGTTTGATGAAGAAGAAAAACTTATAAGTTTTGCAGTTGATTTTTACCTCAACTCAGAAGATTTTAGTTTTTAGATTAGATTTTAATTTCTTCCTTCTTTCTTTTTTTATTATTTATCTTCCGTGCTTTGAGATAATTCTGTTTTCGCTATCAACTATTATTATTTTGGCTTTATGAGTTTTTGCTTCTTCTTCTGTGTATATTCCGTAAGCAGCTATTATTATTCTGTCTCCTGGGAAGCAAAGTTTTGCAGCAGCTCCATTTATTGTTATTGTTGTATCATCGGTACCCTCTATCGCATAGGTTATCAGACGGTTCCCGTTCGTTATGTTATATACATGAACTTGCTCACCTTCAATAATATCTGCCTCCTCCATAAGTTTTTTAGGTATTGTTATTGAACCTTGATACTCTGGATTTGCATCTTTTACAACCGCATTATGTATTTTTGATTTCAAAAGTATCCTCATCGCCATATCAATTCACCTCCTTTTTAATTCAAATCTTTTTTATTTTTCTTTTCTTTTTCTTCTTTTATTTTTGGAAGGTTAAAAATTTTACCGTTCCTTATAACTATATTATCTATCAATCTTGCTTTTCCTATTCTCACCGCAACAGCAATAAGACAATTTTTTCTATTTCTATCTATTTTTTTTATAGGATGTAAAGTATCTGGGTCTGCTATTTCAAAATAATCTATATTCGTTATACCTTGTGATTTCAGGAAATCTTTTGCTGTGTTTTTTATTTTCTCTGCATCTTCTTCTCCACTGAGTATCATATCTTTTGCTAAAAGTAAAGAACTCGGAATTGAAGAGGCTAATTTTCTTTCATATTCAGAAAGATAGGTGTTTCTTGAAGACAAAGCAACTCCATCTTTATCTCTAACGGTTTCAACGGGTTTTATTTTGATGTCAAAATTTAGGTCTTCTACCATTTTCTTCAAGATTACATATTGTTGGTAGTCTTTGAGGCCAAAGAAAGCTATATGTGGTTTTACTATGTTGAAAAGTTTTGCTACAACAGTGGCAACTCCTCTGAAGTGTCCGGGTCTGAATTTTCCGCAAAGTTCATCTTGGAATCCCATAACTTCTACATATGTTTTGAAATCTTCTTTGTACATTTCCTTGACATCTGGAATAAAAACGAAATTTACTTTTTCTTTTTTCAGCATTTCCAAATCTCTTTTTTCATCTCGTGGATAGCTTTCGTAATCTTCTCCTCTTGCGAACTGAGTAGGATTTACGAATATGCTTACGACTACAACATCTGAGAATCTTTTAGCTTCTCTCACAAGTTTCAGATGTCCGTCGTGCAAGTATCCCATAGTTGGAACAAATCCTATCTTTTTTCCTTTTCTCCTCAAATCCTCCATTCTCTTTTGCATCAAACTTATTTTTCTTATAACTTCCATTTTCTGAAGCTGTTTTTATTTTATTTTTTAGTCTTTTGTTATTATCTATTTTCGTTTTTGTTTTCATTTTCTTTTCCATCTTTTGCAAACTTCAGGACTGCTTCGTATATTCTTTGAGCAAGATTGTCGTAAGGTTTTATATGTTTTGGTGGAGGTTGAGTAAGTCCTAAAATATCTTCAAGAACAGCTATTTTTCCGTCGCAGAACTCACCAGAAGCTATTCCTATTGTTGGAATTTTTAGGGTTTCTGTGATTTTCTTTGCGAGGTTATCTTCAACAGATTCAAGAACAACTGAGAAAGCTCCACTTTCTTCAACTGCCTTTGCATCTTCAAAAATTTCCTTTGCTGATTCTTCCGTTTTTCCTTGCTTTTTATATCCTGTAATTCTTACTCTTTGAGGTAAAAGTCCAACATGTCCCATTACAGGTATTCCCATGTTTACTATATTATTTATTGTTTCTGCCATGTTTTTACCGCCTTCAAGTTTTACTGCATCTGGATCGCACTCCTTTACTATTTTGACAACACTTTCAAGAGCTTTTTCAGGTGTGTGAAAAGTTCCGAAAGGCATGTCAAAAACAACGAGTGCATTTTTTACGGCTTTTCTTACGCTTTTTGCACACCATATCATAATATCCAAAGGTATAGTTGTTGTATTTCTTTCACCAAAAAGCACCTCGTTCATTGAGTCTCCCACAAGTATTACATCGACAAGACCTGTTTCATCTACTATTTTTGCAAAAAGATAAGTATAAGATGTAAGACAGATTATCTTTCTCTTTCCTTTGAGATTTATTATATCTTGTGCCGTTTTCATATATAAGTCTGAGCCCTTTCGGGTCTCAGCTCACTTTTAACTTATCTACTTTTTTGCGCCAGAGAAAATTTTTCAGGATTTCTTGTGGCTTAATAACCTTTTCAGAAATGGTTTGAAAATTGTTGTTTCAAGTTTTACTATTTATTTTTTGAGTTTTTGTTTTTTGAGTTTGTGTTTTTGAGAGCTTTGAGGAAATCATCCCAAGTTTCCGCCCTTATTACTTCTTTTTTTATTTTTTCCAAACGGTTTATATCATTTATCTTATCTAAAATGTTTTTGATTAGCTTTGCTTTTGAAGAACCAAACTTTACTTGAATGATGCCCAAAATCCCTTCTTTAAGACCTTCTTTGAGACCTTCTTTAAGACCTTCCTTCTTGCCCTGTTTTAGACCTTTTACAATTCCTCTTTTTTCTCCCTCCTTTTCTCCCCATTTATAAAAAAGAGTTTTCCTTATGTCTATTTGTATTGGCATAGGTTCTGCTTTTATTTCAACATCAAATAAACCACCTAAAAAACTTATATCTTCCATATATTTTAAAAGTTCCTTTTTGTTTTTGACAATTTTTGAAATCTTTCTTATTACTTTTTTGAATACCTCTGGTTTTTCTCTGTATTTTCCAGCTAAAACTCCCAATACAACTTCTTCTGGCTTTTCACTTTTTAAAAACTCATCAGGGTCTATTTTCTTCCAATCAACAACTTTGAATTTGAGGAATTTGAATTAATATAAGATCAAACCTTTTTAGCTCTTTTTTGAGTCTATATTTTACTTTCTTTCTCTGTTTCTGCTTTTTTATTTTCTTCATTTTGATTTGCTCTGCATTATTTATTTAGATTTTAAAATTTCAGCTGTCTCAAAAGATTCAAAAGTGATAATGATTTTTCTCTTTATTCAATCGTTTCTTTCAACCAAACATTTTGTATCTACTTCTGTTTATTTATTCTTTTCTTTTTTGGCTCTTCGTTTTTCCGGTCTGGATTTGCTGATAAGGAGTTTTATTCTGCGTATATCAAAATATTCTATGATTAACTAATTTTAACAAAATGATGGATTTCATATGTGTTATCCCCGCAAGGGAAGGTTCAACCAGATTCCCGGGGAAGCTTATTGAGGATCTGTGGGGAGAGCCAGTTGTTTTTCATGTGATATGTTCGTGTGCAAAATCTTACGCCCAGAAAGTATTTTTAGCCACAGATTCAGAGAAGATAAAAGAAAAGATTGAATCTTCTATTTTAAGATCTAAAAAACTCTCACAGTACCAAAAGAATAAAATATCAATAAGGATAGTCAAGGAAAGGAGTATAAAGACCGGAACAGATAGGGTAGCTCATCTTATAAGGATATTAGAAGAAGAGGGGGAAAAAGTCCCAGAAATTGTTGTAAATGTTCAAGGTGATGAACCACTCATTTCTCCGGAAATAATAAACAAAGTTGCAAAGGCACTATCAGATGATACACAAGCGAGTATATCTACATACGGATTTTTATCCAAAGACCTGCACGAATTTAGGAATCCAAACAGGGTAAAAATTGTTGTATCCCAAAATGGTGATGCAATATATTTTTCAAGGTCCCCTATACCTTATGGAGCTAAAAACTTCATAATACATACCGGGATATACGCTTTTAGAAAAGATAAACTTTTGAAATTTTCATCTCTACCGCAATCTAAAAATGAAGCCTTAGAGAAACTTGAACAACTTAGAGCTATTGATAATGGAATGAAAATAAAGGTTCTTGTCGGAAAGAAGAAACTTTTTCCGGTAGATACAGAAAAAGACCTTAAATTTCTGAGAAATCTAAAAAAATTCAAAAGGTGATAAATTAAAGAAAAATTGAAAAAGTAAGGAAAAATTAAAGAAGAAAAAGAAGTGAATATAAAAGGATAGAAGCAACAAAAGGAGGAAGAAAGGAGGAGAACTTGATGGCTGGTGTCTATGAGAACTTAAAAATAATAGAAGGTATAAGATTCGTGGATGAAAACAATATTCACGGTGCTCGTGTTCTGATGAGAGTAGATTTCAATGTACCCGTTGATGAAGTCGGTCAGATATTAGACGATAGAAGAATAAGAGCGGTTCTCCCAACTATAAACTTTCTTCTTGATGAAAAGTGCCAAGTTGTTCTTATCTCTCATATGGGAAGACCAAAAGGAAAAAGAATAGAAAGGCTCTCCTTAGCTCCAGCTGCAAGAAGACTTTCACGACTTTTGGAAAAGGATGTATTGTTCGTTGATGAAGCAATAGGAGAAAAGGTCAAAAGTGCTGTAAACTCAAAAGCCGATGTTATCTTACTTGAAAATCTGCGTTTTTATGAAGGAGAAACTAATAATGATGATAACTTCGCAAGACAACTTTTAGATTCGGTTCAGCCAGATATTTATGTAAATGATGCCTTTGCTGTATCACACAGAAAACATGCTTCTGTTTATGCTCTACCTTTGTTTTTCCAAAGAGAAAAGAAATTTGCGGGAATATTGATGAAAAAAGAATTAATATCTTTCCAAAGGCTTCTCCTTAATCCTAAAAAACCATTTGCAGCGATCGTAGGTGGAGCAAAGGTATCAGATAAAATAGGAGCTCTAAAAAATATTCTATCTATTGCAGATAAACTTATAATAGGCGGGGCTATGGCTTTTACATTTCTTGAATCCCAAGGCATAAGAACAGGAAAATCACTTGTAGAGAAAGCATATCTTGGAGTTGCAAACGAGATATTGGACGAAGCAAAGAAAGTAGGAGTAAAAGTTTATTTACCTGTTGATTGTGTAGTTGCGAGGTCATTAGATGATACAGATATAAGAATTATCCCAGTTTATGAAATCCCAGATGACTATGCTGCATTTGATATAGGACCTGCTACTATAACTCTCTTTGCAGAAGCTCTTTCCGATGCAAGAACAATAGTTTGGAACGGACCGATGGGAGTTTTTGAAAAGGAACAGTTCTCAAAGGGGACATTTTCTATGGTTTCTATTCTCGCTAATTCTACGGCTTTTACTGTTGTTGGCGGTGGTGATACTGATGTAGCAATTTCAAAGGCAGGAGAGCAGTACAGAATATCATATATATCTACGGGTGGAGGAGCATTTTTAGAGGTCCTTGAAGGTAAGGAACTCCCCGGAATCGCAGCTTTAAGATAAATTTTCCCTCTTCTTTTCCTTTATTTCATATGACACTATTTTTATTTTTATGTCTTGGGAAATAAATTTTGAGTCTATAAAAAAAGATACAAATTTTTTTTCCGAATTGAATAACGAAATTGTGAATTTGAATGAAATTATTTCTATATTTGAAGCCGAAACTGATGGCGGTAAAAAACATACCTGGTTTCGTCTCTTTGATGATCATATTGAGTTTTTAGACCAAAGGTTTCTACCTGCGAAAGAAAATTGGATAAAATGTAAAGATGAGAAAGAAGTAGCTTATGCAATAAGGGAAATGGTGGTAAGAGGTGCTCCTGCAATCGGTATATCCGCTGCCTTTGGAGTAGTTTATGGTGTAAAGAAAAGGTTGCAAAATAAAGTTAAAATTACACCTGATATTTTTTCTGACATAACGACGGAACTTGAAAGAACAAGACCAACAGCCTTTAATTTAAAGAATGCACTTTTAGATATGGAGCAAGAATATCAAAATTTCATATTAAATTCATCTCTTGATAACCAAGATGAACTTTTGCAAAGGCTTACTAATAGAGCTATAAAGATCTGGTTCCACGATTTTGCATACTGCTATCTCATAGGTAAATTCGGAGCCGAACTTATTAAAGATGGCAGCGTTGTATTCACAATATGCAATACCGGTTCGCTTGCAACGGGAGGGTGGGGCACTGCTTTTTCTGCTATAAAGTTTGCAAGCAAGATAGGTAAGAAAATAGAAGTTATAGCTCTTGAAACCAGACCTTTTCTACAAGGAAGCAGACTTACAGCATGGGAACTTATGCAAAACAAAATCCCTTTTCATATCATAGTTGATTCGTCATCAGCATTTTCCATTTCACAGATGAAGGAAAAGGGCAAGGATATATGTTGTGTTGCAGGTGCAGATAGAATTCTCAGAGACGGAACAACTGCAAACAAAATAGGAACATTCATACTTGCTATTTCATCAAAATATTTTGATGTGCCATTTTATGTCCTTGCACCTTCAACAACAATAGATAATGTGTCAGAAAAAATCCCAATAGAAGAAAGAAATCCAAGAGAGGTAAGAGAATTTTTTGGTGTCAGAGTTTTACCAGATGATGTCCCAGTTTTTAATTTCGCATTTGATATAACACCTCCTAACCTTATTTCTGCAATAGTGACTGAAAAAGGTATTTTTAGATACCCTTATGATTTCTCTCATATTTGATAATCATTTTCCGTATTTGATAATCATTTTCCGTTCTTACTTTGTTTCTGTTCTTACTTTCTTACTTTATCTTGCTCCTGTAAGGATTTCTATTGCCTCCTTGCGTGATGCAGGCTCTATTTTCAAATCTGCCATTTTTTTTGCTATAAGTCCTTTTATAACTCTCTCTACATCATAGTACACAAAATCAGTTGCTTTTTCAGGTGATGGTAAGAGTTTTCCAATAAATACAACAAAAACTCTTCCTTTTACTTCAATTGGTTTTTCAAATACGAAATTTTCTCTCTTTGTATCTGATATAGCTAAACCGAGCTCAGGCTGATATTCTAATCCTGGGAAAATATCAAGATATACTGGATAAGAATCACTTTTTATTTGTACTGAATACTTTGAGAAAGCTTTCTCAAAATCTTCTTCGGATGTTATACCTTTATTTTGTTCTAATATTTTCATTACTTCATCTCCAACTTTTTTACCTATTAATCTTTCCCTTATCAAACCCTCAACCTCTTTTAGCTCTGCAAATTTTTCCGGGAATATCTTATTTATTCTTACTATCCACCATTCATTTCCTATATTTATTGGGGGAGCTATTGGGGAACCTTCGGTTGCTTTTTCAGAAAAGAAAGGAGCAAAAGCAGGATTAGATGTCCCAACTTCTTTACCTAAAATTACTGATGTAGCTTTTCCTCCTTCTTCGTTTGCTTTTGATTCGAACTCTTCAAATGTTCTAAATTGCGTCTGGGAATATTTAGAAAAGAAAGATTGAGCAGTATTTTCAGAGGGAAATTTTGCTATCCAAAACTCTCTCTTTTCTCCTATTTTAAATTCACTCCTATTTATTATGTAATACCTTTCTATTTCTTTCTGATCTACGCTGACTCTGAATTTTGATCTATCAATTTCTGCTATTTTCAGTGTCCTTATTCCTGCCATATTTGAAATGAAATCTTGAAAATCTCTGAAATCACCTGCGGTTTCTGTTCTAACTATTAAGTCTTGAAATTTGGAAAAAAAATAGGAATCTTTTAAGTAGTTTTCAAATGAGCTTTCTGTTGCTCCCGTTTGTCTGAGGAAATTAAGATAATCTCTTCTCGTTCTTATTCCCGCAATATTTCCGATAAGCCCTATAATATCTTCTGCTTTCACTGAAAATCCCCATTTTTCTACTTCTGAGCTTATTGATTTTCTTGCGAGCATAAGTTCAAATGCTTGTCTTTGAAGAGCTTCTGGACTTTCAAAACCTTCTTTCGTACCTTCAACTTCTTTCAGCATAAGAAAAAACTCATCTTGAAATATTTTCTTACCATCTACCTTTATTGACTTCATTCCGTTTTTTGGAGATATAGAGGAGAGTATTCCGAAACCTATGAAAAAAGCTGCCGCGAGAATAAGATATATAGCCTTTGCAACAGGAGATCTTATAGTTTTAAACACAGATATCCCCATAAGGAAAATTTTTATTTATTCCCAGTTTATTTGATATATTTTTTGATTTTTTCTCTGTTTAATTTTTTATGCTTTGTTCGATTTTTTATTTTTAGACAATTCTCGTTTATATAACATTATACAATTACTGTTTGATTTCTGCTGAAAATTTTTTGTAGGGAAAGATTATAAGCTTGCGATAGAGCTTCTATTGATACAGCAACAAGATCTGCACCAACTGATTCCATAATAATTTTCTCCCCCGTATCCTCAATTTCAACTTCTATTTTTACTTTGATGTAGGAAGCTGTTCCTTTCCCTTTTTCTTTTTCTATAATTTCAGCTTTGTAGTCGGTAAGTTTTATTTTTAATATTTCTGGGTAGAACTCTTGCAAAATATTTTTGAGAGCCATATCAAATGCGTAAATCTGCCCATCTTTTGATGTTGAATATCCAAGTTTTATCTTGTTATCTATTTTCACCTTTATTTTTGCTTTGCATCCAAAAATCAAGCTTTCATAGTCTATTTCCCAATCTATATTGCACGATAATACCTCAAAGAAAAGTTCTGGTTTTTCCTCCATTTTCTATTCTTATTAGGTTTTTTAATTTTAAGAATTTGTCTTTTTTTAATGTTATTTTCTGGTTTCAATGAAGTGATAGAAGTATACCTTTGAAAACTTTTACGAGAGGTTTTATTAAGCATATCCTTGAAGATTTTGTAAGGTTTCAGTTTATAGCTCCTATTTTTTTCAATTCTTGCAATAACCTTTTAGCTAATTCGCATGCAGTTTTTGCTCTTTCTCTGTTAATATCTGCGGTATCTTCATAATCAGAATCTTTTCTCTCTTTCCATAGTCGCGCCAAGTTTTCTCCTATTTTCCTTTCTATTATATCCGAGGATCTCTTAAATTGCTCTCTGACGAATTTATGGGTATCTATAGGTGGTATAGTTTTTCCCTTGCTTTTAAGGAAATTTCTTGCGATACAAAATACACCATAATATGCACGGCTTATTGCTGAACGGAAGCAAGCCTCTTTCAGAGCTTCACTCCGATAGAAATCTATTAATTCCTCTGCTAATTGAACATATAATTTCCATTCAGAACTCATATTGCTCTTACCATTATGGTTATTAAAGATCTGATTTTAAAATCAACTCCTAGCCACCATTCTTCATCAAATTTTTCTAACAGGTCAATAGATTCCACTGGTGATAAGTTGGTCTTTATAACTACAAAAAGCCCCTCAAAATTTTCATTCGGATCTTTATCATATTCCAAAAGAATTTCAATTATATGCTCACCGAAGAATCTTCTGATTTGATCATGTGCTTCAAAGAGATACTCAATAATGAAATCACAATATGAAAGGAATCTTTTTATTTCATCCGGATTATGAAAGGAGTATATCGCTTCCAATTGGCTAATTTCACTTATTTTTTTGATAGATACAGAATTTTCATTTATTGGCGGATTTTTATATTTCTTTTTGCCCATTATTCCATTATTTTTAGCTTTTATTTTTATATCACTATTGGTTCTCTAAATTCCCCATATACTTTTTTGAGAGCTTTTGTTGTCTCACCAATAGTTGCTCCATTTTCAAGTGCTTCAATCAAATAAGGCATTACATTTTCTCCTTTCTCTGCTGATCTTGAAATATCATCAAGAAGTTTTTGAATTTTTCTCATATCTCTTTTAGATTTGAATTCTTGGAGCCTTTTTGCTTTTTCTGTTGCCTCACGAGGTCTGAATATCTCAAACTTTTGCTCCGCTGAATCTCCATCTTCTCTGAATATATTAACCCCAATTATCTTTTTCTTTCCTTGCTCAATAAGAACTTGCTGTTTATAAGCTTCTGAAAGTATGATTGATTGAATGAATCCATCTTTTATTGCTTTCACCATACCTCCATAATCTTGAATTCTTTTCATTTCTGCTTTTATTTTTTCCTCCATCTCATCTGTTAGTTTTTCTATGAAGAATGAACCTCCGAGTGGATCTGCTACTTCTGGTATATCTGTCTCAAAAGCTAATATCTGCTGGATTCTCAAAGCTATTTTTGCGGAATGTTCGGTTGGTATTGAGTAAGCTTCATCATAAGCTTCTGTGAATATAGATTGCCCTCCTCCCAAAACAGTTGCGAGAGCTCCTAATGTGACTCGTGAAATATTTAGCAAAGGTTCTGCTCGTGTTAACGATGCCCCTCCACATGCGACTGCAAATTTCATAGCCATATTCTTTTCATCTTTCACTCCGAGCTCTTTTGTGATGCGAGCCCACAGCCTCCTTGCAGCTCTATATTTTGCTACCTCTTCAAAAAGATTGTGGTATGTGCAGAAGAAGAAAGTGACTCTTTTTATAAATGAATCAGGGTCGTGACCTCGTGATAGAACTTCATTTACATAGACTTTTGCGTTCTCAAATGCAAATGCTACCTCCTGATAAGCTGTTGCCCCTGCTTCCCTTATGTGATATCCACAAACTGATATCGGATTAAATTTTGGAACATACTTTGCGCAGAATTCAATAACATCACAAGCAAGTTTTACAGAAGGCTCTACAGGATATATCCATGTGCCGCGAGCTATTATTTCTTTGAGTATATCGTTCTGCAATGTGCCGATAAGTTTCTCAAAAGGTATTCCTCTCTTTTTTGCAACTATAAGATAAAGAGCCATAATCTGTGGAGCGGTTCCATTTATTGTAAATGAGACAGAAATTTTGTCTATTGGAATCCCATCAAATATCTCCATCATATCTTCCACTGTATCTACTGCAACTCCTACTTTTCCAACCTCCGGTAGTGCAACCTCTTCGTCAGAATCGTAGCCCATCTGTGTTGGAAGATCAAACGCTACTGAAAGCCCAGTATTTCCCTGTTTCAGAAGAAATTTAAATCTTTCATTTGTTTCTTTCGCCGTTCCAAATCCTGCATATTGTCTCATCGTCCAAAGCTTATCTTTATACATAGTCCTGTATGGACCTCTCGTGAAAGGAAACTCTCCGGGATCTCCGAGTTTTTCTTTATAATACCGATTTATATCTCCCAAATCATCCGGCGTATAAAAAATTTTGTAGTTATAAAGTTTGTAGTCTGAATTTGAATCGTTCCATTCCTTCTGTGTTTCTTTTTCTTTTGAATTCTCTTTTCCCATACCACAAAGATTTTATTATTTTTTTCGCTCAAAATTGCAATTTCTATAAAAATCAAGTTTTCAGAAGGAAATTTTCAAAAATAAGTAATAAATCAATTTGAGTTTGCAAAGAGAATAGAAAATCAGAGAAACAAATATAAAAAGACATTTTAGAGCAACTACCTATATATTTTTTGTATGGTAAAATTCTCATGAGGAAAAAGCTTTTGTTTTTGTAGGGAGCCAATTTTAAAATCACAAACTTTTTTTAAAAGTTTGTAAATTACATAAAAGTAAAATGAAGGTTAAAATAGAGAGTGCGGGGGATAAGAAATTAGCATTCTGCAAAATCTGCAAAATCAGAAATAAAAAAATCAGAAAAACAAGGATAAAAACTCATTTTAGAACTATTATTTTTTTATATGGCAAAAGTCTCAGAAGGAGAAAGTTGTTCTTTTTGCGGCAAGTCAGATCGGAA
>Ga0079995_1031967_pt1 | contig 23261 bp, 24 predicted proteins | sample FaiFalFF_MnMetaG_2_FD_69198 | JGI IMG/M metagenome (GOLD analysis project Ga0079995, IMG submission 69198) | Freshwater microbial communities from Yellowstone National Park, Wyoming, USA - Fairy Falls C (FF_Mn_C) (SPADES assembly) (version 4) | ecosystem: Environmental > Aquatic > Freshwater >...
GTTCTTCAGCTCGATGACGGCCAGCGGCAGGCCGTTCACGAACAGGACGACATCCGGCCGGCGTGTGTGGCGGTTCTCCACCACGGTGAACTGGTTCACCGCGAGCCAGTCGTTGTTTCCGGGGTCGTCAAAGTCCACGACGCGGGCCTGCGCCCCGGCGATGGAGCCGTCCGGTCGCCGGCACTCCACCGTCACGCCGTCCACGAGCATACGGTGAAGGGCGCGGTTGCGCTGCTCCAGGGTTGCTCCCGGTGGATTCACGAGCTTCCGGAAGGCGTCCTGAAGCGCTTCCGGTGGGAGGTCGCGGTTCAGCCGCGCCAGGGCGTCCCGCAGGCGCTGCTCGAGGACCACTTGGCCGTAATCCCGCCGCTCGGCGAAGAGCCCGTCCGGGGCGATCTCTGCCCCGGGTCTGACCTGCCAGCCCAGCTCTGAGAGCCAGGCGAGGGCAGCCGATTCGACGGTGGATTCGGTCAGCGGGTTCATACTGATCTCTTTGCCTTCTGCGGTGCTTTATCTTCTGGATGCTGAGGTTCATAGAGCCAGAAATTAATTGGGTTCTGCGGGTCGGGGGTCCAAAGTCCCTGTTTTGTCTTCAAGCTCACGCCGAGTTTTCTCTCCTTGCATGCCTCGTTGAACTTCTTTAACACCTGAAAGCGCTCTTGTGAAGCACGCGATGGATCGACGCGCGCCTTAGCTTCGTTAACGAGAGGCAGCTGCGGGGACGCAGTATGTAACCACTTCTGATACTCGTCAAACCTTTCGTGTGAGAATGCTGCCAAACCCGCGAAAAGGTCTGCGAGCTGAAGTAGCGGGTGTTGGTCGGACGGTATCGGCCGAATCTCCTCTATGCCAAACTCTCGACGCAGTCTGATACGAAACTCACCACCGGTAAAGAGGGAGCGCTCTCGTTCAACAGTCACGCTCGCATTCTCGAGACAGTCTCGCATCGTCTCCCAGTCCAGGGCGGTGTGTTCATCGGGGTGAAGCCTCTAGACTGCATCATTTGGCCACCGCGCCCGTAACACGTTCCGAAATAGGTGGTAATACATTCGTTGCAGGTTCGCGATATCGTCTCTGCCTGGCACGTTATGGCGGCTGTCCTGGATGTCCCAAATCAGCACATCCACTCGAAGCTTGCGGGCAAGAGCATTTTCTATCGCAAACTCGCACATCTTAATAGCCGCGAACCTTTCCTTGGCACCATCCAACTTTTTCCACTTGAACTCCCTTACTTCCGATTTTTCGAGCAAGCAGAGGAGCTCATTCTCCAGGCTGGCGTGTAAATCTACTGAGGTAGTCACAAGGCCAAGGCTGCGGTAGCGGCCGATATTCCAATAAGACTCGTCGCTAAAGCCAACGTGGGAAACCCGGAGCGCCTGGCTCATAGTCCCCTTTCCTTCAAAAACCGCTCCGCATCCTTCACCTGAATCTCCCCACGGATGAGCTTGGGCAGGAGCGCATCACGCAGGGCGGCGAGGGTGCGGGATTCGCTGATGCCGGAGATGATCCGTTCAATCAATGTTTGCACCAGTGTGTTGAATGCCTCGGCTATGGGCTCCGGAGGCAGCACGATTTCGTACCGGGCCATGTCTGCCCAGCTTGTTCGCGGCATCTTCGTGCCAGACGATACCGCATTCGTGTAGTCGACGAACTCAACACTCGACAGATGTCCCAAAACAAAAGCGGTCCAAAGATGTCGCCGTGGCGCTACGACAACGATGTCCGTTGAGCAGACACCATCCACGGGCGCGACTCCGACCTTGTGGAAATAGGGGCGGAGTTTTCCGAACAAGATCTCACCCTTCTTGAACTCGAACTTGTTGCTTTCTATTCCCTCGGCGGTGCCCCAGTCGAACAGGGCGATGCATCGCCTTGGCATGTGCTCCAAGGCGATGTAGGGCGTATTCGGTGCGATGCAGTCGGGCTGGACGCCACGCCGCAGGTTTTCTGCAACGTCGCCAAGATTCCCCACCCTCCACCCCTCCGGTATCTCACCTAGCTCCGAGTCCACCAGGCGGTCGGGGAAGAGGTCGTAGAGGTGGGCGGGGAGGCCGGGGAGGGACTGCCCGCGCTGCCAGCGACCCTCCATCTTGGCGCGGACGGGCTCGAAGTCCACGAACCACGCCTTGAAGAGCGCCCGCGCCATCGCCTCCAGCGTCTCGCTCATCCGCCGGTTCAGCTCGATCTTGTCGTCCAGCGTGCCGAGGATGTGGGCAATGGCGCGCTGTTCGGGGAGGGGAGGGAGTTTAATGACTGCATCTGCTATGTCTTCTGGGAGAACCGCTGGATAGGCAGCTCCTTTTTCCCTTCTGACGAGGAATTGCGTGAAAGCTCTATCGTAGACGCAAGCGTAGAGATAGCGAGGCTCTATGCATTCCTTGCGAGGCCGTAAAACGGCAAAGCCCGTGGAGACCACCCATTCAGGGTCGGCCTGTTTTACGAAGAACATCGACCGTCTACCAGGACGTACGGTTGATAGCACCGTGTCCCCTTCCTGCACAAGTCGCTTTGCGCGGCTTGGAGCTTCATCTAAACGAAGGACTTGCGGTGGTTCCAGTATTAGACCCTCGCCCACACTGGAAATATCGATGTATTTGATGTACGAGTATGGCGAGTCACCACCAATGGTGTCAGGATTAAGGCTTACCACCTCTCCGAGCTTTACTTCCCGCCACTCACCTGCCATATCCCATCTCCTCCAGTTTCTTGAGCAATGCCTCTACTGCGGGCTTGAGCAGGGGGACATCTCGTTGCACGGCATCCCAGACAACATCCAGGTCGATGGCAAAATACCCGTGCACGAGGATATTGCGCATGCCAATCATCTTGTCCCAAGGGATGTCAGGCGCCAGATTCCTGATTTCCTCGGGTAGCCTGCTAGCCGCCTCTCCGATAATCTGTAGGTGCCGAAGGAAGGATGTGGTTCCGGATGCCTCCTTGTCCGCCCCTACCGCCTCTCCGATAATCTGTAGGTGCCGAAGGAACCATACTTGCAGCAGCTCGTCCTGCTCGAAAGCGCTCCTCCCGCGGTCGCGGTATCGGTCAATGGCGGTGATCGCTTCCAAGATGTCCCGCAGCCGTTCCTTGGGGTCTCTCATAGCGGCAATGCCTCTCGAAGCACACGCTCTCGGATACGAGGCTTAAGACCGCGTTCCGTGACCACATCCACCGGGCACCCCAGGAGCTGCTCCAAATCGTATTGGAGACCTCCCAGGTCAAAAAGGGTCCGGCCAGGCTCAAGCTCAACCAGGAAATCAATATCGCTCTGTTCGTCGGCCTCGCCACGCGCGACGGAGCCAAAAAGCCGCACGTTGTAGGCGCCGTACTTGGCACACACGCGCAGGATCTCGTCCCGTTTCGCTTTCAAAAGATCCTCAACCGCCATAGCCCAGCTCCTTCAGGTTCTTCCAGATTGCCTCATCGAGCCGACGGGCTTCGGCTTGCTGTTCCGCAAGCTGCGCCACCAACCGAGCCATCTTGGCTTCGAACGGTTCGTCGTCCTCTTCCTGCTCCGGCGCGCCCACGTAGCGGCCGGGGGTGAGGACGTAGCCGTGCTGGCGGATTTCTTCCAGCGTGGCGCTCTTGCAAAAGCCGGGGACGTCCCGGTATTCGCCGGAGTCGGGATCCCCGCGCCAGGCGTGGTAGGTATCGGCGATCCTCCGGATTTCCTCGTCGGTCAGTTCCCGGTGCACCCGGTCCACCATCCGACCCATGCGGCGGGCGTCGATGAAGAGCACCTGGCCACGCCGGTCCCGGAAGCGTCCGTTCCGTTTGTCCCGTGCCAGGAACCACAGGCAAGCGGGGATCGGGGTGGAATAGAACAGCTTGTCGGGGAGCGCGACCATGCAGTCCACCAGGTCCGCCTCGATGATGTTCTTGCGGATCTCGCCCTCACCCGACTGGTTGGAGGACATGGAGCCGTTGGCAAGGACGAAGCCCGCCAGCCCCTTGGGCGCCAGGTGGTGGATGATGTGCTGGACCCAGGCGAAGTTGGCGTTGTTCACAGGCGGGACGCCGAACTTCCATCGCTTGTCCTCTCGCAGGCGCTCCCCGCCCCAGTTCTTCATGTTGAACGGAGGGTTGGCCAGGATGTAGTCCGCCTTCAGGTCGGGGAAGCGGTCGTTGAGGAAGGAGTCGCCCTGCTCGATGCGGCCATCTATTCCGCGAATGGCCAGGTTCATCTTGCACAGGCGCCAGGTGGTGTAATTGAGCTCCTGACCGTAGATGCTGATGTCGCCGATGCGCCCGCCGTGGGCTTTGATGAACTCCTCGGATTGTACGAACATGCCCCCTGAGCCGCAGCAGGGGTCGTAGACCCGCCCCCTGTAGGGTCGGAGCATCTCCACCAGGAGCTTGACGATGCAGCGGGGTGTGTAGAACTCTCCGCCCTTTTTGCCCTCGGCGCTCGCGAACTGCCCGAGGAAGTACTCGTAGACCCGCCCCAGGATGTCCAGGGCATGGTTGTCAGGGCCACCGAGGTGGATGTTCGAGATGAGGTCGATGAGCTGCCCCAAGCGCTGCTTGTCGAGGGCCGGACGGGCGTAGTCCTTGGGGAGGACGCCCTTGAGGGAGGGGTTGTCCCGCTCCACCGCCTCCATGGCGCGGTCCACCAGCTCGCCGATGGTGGGCTGGCGGGCGTTCCTCTGCAGCTCCGACCACAGGGCTTCCGGAGGTACCCAGAAGATGTTCTCCGCCCGGTACTCGTCGGGGTCCTCGGGATCCGCGTAGGGCTCGGCGAGGAGCTTCTTCCGGTGCTCCTCGAAGGCGTCGGAGATGTACTTCAAGAAGATAAGCCCCAGGACGACGTGCTTGTACTCCGCCGCGTCTATGGAGCCGCGCAGGGCGTTGGCGGCGTCCCAGAGCTGGGCCTCGAAGCCCAGGAGGGCGGGGGTTTGGGCAGTCCGCACCCCCTTACTCCCCCTCTCCCCAGGGGGTTGACCGCGGCGTTGGCCAGTCACCCTCCGCATCCGCCTTCCCCGTACCCTGCGCCGCCTGGGGCCCGCCCCACGGGGGCGTTACACCGGGCCGGAGCCCCGCCCGGGGGCCTTCAGCGGCTCCCCAACCCTTTTGCCCAGGCCATCGACCCGATTCTACCGATGGGCGTTGGCCTCTCACAAGGTGGCCGGCCCCGCGCTCCATACCCTGTGGCCCTCCCCCTCTTCGCCCCAGGGCTGGCCCTCTCCTCCCACGGTTCGGCGCCCCTGAGGGTGTTTGAGGCAGGTAGGGGCAGGCCTTGTGCCTGCCCCGATGGAGGGCAACCACAAGGGTTGCCCCTACGGTTTATCCCCGTCCCTCTTTGCCAAACACTCGGCGCCCCTTGACATCTCCCCGGGGGTTCGCTATCCCTAGAGGGTGGGAGGAGGTGTGCTATGCCCATCTACGAGTATCAGTGCACTTCCTGCCACCACATCTTCGAGGCGCGGCGCTCCTACGCCGAGGCCGACTCCCCGACCCCGTGTCCCCGGTGTGGCCACACCCAGGTGAAGCGTCTGGTCTCCGTCTTCGGGGCCAAGACCGGCTCCTACCTGCGCCCGCCGGAGAAGGACGCCTTCCGCGGCACGCCACCCCCCTCATCGTAGGAGAGGCATGGAGGAGCGCGTCCGCGCCTATGTGCTGGCCCATGGGGAGCAGGCCCTGGAGGACCTACGACGCCTCTGTAACCAGCCCAGCGTCAGCGCCCAGCGCCTCGGCCTGGAGGAGTGCGCCCTCCTGGTGAAGGCTATGCTGGAGGAGACGGGCTTCACCGTCCGCCTCTTCCCCACCCCCGGGGGGGCGCCCATCGTGTTCGCCGAGCAGAGGGGACATTCCCCCAGGACCGTCGTGATCTACGACCACTACGATGTCCAGCCCCCGGAGCCCCTGGACCTGTGGTCCAGCCCTCCCTTCACCCTGACGGTGCGCAATGGCAAGGCGTTCGCCCGGGGGGTGTCCGACGACAAGGGGTGTTTTGTGGCCCGCCTCCAGGCTGTCAAGGCGTGGCGGGCGGTGTACGGGGTCCTGCCCTGCACGGTGCGGTGGGTGCTGGAGGGGGAGGAGGAGATAGGGAGCCCCTATATAGGGGAGTGGATCGCCCGCCATCCCGACCTGGTGCAGGGGGAGGGGTGCATCTGGGAGGGAGGGGGGGTGAACTGGGAGGGCTCCCCCACCATCACCTTAGGGGTCAAGGGGATCGTCTACGTGGAGCTGGTGGCGCGGGGCGCCAACCGGGATGTCCACTCCTCCTATGGGGCAGTGGTGCCCAACCCCGCCTGGCGTCTCGTGGGGGCCCTGTCCACCATCAAGGGGCCGGGGGAGAGGGTGCGGATCCGGGGGTTCTACGACCGGGTGCGCCGTCCCACCCGTCTGGAGCGGGAGGCCCTCCGCCGTCTCCCCCGGGAGGATACCCTCCTGGCCGAGAGCCTGGGGATCCAGCGCTTCGTCCGCGGGGTCAGGGGCTACGCCTTTCTGCGCCGCCTCTATCTTGAGCCCTCCTGCTCCATCTGCGGTATATGGGCGGGCTACACCGGGCCGGGCACCAAGACCATCGTCCCCGCCGAGGCCCGCGCCAAGGTGGACTTCCGCCTGGTCCCCAACCAACGCCCGGAGGAGGTGGTCGCCCTCCTGCGGGAGCACCTGCGGGTGCACGGGTATGGGGATATCGAGGTGGTGGAGCACCCCGGAGGGTATGCCCCCGCCCGCACCCCCCTGGACAGCCCGTGGGTGCGGCTGGTAGCCCAGGCCGCCCACGACGCCTACGGGAGCCCGGCGGTCCTGGTGCCCACCACGCCGGGCAGCGGCCCCATGGCGTACTTTGCCGAGCGGGGCCTCCCGGTGGCCATGGCCGCCGGCGTGGGGTATCCGGAAAGCCGGATCCACGCCCCCAACGAGAACATCCGCCTGGAGGACTACCAGAAGGCCATCCTCCATATGGCGGCCATCCTCGAGGCCGTGGGGCGCTAGGAGGCGGTGGGGACAGACTGCCCGGCGGCCGCCCCCTGGCGACGCCGCCAGAAGGCCTGGAGCACTAGGCTCCGTTCGTCCACCAGGTGGGGGGTATCCACCTCGAACACCCCGTGGATCACCAGCCGCTCCTCCTTCTGGTAGATGCTCACCCCCACGACGCGGTGCCCCCGCTCCAGGATGGCCTGCCGCATGTCCTCCACCAGCCCTGCCAGGTCGCTCCCCTCCATCTTCACGTGGGCGATGACCTCGTCCACGATGATGTCGCCGTACACCACCAAGGGGTTGCTGAGGAGGAGGGCGTTGGGGACCTTGACAATACGACCGGTGCGGATGCTGGGCAGGTGCTCCCCGTCCCCCACCTCCCAGAGGGCGGTGCGGATCGGCCCCACCGCCAGGACATCCCCTTTGACGGTCAGAGTGGGGGTGAGGATCTTGATCCGCCGCCCGGGGGTCAGGCGGCCGGTGCGTCGGATGATGAGCCCCGCCGACCAGTTTTCAATCAGGGTGCGGAATATGAAGGCTAACCCCACTGTGCCCAACAGGAGGTTCAGGAAGAGGACCACGACCATCAGGTTCATCGCCTTCCGCCCTCGGGCCCCCCGTGGGGGGTTGTCCTTTCTTACTCATAGGATAGAGGGATCCGGGGGAGGAAGCACCTTCGCCCGGAGGCAAAAGGGGCAAGGCGCCGCCTTGTCCCTTCCTCCCCCATCCAGGGGCCTCTCCTGGAGGATGTCCCTCCCCGGGGCCAGCACAGGGGCCCCTCCGGGCCCACCTCCCTGCTCGCCCAGCGCGCCAGCAGCCTCCGGAGGAGGCGGGCGACGGCGTGGGTGGAGGGACCCCGAGGGGGGCGGCGGCGCTCTGGCCCTGGTCCCGCCTGTCCACCCCCCTCGGGGCAGTGGCGGAAGGTGTGGCGGCAGGGAGGATGTTTAAGGAAAGTAGGGGTAGGCCCCTGTGCCTACCCAGCAGGCCCCTGTGCCTGCCCGGATGGAGGGCAACCACAAGGGTTGCCCCTACGGGATTATCGTTGCCGGACGGGGTGCCCGCCCCGTAGGGGCAGGCCTTGTGCCTGCCCCAATGTTGGGCAACCACGGGGGGTTGCCCCTACGGGGTTATCTCCACCCCTCCTGTCAAACACCCTCCCGCACCTGAGGGTCTAACAGTTTTCCGCGGGGCACGAAAAGCCCTTGACAGGGCTATGGGGTTACGCTACACTGCCACTGTCCACAGAAGGCAGGGGATGGACGAAGGCTCCTCGCCACGTCAGTGTACCCTGTGCATAGGCCCGTAGCCCCTTAGGGGCGGGGGCTTTTTTTATCCCCCAAGGGCCTCTGTGGGGAAAGGGGGTGATGACAGTGAAGGGGAAGCCCGAGCCGAAGAAGAAGAAGTAGGACCACGGGGGGTCAGAGGACGGGTTTCACCCCCGTCCCCTGACCCCTGACCGTTTATCCCCTGTCCCCACCCTACGAGAAGAAGACCGGCGATGCCCGTCATGTCTCCCCATACACCGTTGCGGCAGCGGGCAAGCCGTTGCCACCGCGGGCTTGCCCCATAGTCGGCAAGGACCAGGGAGGGGACAGGACCTCTCCCACGCCCAGGGCCTTTTAGAGCCCATCCCACCGGAGGGAACGCCTGCATGGGGAAGGGGCCTCACCCCTGCTGGAGCCGTGGAAGGGGGAGTACACTGGAAGAAGGGGGTGAGTACCCGGTGGGTGGTCCTTCCCCCGTGGCCTTCTTTGACCTGGATGGCACCCTGTGCACCGGTCAGGTGTGGCGCGGCCTGGGGCGGTGGGCCTCTGCTTTCCGCCAACGGCGATGGGCCTATCAGAAACACCTGCGGCTCCTCCCCCTGGCCTACTGGCCCCTCTACAGGATGCGCCTCCTCCCCGAGGGGACCTTCTTCACCCTGTGGGGGCAAGGGGTTGCAGCCTTCTTCCGGGGCATGCCCTATAGGGACGCCAGGGCCGTGTGCCGCTGGGTGGTGGAGGAGGAGATCGTCCCTTCCCTGCGTCCAGATGTGGTGGAGCGGCTGCAGGGACACCAGAGGCGGGGGGACAGGGTGGCCCTGGTCTCGGGCACCATCGGGGAGGTCGTGGAGGAGGTGGCCCGCCACCTGGGGGTGAGCACGGTGCTGGCGACACCCCTGGAGGTCCAGGACGGGAGGTGTACGGGGCGGCTCCAGGGGCCTTTCCTCTACGGAGACCTGAAGGCCCAGCGGATATCCACCTTCGCCAGGGAGCAGACCCCCCCCCTTGACCTCTCCCACTGCTGGGCCTACGCGGACCGCCGCTGGGACATCCCCTTCCTGGAGGCGGTGGGGCATCCGGTGGCCGTCTACCCCGACCGGACGCTCCGGACATACGCCCAGAGGAAGGGATGGGAAATCGTGGGGGCATAAGTGCTCGGCCTTGACCTGCTGCGTCGGTCGCCGGAGCAGGTGCGGGCCGGCCTCCGGGCCCGGGGGGAGGACGAGGGGGTGGTGGACCGCATCCTGGCCCTGGACGCCCGGCGCCGGCAGGTGGTCACGGAGCGGGACCGCCTGCGGGCCCAGCACCACGCCATAAGCCGGCGGATAGGGGAGGCCCGCTCCCGCCCTTCCCCCTCGGCCACCGCTACCGAGGAGGTGGCGGCCTTGGGGGAGGAGGCGAAGGCCCTCTCCCGGCAGATCGCCGAACGGGAAGAGGAGGTCCGCCGGCTGGAGGCCGACATGCGCTCCCTTTTGCTTACCCTCCCCAACCTGCCCCGCCCCGATGTCCCCGAGGGGAAAGACCCCTCCGGCAACAGGGTGGTGCGGACGTGGGGGGAGCCCCGGTCGTTCCCCTTCACCCCCCTCCCCCACTGGGAGATAGGGGAGCGCCTGGGTATCCTGGACACAGAGAGGGGGGCGCGCCTGGCCGGCTCCCGCTTCTACGTGCTGAAGGGGCCGGGGGCGCTCCTCCAGAGGGCCCTGATCGCCTGGTTCCTGGACGTCCACACCCGGGAGCACGGGTATACCGAGGTCTACCTCCCCTATCTGGTCAAGGGTGAGGTGGTGGAGGGGACAGGGCTCCTCCCCAAGTTCGGGGACAACCTCTACCGGGACGCCGAGGAGGACCTGTGGCTTATCCCCACGGCCGAGGTGCCCCTCACCAACCTCTTCCGGGACGAGATCCTCCCCCCCGGCAGTCTGCCCATGAACTTTGTCGCCCACACCCCCTGTTTCCGGCGGGAAAAGGCGGCAGGGGGGAGGGATGTGCGGGGGATCAAGCGGGTACACCAGTTTGAGAAGGTGGAGTGCTATAAGTTCTGCGAGCCCTCCGCCTCGGACCAGGAGCTGGAGCGCCTGGTGGCCGATGTGGAGGACCTCCTGCGCCGGTTGGGGTTGGCCTACCGGGTGGTGCTCCTCTGTACGGGCGACCTGGGCTTCCAGGCGGCCAAGACCTATGACCTGGAGGTGTGGGCCCCCGGCGCGGGGGAATGGGTGGAGGTCTCCTCCTGTTCCACCTGCACCGATTTCCAGGCGCGGCGGGCCAACATCCGCTACCGTCCGGCCGAGGGGGCGCGGCCGGAGTACGTGCACACCCTGAACGGCTCGGGGCTCGCCCTCCCCCGCACTATCGCCGCCCTCCTGGAGAACTACCAGCAGGCCGACGGGTCGGTGGTCATCCCCGAGCCCCTCCGCCCGTACATGGGTGTCGACCGGATCACCCCCCCACGGGAGAGGCGTTGACCAAGGCCCCCACCGCCCGTATCCCGGTGTACAGGAACACCCCCCCCATGACCGCCAGGAACGCCCCGCACGCCAGCAGGAGCCCGGCATAGGCGGGGCGGGGCATCACCCTCCGCCCCGCCGCCACCGCCAGGGCCACCCCGCTGTACCACAGGAAGTCGGAGAGGATGTGCCCCAGGTAGATGGCCCCCACACCCCCCAACCCCAAAGGCCCCGGGTAGAAGCGGGAGAGGAGGGTGGCGCCCACCGTCAGCCACCAGAGGCTCCAGAAGGGGTTGGCAAGGCTGACAACGGCCCCGCCCAGCAAGGCCCCCCCCATTGGCCTGCGCCGCCCCTCCCCCCCTACAGGGAGGAGGTCAGGGCTTTCCCGCAGGGCGGCCCGGACCGTCCCCCACGCCATCCAGAGGATGACCCCACCCCCCACGATGCCCAGCACCCCCCGGGCCCCCTCCCCCTGGAAGAAGCGCCCCAACCCCAGCACCAGGAGCGCCACCACCACCAACTCCAGGAGGGCGTGCCCCGCCGCCACAAGGGGCCCCGCCGTCCACCCGTGGCGCGCCGCCTCCCGTATGGTGAAGGCGAGAAGGGGGCCAGGGGCCAGCGCCCCCGACAGCCCCACCACAAAACTGGCGGAGAAGGCGAGGGAGAGGTCCGTCAGCATAGGGTGGGCTCCGGAGGCCGACGCTCTGCCCACCCTTCCGGCCACTCGGCCTTGGGGGAGCGGTCCAGGAGGGCCTGGATGGCCTGGGCGATGGGGAGGCCATGGTAGAGCACCTGATAGGTGGTGCGGGCGATGGGCATCTCCACCCCATAGCGCTCGGCCAGGCGGAGGGCCTCGGGGACCGTCGAGACCCCCTCCGCCACCTGCCCCAGCTCCTTCAGCGCCTGCCCCAGGGGGTAACCCAGGGCCAGCCGTTCCCCCACGGTGCGGTTCCGGCTGAGGGGGCTCCAGCAGGTGGCCATCAGGTCCCCCAGGCCGGCCAGCCCGGCAAAGGTGAGGGGGTCAGCCCCGGCGGCCACCCCCAGGCGGGTGATCTCCGCAAGGCCGCGGGCCACGAAGGCGGCCTTGGCGTTGTCCCCGAGGCGGAGGCCGTCGCATATCCCCGCCCCAATGGCGACGATGTTCTTCAAAGCCCCCCCCAGCTCCACCCCCACCACATCCCGGCTGATGTAGACACGAAAGGTCGGGGTGTGGAACACCTCCTGGAACCACCGGGCCACCTGGGGGTGGGCGCTGGCGATGACGGTAGACGAGGGGAGGCCCCGGGCGATCTCCCGGGCCAGGTTGGGGCCCGAGAGGACCGCCACCTGCTCCCTATGGGAAGGGACCTCCTCGGCCAGGACCTGGCTCATGCGCAGGGCGGTGCCCGGCTCCAGCCCTTTGACGGCGTGCAGGATAAGGGCCGCCGGGGGGAGGAAGGGGGCGATGCGCCGGACGTTCTCCCGCAGGGAGGGGGAGGGGACGGCCAGCACCACCCCCTGGACACCCCCCACGGCTTCCTCCGGCGCGGCGGTGACGGTAAGGGTAGGGGGGAAGAGAAGGCCGGGGAGGAAGCGCCGGTTCTCCCGCGCCTCCTCCAGGGCCTGGGCCTCCTGGGGTGTGCGGGCGAGGAGCCGTACCTGGTGCCCCCGGCAGGCCAGCAGGACCGCCAGGGTTGTCCCCCAGGACGTGGGCCCCACTACCCCTAGCTCCGCCACGGGCCCTTCTCCCCCGCCGATGCCTCGGGGATAGGGCGGGCCGCCTCCCCCAGCCGGTACTCCTCCCCCCGGAGGAGGCGCGCGATGTTGGGGCGATGGGCCCACACCACCAGGAGGGCCCCTACCCCCCCATACAGGGTGTAGGGGGGAGGCACCCATCCGGCCACCCCCATCACCCCAAGGGCCAGCCCCCCACTGACCGCCCCCAGCAGGGACCCCACGGAGACGAACCGGGTGCGGAGGAGGGCGCCGGTCCCCACCAGGGCGGCGAGGGTCCCCGCCAGGGGGTGCAGCAGGAAGAGGCCCCCCAGCCCTGGGGCGGTCCCCTTCCCCCCCCGAAGGCCGATATAGGGCGACCAGATGTGCCCCGCCATGACCGCCAGCCCCACCGCCGGTGGCGCCCATGGGGTGGGGAAGGCCCACCGGGCCAGGCCCACCGCCAGGGCCCCCTTGGCCAGGTCCAGGGCCAGCACCGTCAGCCCCGCCTTCACCCCCACGGTGCGCAGGACGTTGGCCATCCCGATACTGCCGCTGCCGTAGCGGCGGGGGTCAACGCCACGGGCCACCCTGGATACCAGGAGGCCCCACGGGACCCCTCCCCACAGGTAGGCCAGGGGGAGGGCAAGGACAAGCCAGAGGCTTTCCCCACTCATGCCGTGCCCACCTGCTCCCTTTTGCGTCCCTTGACCCGGAAGAGGAGGCGGACGGGGGTACCCTCGAAGCCAAAGGCCTCCCGGAGGGTGTTGGCCAGGTAACGCTGATAGGAAAAGTGTACCAACTCCGGGGCGTTGACGGTGAAGACAAAGGTGGGGGGGTTAATGCCCTCCTGACGGAGGCCGTAGATGTGCAGGCGGGATGGGGGGGGGTGGCGGGCTATCGCCTCGGCGAGGAGGCGCGTCAGGGCCCCCTGGGGCACCCTCCTCTGCCGCTCCCGCCACACCCGCATGGCCGCCTCCAGCAGGGAGGAGACCCCCTCCCCCGTCAGGGCGGAGACGCACACCACAGGGGCGTAGGGGACGAAGTGGAGGCCGGCGCGCACCGCCTCCAGGGCCTGCCCCTCCCGGGCCCCCTGGGAGCGGGCGAGGTCCCACTTGTTCACCGCCACCACAATACCCTTGTAGGCGTCCAGCACATACCCCGCGATGTGGGCGTCCTGGGCCGTCACCATCTCCGTTGCATCCACCACCAGGAGGGCCACATCGCACCGCTCGATAGCCTCCAGGGCCCGGAGCACGGCGAACTGTTCCACCCCCACCTCGATGCGCCCCCGACGGCGGATCCCCGCCGTGTCGATGAGGAGGAGGCGGGTCCCTTTGTACTCGGCGGGCGTGTCCAGGGCGTCGCGGGTGGTGCCCGGCTCGGGGGTAACGATAGCCCGCTCCTCCCCCACCAGGGCGTTCAGGAGGCTGGACTTGCCCACGTTGGGCCGTCCCACAATGGCCAGCTTGCAAACCGGCTCCCCCTCGGGGGGGGCCTCCGGCGTGGGGGGAAGGAGGGCGACGATCCTCTCCACCAGCTCCCCGACCCCCCGGTTGTGGAGGGCGGAGAGGGGGACGGGGTTTCCCAGCCCCAGGGCATAGAACTCCCCCACCTGCAGGGCCCGCCCCGGCCCCTCCGCCTTGTTGGCCGCCAGGACCACGGGCTTGCCGGAGCGCCGCAGGAGGTCGGCGATCGCCTTGTCCTCGGGGTGCAGGCCCGTCGAGGCATCCACCAGGAAGACCACCACCGCCGCCTCCCGCACGGCCGCCAACGCCTGCTCCCGCACCAGGGCCTCCAGGGAGGTGCCCGTCTTAGATAAGAGGCCCCCCGTGTCCACCAGGATAGTCCGCCGACCCTCCACCAGCCAGGGCATGGCGACGCGGTCGCGGGTAGTGCCGGGCTCGTGGGCTACAATAGCCACCCGCCTGCCCAGGAGGCGGTTGAAGAGGGTGGACTTGCCCACGTTGGGGCGTCCGACGATGGCCACTATGGGTACGGAAGGAGGCGCCATAGACATTCAGGGGGCCAGGATGGCCTCCAGGACCGCCTTCTGGATATGGAGGCGGTTCTCCGCCTGGTCATAGGCGACCGACCACGGGCTCTCGAGGAAGCCAGGGGGAACCTCCTCCCCATAGTGGACGGGCATGGGGTGCATGAAGAGGGCGTGGGGGGCGGCGCGCCCCATCCGCTCGGGGGTGACCCGGTAGTTGGCGAAGACGAGCCGGCGCACCGCCGCCTCCGCCTCCTGGCCCATGCTGGTCCATACATCGGTATACACCACATCCGCCCCCGCCACCGCCTCATCGGGGTCCCGGAGGAGGGTAAAGGAGGCGCCGGTGCGGGAGGCGAGGGCGAGGGCCCTTTCCACCACCCCCCGGGGCAGTTCATAGCCGGGGGGCGAGGCGATGCGGTAGTGGGCCCCCAGGGAGGCGCACGCCAGGGCTAGGCTGGCGGCGCAGTTGTTTCCGTCCCCCACGAAGGCCACCACCACCCCCCGTATCCGACCCAGCCGCTCCCACATAGTCATCACGTCCGCCAGGGCCTGACAGGGGTGTTCACTGTCCGAGAGGGCGTTGATCACGGGCACAGGGGCGTGGCGCGCCAGCTCCTCCAGGGTCTGCTGGGCGAAGGTGCGGCAGACGATGGCATCCACCATGCGTCCGAGGACGCGGGCCACATCCCTGACCGGCTCCCGGACCCCAAGCCCCACCTCCTGGGCCCCCAGGTAGATAGGGTGCCCCCCCATGCTGGCAATGGCCACATCGAAGGAGACGCGGGTGCGCAGGGAGGGCTTCTCAAAGAGGAGGGCGACGCTCTTCCCGGTGATAGGGTGGGGAGGGTCTCCCCGCTTCAGGGCCAGCCCCCGCGCCAGCAACCCCTCTACCTCCTCGGGGGAGAGGTCGGCCACCGAGAGGAGGTCCCTCCCCTGCAGGGGCACCCGTGGGGCTGCGGCCATGGCTTTTCCCGGCCCCTAGTATAGCAAGACCCGTCTCCCCTGGTAGCGCCCCCGCCCCTGTGCTACACTGACCGTGACACAGTCCACGGCGGAGGGTAAGAAGGCGCCATGAAGATCAAGGCCGCGGTGTTGTACCAGCCCCGTCAGCCCCTCGTGGTGGAGGAAGTCGACCTGGACCCCCCCAGGCGGGGGGAGGTCCTGGTGCGGGTGGCGGCGGCCGGGGTGTGCCGCAGCGATTACCACTTCATGGTGGGGGAATCCCGGTACCTCCTGCCGGTGGTGTTAGGGCACGAAGGGGCGGGGATTGTCGAGGCGGTGGGGGAGGGGGTCACCACGGTGAAGCCCGGGGACCACGTCATCTTCAACTTCGTCCCCAACTGCGGCTTCTGCTCTTTCTGCACCACCGGACGCCCCCATCTGTGTGAGAAGTCGGCGACCCTCCAGCAGCGGGCCTTCATGCTGGATGGCACCTCCCGTCTCCACAAAGGGGGGCAGGTCCTCCACCATTTCATCCGGACGGCGTGTTTTGCCGAGTACGCCGTCCTGGCCGAGAGCGGGTGCATCCCCGTGGAGAAGGACTTCCCCCTGGAGCACGCCGCCCTGATCGGGTGCTCGGTGACCACCGGGGTGTGCGCCGTGCTGCGCACCGCGCGGGTCCCCTCGGGGGCCAGTGTGGCGGTGGTGGGGTGTGGGGGCGTGGGCCTCAACGTGGTGCAGGGGGCGCGCCTGGTGAACGCCGACCCCATCATCGCCATCGACATCCGGGAGGGGAACCTGGCCCTGGCCCGGCAGCTGGGGGCAACCCACACCGTCAACGCCGGCACCGAGGACGTCCGCCACCGGGTCCGGGAGCTCACCAATGGGCAGGGGGTGGACTATGCCTTCGAGGTCTACGGGGCCGCCCATACCGCCCAGGTGGCCTTCGACATCGCCCGCCGGGGAGGGGAGGTGGTCATCGTGGGGCTGGCCCCCGATGGGGAGAAGGCGGACTTTGAGCTGGTGACCATCCTGCGGAAGGAGCTGGTGATCAAGGGCTCCTACTACGGGTCGGCCCGTCCCCGGGTGGACATGCCCCTCCTGGTGCGTCTGACCAAAGAGGGGAAGTTGGACATCGGCGCCCTGGCCCAGCGGCGCTACCGCCTGGAGCAGATCAACCAGGCCTACCGGGACCTGGAGGAGGGGTTGCCGGGACGGGGGATCATCGTCTTCCCCCAGTAGACCGAGGAGAGTATGCCCCCGTGGGCGCTGGCCGTCGCCTTTGTTCTCCTGGCGGGGGTGGTGGGGGTGCTGGCCCACCGCCTCTCCCGGCAGCGGCGCGCCCTCCGCCGGCTGCAGGGGGCGGTGCACACCCTGGCCCGGCAGGTGTCCCCCCCTGCCCACGGGGAGGCGGAAGCCCTCCTGGAGGAGGTCGCCCGGCAGTGGGCCGCCCTGGTCCGGGAGCGGGAGGGTCTCCGCAGCGCCCTGAACGCCCTCCGGGACGGCGTCCTCCTCCTGGACGGGGAGGGGCGTCTCCTCTTCGGTAATCCGGCCGCCTGGGACCTGGTGGGCGCCCCAGCCCCGGAGGAGGGCCAGCGCCCCACGGCCCTCCTGGGGGACCACCAGGTGCGGGAGGTGGTGGAACGGGCCCGCGCCCGCGGGGTGCCCCAGCGGGGCGAGGGGGATCTCCCCCGCTCCCGGCGCCGGGTGGAGGTCTCGGCCATCCCCATACCGGGGGGGATGATGCTCCTGGTGGTGCGGGACCTCACCCCCGTCTATCGCCTGCAGACGACCCGGCGGGAGTTTGTGGCCAACATCTCCCACCAGCTGCGCACCCCCCTGGCCGCCATGCGCGCCGCCCTGGAGACCCTGGAAGAGGGGGCCCTGGAGGACCCCGGGGTAGCCCGCACCTTCCTGGCCGGCCTGAAGCGGGAGGTGGAGCGGATGGAGCGCCTTGTGCGGGAGCTGCTGGACCTCTCCCGTCTGGAGAGCGGGCAGGTGAGCCTGCGCCTGGCCCCCCTCCCCGTGGAGGTGGTGGTCCGGGAGGTGGTGGAGCGCTTCCACCCTTTGGCCCAGCAGGCCGGCCTGACCCTGACCACCTCCCTTTCCCCAGGCCTCCCCCCGGTCCTGGCCGACCGGGACAAGGTGGTCCAGGCCCTCTCCAACCTCCTGGAGAACGCCATCCGGTTCACCCCGGCGGGGGGGAAAATAGAGGTCCGGGCATCGGCCCAGGGGGACCAGGTCGCCTTCGCGGTGGAGGACACGGGGATAGGCATACCCCCCGAGCACTTGCCCCACATCTTCGAACGCTTCTACAAAGCGCACCACATCCCCGGGGATACAGGGGCAGGGCTGGGGCTGGCCATCGTCAAGCACATCGCCCAGGCCCATGGGGGGAGCGTGAGGGTGGAGAGCCAAGAGGGGAGGGGCTCCACCTTCACCCTCCTCCTGCCCGCCGCCTACCGGGGCGCCGAGGTGGCCCTGGAGGGGCCGCCCAGGGCCCCGTGAGGTCCCCGGGCCGCTACGGCTCGGTGGGGAGGTTGGCCCCTATCCAGGCCGTGATGCCCCCGGCCAGGTTGACAGCCCTCGGGTACCCCCTCTCCCGCAGCCAGCCGACGGCCTCCGCGCTCCTTTGGCCGACAGAGCAGTAGACCACCACCGGCCGGTCTTTGGGGACCTCCGCCAGACGGGTCAGCAGCTCCCCCAGGGGGATAAGGGAGGCGCCGGGGATGCGGACCATCTCCCACTCCCAGGGCTCGCGGACGTCCACAAGGAGCGCCTTCTCCTCCCGCACCAGCCGGGCGGCCTCGGCGGGGGGGATGGCCGAGGGGGAGGGCGCCTGAGGGGGGGCGGCCTGGGCCTTGACCGCCCTGTCCCCCAACCGGCGGCGGAGGACCCCGGCCGCCTCCACCATCGCCCGCAGCTTGCGGAAGGCCGTCTCCGGGGTGTTCACCGGCCGTTCGGCGAAAGTCCCAAAACCACAGTCGGGGTTCAGGTAGATCTGGCCGGCCTCAAAGTAGTCCAGGGCCTCCCACACCTTGGCCACAATCTCCTGGGGCGTCTCCACCTCCCGGGTCCGGGGGTTCACCACCCCAAGCCCCATCTCCCGCATGCCGGCGTAGGGGGCAAACACCGCCATCTCCCCCGCCCTGGGGGTGGCCATCTCCAACACCCACTGCTGCACCCGCATGGCGCTCAGGAAGGGCAGGAGAGGCCCGTAGTCCCCCTGGAGGAGGACGCCCTCGTTGGTGCTCCAGTTCCCCCGGCATACGTGGACGCCGACCTTCACCCCCTCTATGCCCCCGACCACCTGGTTGATGAGCCGTGCAGCCCAGGCCAGCTCCTGGACGGGGCTCTGGGCGGCGGCGGCCAGGGAGGCGCACATGAAGGTGCGGACCTGCGCCGGCGGCCGGAAGGCGACCTCCGTCAGGATCGGCTCATCCAGCTGGATGAAGAAGACCCCCGCGTCCCGGAGGCGGACGATCTCCTCCCGCAGGATAGCCACCACGTCCCGGGCCAGGTCCTCCTGGGTGGGGTAGACGGAGTCCGAGATCCCCTTCACCCACATGGAGCGGGTGAGGAGGTAGGGGCCGGGGAGGGGGATCTTGACGGGCTTCCTGGTGTGGCGCATGAGGAACTGGGCCTCGTCCAGGGCCAGGGGCATCTTCAGGCGGAGGCGGCCCACGGCGGTGGGGTTCTTGATGGCATAGGAGGGGGCGTCCAGCTGCCGCAGGAGCTGGTCCAGGTAGGTCTTGTCCTCGGCGTAGTCCAGCATCTCCGCCAGGGTCATGAGCCGGACCCCGTCCAGCTTCTCCACCACGAAGGAGTAGAAGTTATCCCGCCGCTGCTCGCCGTCGCTCACGATGTCAATCCCCGCCTCCTCCTGGTAGCGAAGGGCGTCCAGGACGGCCCTGTCGGCGACCTCCTGGAACTCCCTAAAGGAGAGGAGGCCGGCCTGGCGCTTCCGCAACGCCTCCAACAGCCAGGGCGGGCGCGGCCAGCTGCCTACAACGGTGGTGGGGAAAAGGGGCAGGTTGACCATGTCCTTCCTCCTCACACGCGCACCATGACGGGGTGAAGGGTGACCTGGCGGGCCAGGGTGTTCCCCACGGGGGACGTGCTGACCGTCTCCTGCCAGATCTCCTGGAGGGTGGCGTCGTCGGCGTCGGCGTCCACGTAGGCCTTGACGGTGATCTCCCGGTAGCCGGGGTGTCCCTCCCGACTCAGGCCCAGGAAAGTGAGGATGTTGTCGATCCGCCCCTCCAGGGCCAGCTCCAGGTTGCGGATGGCCACCCCCCTTTTGGTGGCGTTCAACACGAAGCCCACCGTCAGGCAAGCCCCCAGCGCCCCCAGGACGTACTCCACCGCATTGGGGGCGGTGTCCTTCCCCGCGAACCCCCCGGGCTCGTCGACCAGGAAGGCGTGGTTGCGGGCCAACGCCTGACCCCGGAAGCCCCCCAGCCAGCGCACCCTGGCGTTCCACGTGTTCTGGACGCCACCGGGGTCCTGGCGGATTTTCTCAAGAACACCCCGTAGCTGGTCCAGGTCCAACCCGTTCAGCTCCATCCACCTCCCTCCGGGGGGTCGCCCTGTTACCTGTAGTGTACCACGGGCACACCCCCCTGTTAAGGTCGGGGCAAGGGGGGGTAAGGCGCCGCCCGTGGCCCCCGGAAACAGTCGCCAACCGGCCCTGTTACGCTCCCCCGCCGCCCCCGGGGTTGCCCACCCCCCTCCGGTGTGGTATCCTGGAGAAGACGCCGAAGACCGCGGGTGGCCTTAGGCCCTAAAGCGTCCAGCGCCCGCCGAGGCGGTGGTGTGAGGTAGAATGTAGCCCCGCGCCTTTGGCGTGGGGCCTTTTTTGGGAGGGGGAACCGATGCCCTCTCAGCGGAACATCCAGAGGGTGGCAGCGCTGCGGGAGCGCCTGGGCCCGTGCACCCTGATCATCAGCACCGGGTTTACAGGGCTCTCCGTCGCGGCCATGAACGACCTGCGGCGCCGTTTGCGGGAGAAGGGACTGGAGTATGTGGTGGTGAGGAACACCCTGGCCGCCATCGCCGCCCGGGAGATAGGACGCCCGGCCCTGACGGACCTCCTCCAGGGGCCCACGGGCCTCGTCCTCGCCCGGCACGACCCCGTGGAGGCGGCCAAGGCCTTCGAGGAGGTGCTGCGCGCCACCCGCCTTCCCCTGTCCGTCCGGGGCGCCCTCCTGGATGGACGCCCCCTCTCCCCCCGGGACCTCACCGACCTGACCACCCTGCCCCCCAAGGCCGTCCTGGTGGGAAAGGTCATCGGGTACCTGAAGGGGCCTATGGCGGCCCTGGTGGGAGGGGTGCGCAGCCCCTTGGCGGGCCTGGTCTGGACCCTGCACGGCCCCGCCCGCTCCCTCGCCACCGTGCTCCGGCGCGCTGCGGAAAAGGGAGGAGCCACTACACCGTCCTAGGGAAAGGAGGAGGGTATGCCTTTGACGAAAGAGCAAATCCTGGAGGGTATCTTGCAGCTACCGGTTATGGACGTGGCGTGGCTGGCCAAGCAGCTGGAGGAGAAGCTGGGGGTGAGCGCCGCCCCGGCGGTAGCCGTCGCCGCCCCCGTGGCCGCCACCCCCGCCCCCGCGCCGGCTGCCGCCCCCGCCCCTGCGGCCCCACCGGCGGAAGAGAAGACGGAGTTCACGGTGGTCCTCAAAGAGGTGGGGCCCAACAAGATCAACGTCATCAAAGCGGTGCGGGAGGTGCTCCCCGGCCTCGGCCTCAAGGAGGCGAAGGACCTGGTGGAGGCGGCCCCCAAAGCCCTCAAGGAACACGTGAGCAAAGAGGAGGCCCAGAAGATCAAGGAGAAACTGGAGGCGGCCGGCGCCAAGGTCTCGGTGGAGTAAGGTCCTTGCCACCGGCGCCCGGGTGGGAGGGTGCTATACCTCCGCCCGCTCCTTACCCCGCCGGCGGGAGCGGCGGGCGGCCTCCTCCTCCGAGGAGGCCGCTTTTCGGAAGGCCCGTATCGCCTTGCCCATGGACTCGGCCAGGGCGGGCAGACGGGTAGCCCCGAAGAGCAGGAGCACGATCACCAGGACGATGACCAGCTCGGGGAGACCGAAACCTTTGAACATGACTCCTCCTGATCCTAAGAATACCCTGAGGGGGGTGGGGGCGCAAGCAGGAGGGGCTATCCCGCGTGCGGTCCCCCGTCTGGGGCCCAAAGGCGCCCGCCCACCCTCGTGGAAAGGAGGCCTCTATGGCAGCCCCGGCAACGCCCTTTGTGAAAGGCCCCCTGGAGTACGTGTTGCGGCGGGTGGCCGTGTACCTTGGGGTCAGGGAAAGCCTCTTCCCCACCCTCATCGCCCGGGGGGCCCGGGCGGATGGGTGGCTGGCGGTGGAGGCCTTTCACGCCCTCACCCAGCCCTATATCGCCGGCCGCCTCTTCCCCAACGTGCGCCTGGCGGGGATAAGCCAGGGCGGTCCCCCCGATGAGCCCGACCTGGAGGTGGATGCCCCCGGGGGAAGACTGCGCCTGCAGATCCGCTCCCTCCCCCTTACCCCCCAGCACCCCCTCCCCTACTACTTCACCACCCCCGACGAGGTGCCCCGGCGCTTCCGCTTCCTCCACGAGGACCCCACGGCGTCGGCCCTCCTGCTGGTGGTCTACCCCCTGCGGATGGACAACCCCGAATGGGAGGCGGTGGTGAAGGCGGCCGAGCAGGCCCACGGGGTGCGGCGGGTAGACCAGGTGCAGTTCATCCTCCCCAGCCCCGACCGGGTCACCGTCTCCCTGTGGCGGCACGCCTCGGCAGCCCCCTGGTCCCCTTAGGCAATGCTGAACCCCCCGTCGATGACGAAGGTCTGGCCCGTCACATAGGCCGAGGCGTCGGAGAGCAGGTACACGGCCAGGAGGCCCACCTCCCGTAGGGCGCCCAGGCGCCCCAGGGGGACCTCCTGGGATGCCTGCTCCTGGCGCCGCCGGTACTCCTCGGGGGACAGCTGCTCCGGGTCGGGGAAGAGGCCCGGGGCGATGGCGTTGACCCGGATGCCATAGGGCGCCCACTCCAATGCCAGGGAGCGGGTGAAGTGGGAGAGGCCGGCCTTGGCGGCGTCGTAGGCGGAGCGGAGGGGGCTGGCACGGAAGGCGGCGAAGGAGGAGATGTTGATGACCACCCCCCGCCGTTGCTCCAGGAGATACGGGCCGAAGGCCCAGCACCCCACAAAGGCCTCCGTCAGGTTGATGTCCACAATGGCGCGCCAGTCGGCCAGGGTCATGCCCGGCTCACTGCGGCCCGGGAGGGTCACCACGGGTCTCCGGATGGCATCGCCGACACAGTTGATGAGGGCGTCAATACCCCCCCACTCCCGCACTACCTGCCGGGCGAGGGCGGCCATGGCCTCCGGGTTGGTGGCGTCCACGGCCATGCCCAGGGCACGGCGTCCATAGCGACGCACCTCCTCGGCCACCCGCCGGGCGTTGGCCTCGGAGAGGGCTGTGACGGCCACGTCGGCGCCCGCCTCGGCCAGCACCAGGGCAATCCCTTTCCCGATGCCGCGCCCCGCCCCCGTGATCAGCACCCGCCTGCCGGTGATGTCATACTCAGGTAGCGCCATCTTTCCCCCATTATAGGGGATGGGGACGGGGTTGTCTCCCCCCGCTGAAGGTGATTGAGGAGAATAGGGGTACGCCCCTGGGCCTACCCAGCAGGCCCCTGTGCCCGCCCCGTAGGGGCAGGCCCCTGTGCCTGCCCTGGGCAACCACGGGGATAGGGCAACCACAAGGGTTGCCCCTACGGTTTATCCCCGTCCCTCTTTGCCAAACACCCTCGACGCCCCTTGACAAAGGGGGGCGGTGTGCTACGATACCTGCGGTGGCGCTGGGGGGCGGCCGGTTTGGACCTGACAAGGGGGTGTGGAGGATATGCGTTTCGACTGGACACCCCAACAGAAGGCCCTTGTCCGGGAAGTGAGACAGTGGATCAAGGAGAACATAACCCCTGAGGTGCTCCAGCGCCTGGAGGAGGAGGGGGAGGAGTG
>Ga0079995_1055055_pt1 | contig 23088 bp, 20 predicted proteins | sample FaiFalFF_MnMetaG_2_FD_69198 | JGI IMG/M metagenome (GOLD analysis project Ga0079995, IMG submission 69198) | Freshwater microbial communities from Yellowstone National Park, Wyoming, USA - Fairy Falls C (FF_Mn_C) (SPADES assembly) (version 4) | ecosystem: Environmental > Aquatic > Freshwater >...
GGTGGTGCGCCCCGTCGCTCTCCAGCGGGTTCACATAGAAAACCCGCTTGCCGTCCAGCGACACGCCTGCCAGCGCGCCGTTATACAGCGCGCGCTCCAGCGCGTCGTAAAACCGCGCTTCGCCCAGCAGCAGCCCCAGCCGATGCGCCCAAAAAATCAGCGCAATCGACGCGCAGGTCTCCTGATACGCCGTGCGGTTGGGCAGCTCGTAGTCAGCCGTGAAGCCTTCGTGCTTCGGCTCGTTGCCGATGCCACCCGTGATGTAGACGCGCCGCTGAATCATGTTGTCCCACACGCGCAGCAGCATCTGCACCAGTTGCTCGCGTAGGGCGGGGTCGTCGGTCTCGGCAGCGAGGTCGGTCGCGCCCGCAAACAGGTACGCCGCGCGCACCGCGTGCCCCACAATCTCTCGGTGTTCCAGCAACGGCAGGTTGTCCTGCCAAATCGAGCCGTCGTACTCCTCCAGCGGAATGTTATGCTCCTGCGCGAAGAGCTTTTTGCCGCGGCTGAGCAGGAAAAACTCGGCGAGTCGCTTGTAGCGCGTCTCGCCCGTCGCGCGGTACAGCCGAAACAGCGCGAGTTCGATTTCGGGATGCCCGCAGTAGCCCGGTCGCTTGCCCGACGCGTCGCCGAAGACCGAGTCGATGTGGTCGGCGAAGCGTCGCGCGACGGTTAGCAACCGCTCGCTGCCTGTGGCGTGATAGTGGGCGACTGCCGCCTCAATCAGATGCCCTGCGCAATACAGTTCGTGCCAGTCGCGCAGGTTGCTCCAGCGTTTGTCGGGCGCGACCACTTGGAAGTAGCTGTTGAGGTAGCCGTCGGGCTGCTGCGCCCGTTCCAGAACGCCAATCACCTCGTCCACAGTGGCGCAGATGGGGTCGTCGGGGTGCTGCTGCAGCACATATGCCGCTGCCTCCAACGCCTTGTAGAGGTCAGAGTCCATGTAGACGGGTCCCTGATAGCCCTCGCGTTTGCCGTCGGCGGCGAGGCGCAGGTTCGGGATGTTGCCCGCGCGTTCCAGCTCCGCGAACAGGTGGGGCAAGGTCGCTGTGCGGTTGGTCTGTTGGCGCGGCGTCCAGAAGGCGTCGTCAATTGCCACTTGCGCGAACGAGATTGGGCGTAGCCGTTTCATCGCCCATAGGATACCTCGCTCAGCGCAGCACAGTGCGTATGGTTCCGACCGCCAGCGTGCTGCTTGGCAGCGACGCTGCACAGGCGCAAATCCGCCCACAAACCAGCAGGAATCCCCCACCCACCTGTTGTATTTATGCGCAGGTGAGTGTTATGACGCGCAGCGACTGGTCTACAGCAGACGAGTTGGGGTGGCGCGAGGCGGCGTGGCGGTGGTTCCTTGCTCGCGGGAGCGAGGCGAACTTGGCAGAAGACCTGACCCAAGAGGCGCTTCTGCGGCTACTGCGAGGTCAGCAGCGGGGGCAGCCCCTCACACGCGCCTATCTGCACCGCGTCTGTCAAAGCGTGCTGTACGACCATCTCCGCCAGTGCGCCCGCGAGCCGAACTGCCAGTCGCTGGACGCCTGCTGTTGCGTTGCCGTTGTCGAGATGGGCTTTCAGCAGGCAGAGGATCGGGTATATCTGGAGCAGGCGTTGGGGCAGCTGCGCCCGTTGGAGCGGGCGATTGTGCAAATGCACCACTTGGAAGAACAGACCTTTGAGACAATCGCTGCCACACTCGGTATTCCTGTGGAACGCGCTAAGAAAATCAGCCAACGCGCCATCAAAAAGATGCAACAGTGGGCGAGAAGCAGCGGGGGGGGGAGTGATTTGCCTAACCACTTGTCCCTAACCAAGAGTGCGGAGCGTTTTATGCTATGGAGGTCTTTAGATGGCGAGTGGACAATCCGTCGAGCGTTCCTATCGGCAGCCATTCTGGAAACGGCGCGTTGCTCCTTTTCTGCTGATTGTCATAGGGGCAGTGTGGCTAACCGTGCAAGCGTTAGGCGTGCGCGTGTCGGGGGAGCGTCTGTGGCTGATAGGTGCCGATGTGGATTTGGGCAAGGTGAAACGGAACCAGGTGATTTCGCATCGGGTGTGGGTGTTCAATCCGTCGCTGCGGGCTGTGGCGATAGAGGCGACGCCATCGTGCGGTTGCACGGTTGCAGAGCTTCCCTATCGGGAGATACCGCCTTTGAACGGTTTTCCTGTGGAGGTGCAGGTCAGCACTTGGGGACTGCCGTCGGGGTATCGAGAAAGTGTGGTAGGTTTGACTGTTTCATCTGATGGCGTCAGCTGGCAAGAGAAGGTAATCATTCGCATGGAGGTGGTGGATTGATGTCCCCGTTGCAACAGCGAAAGCGTTTAATAGATTGGAGGTCGATGAACGATGAGGCGTCTGTTGATGAGAGGCAAGAACTTCCTCATGTCTGTGCTTGTGCTGGTAGTATGTGTGGCTACCCTGAAAGCAACCTGCTTCAGGGCTTGCGAAGATGACCCGGTGCTGATTGGTTTCGACAGATGTCAACTAGTCGTAGTTGTACCCGTTCCTGTTGTGCCTGTTGTGCCTGCGAGCGTTGGTATCGGTGACCCTGTGGTAGTTTTTTGTAGAGGTGATTGCTCGATTGAGCTTCGAGTGGAGGGTAAGTGTGCATTTTCGTGGAACCCGTGTGAGAAGTGCGAACCAATCAATGGAAATATCCTCGTTTACGTCTGGGAGGGCTGTGGTCTTGTGCTGGACGTATCGGACGGATCACTGTTCTGTGCGTGTAAGGGACCTAGAACCTTAGTGATGCCTGGTCGTACCTGCCTGCAACAGATATGCGGTATTCCAGGATGTTAGAACCTTGTTAAGGACTTACGCAGTTGGGTACGGCGACTCGCGAGAAGACATTCCAGCTCCAGCGAAAAGCTTTGGGCAACTGCGTAAGTCCTATGTTGTTCTGTTGTGTTGAGTCCACGAGTTGCTCAGGTGCATGTGGGGTGCTGAAAATGCGAGCTACATTTCTCGTAGTGGCGTTCATTACGCTCAGCTTGCATGGATTTACGCAAGCCAGTGAGTCGAGCGAGGCGTTGAGGCTTTTGCAAGAACAACTCGCGCGGCAAGAGCACGAACGGTTGCAAGTAACCACCCGTTGGCGCATCCGTATCGAAGTCTTTGCGCGCTCCGAAGACACAGTGCGCAGCGCGGAACGCAGTGTTCAAGAGAGGCTTCAGCGGGGTGAGTTAAAGCGCGAGGACGCAGAGAGGCTACTGCAATCTATTCGCGAAAGTGCCAAAGATAGAGTTTCGGAATCTATCGTCAAGGTAGAGGGGCAGGGTGATTTTTGGATAACCTCTGGAAAAGTGTGCAGCCTCGATGAGGGGGGGTCATCACTCGCCACAAAAGAGGTTCTTTTGCCAGGGAGCTATGTGATTGCGGCGTCTCCGATTTCGATTTCACTTGAGGCGAGTCAAGTTCAAGCTGCGCCTGAGTTGGTAGAGCCGCTAAGCGTTCGATCCGTAAGACCAGAAGCTAGTGGTTCACATATGCCAGGCAATCCGCTACTTAGCCGCATCTTTCTGCTGGGCGAGAACCCGTTGCGGTGGCTGCCCCTCGAGTTCGTTTCTGTACGGAAGGAAGATGGCATCTATGTGATAGACTCACGCTACTGGTATTATAAGTTTACGCGCGTCAAAGAGCAGTGGACAGCGAGCAGTGGTATCCTAAACAGTTCAGAATCCAAACTACCTAAATCCAAACTGCCCGAGTCGCTCTCTGCAAGGCTGAAGGTAAGTTTTTTCATCGATCCGACGAAGGGCTTTGCAGTTTCCCGCTTTGAAGGGATTCAAGGGGAAGAAGTTGTAGAGGTCAGACGCTGGCGGCGTTTCGGCACCCTTCTGCTACCTGAGCAAATCGTTATGCAACAGTTTGCGACTGATGTGAAGGGGGGAGAAAGAGTTGTGCAGAACGGGATTACCTACCTGGTCGGTGCACAGGTCGTTCGGAGACCTGTTAGCAAGATAACGATCGATCTGCTGTCTGTAGAAAAGACGACTCGTCGCGTTGCGCTAAAAGATCTATTACCTCCAGATCGAACAGTTGCAGACTACCGCTTAGGACTGGACACGGGTCAAGTTGTTTTCTATCGCTATGAGGGAGTCTTCCCATCGCTTCAGCAACTATCTGTCATGCACCAGCAGCAAGAACAGAGGCGGCGTGAAGCGTCAGGCACGAATGTTAGGCAGACAGCGCGATGGCTCTGGGTTTTGCCTGCTCTGCTCATCTTGACTGGTTTGCTCTGGTACATTCGCTCTCGAAGACTCTGAAGAGGTGAGTGAAGTTGATCGAGTCCCTGCTTATGTCTGGGGTATTGTTGGTTAGCATATTGCTACACACTGGCAAAATCGTTCCTGTCACAACTGAAAGTCGGTTCCTTCTATTTGTTCTGGCCTTGTTTTTCGCTTGTGTTTCAGTAATGTACTTTCTCGCGCGTGTTGACCACAGTGTCCTTCCTTTTTTTTCGCAGTTAGCTGAGGTGTCATATGGGTGGGTATGGATTGCAGCTTTTCTGAGTGTATGGCTGGGAAAGTGTTGCTGTAAAATATGGCTGAAAGTTGCTTCAGGGGCAGTAGGGGTTCTGCTCTTGATTTTGTTGGCTGGAATACTGGTACATGCAGCTGGATACTTACCGTATCGCTGGGGACTAAGCTACACTTTTGCGGGATATTCTCGTCCACACGGGTTATTGATGTCCCCATTAGAAGCGGGTATAGTTGCTTTGATTACATGGGCTTGGGGGATGTTTTGGATGGCACAACCCGATACACGCCGCTGGGTAGGCACACTCCTCGTCGGCTTGAGTTCTGCTGCGGTTTATCTGACGCTATCGCGCAGTGCATGGCTGGGCTTGGGAGCTGCAGTGGGGGTAGGAATTCTTTTTGCATTACATCGCCGATTGCTCTGGTTACCGCTGGGGGTGACGGTAGGAGTATTTGTCTTATGCTCGCTTGCACTTCCGGTAGGTTGGTCTCGGAGCGTTTATGCGGCTCAGGGGGACCCCTCAGTTGCTTCGCGATTGACCGCTTGGCGAAAAGTGCCGACGACACTTGCGCAGTACCCGTTTGGTGTATCCGACGAGGCGCAATCGGTCGCCATAAAGCGTCAAGAAGTAGCCCAACCAGGTTCCGCACTTAACTTTTACATCGAGATTGGATTGGCATATGGTGTTTTGCCCTTTTTGCTTACAGGAATATTGGTTTTCCTGCTCCTCCTACGAGCGTGGCAGCTTGGCTCGAGCAACCTGCCAGAGTTCGCGTGGGGCTTAGGAACAATTGCCACAGTTGTTGCTCTATTTTTCACTTACCCTTCGGTGCTCGTGTCCATTCCGCTGGGTGGTCTTTGGGGCATGGTAAGCGCAATGGAGGTGAAGCCTGATGCAACAACGCGCGTTCACACTGATTGAACTGCTGGTGGTCATCGCAATCCTCGCGATCATCGCCGCGCTGCTGTTCCCTGTGTTCAGCAACGCGCGCGAATCGGCGCGCAAAACACGCTGCCTGTCCAACCTGCGCCAAATCGCACTCGCGCTTCAGCTCTACTTGGGCGACTACAACGACACCTTCCCGATGAACCGCTTCCCCGACGCCCAACGCCCGCTCAGCAGCGAGTGGGGCGCACTACAAGGCAGCAGCTACAACTGGAAACGCGCCGTGCTGCCCTACCTCAAAAACACCCAAGTGTGGGAGTGCCCTTCCAACGCCTACCTCTGGAGCGCGGACTTTCTGGAGAACTTCGGGGGCGAGGGCGGCGACGAGAGCAACTGGGCGTGGGCACTCAAGCTGCCCATCTCGTATGCCTACAACGGCTCGTTTTTCCACGAGGGCATTCCCATCCGTGTGCTGGGCGAGCGGTATCAGCGGGCGCGCTACCTGGCGGAGATACCTGAGCCGAGTTGGCTGATTTTGCTGACTGAGACGCGCGTGAACTACCCCGATTTGGGGGGCTGGACGCTGACGCAGGAGTTGACGCTGCGTTCGGGTGTGGTGTCGGGCAAGGGGCTGTTGCAGAGCCATCGTGGGGGCGTGAACTGGGTCTTTTGCGACGGTTCGGCGAAGTGGCTGAAGGTGGCGGCGACCTGCGTGCCTCGTCAGCGGTGGACGCCCTATGAGCGCGACCAGCCGCTTTTTGACGAGCGCGCCCGCAATCTGGTGGAGGAGTATCGCTGAGCGGCGGTCTGTAAAATGCCCTGCTCAGCGCAGTACTGTGCGCACCGTTCCGACCGCCAGCGTGCCGCCGTCGCGTAGCGACAGGGCGCGTATGGTCGCCACATCGTGCGCGGGCGGGCGCACGCGCGGCACGGACACGGCAATCTCCACCAGCGCCGAGTCGTTGGGGGCGACAATCGGCGTGGTTGCAGGGCGCGCTTCCGTGCGCCACAGGTTGCCCGAAACCAAAATCGCGTACTGCTGCGGGTAGCGGCTCTTGTTGCGCACAAACAGCCGATGCACCAGCACGCGCGGGGTCAGCGTGTAGCGAATGGTGTAGTCTGGCTCCAGCACGACGCCCGACTCGGCGGTCAGCTGGATTAGCGGGTCTTTGCGCACGGCGTCGCCCCACACCCAGTCCCATGCCGCTAAGTTGCCGCGCAGGTAGAGTTCGAAGAACGCGGTCAGCAGGCGGCGCGTGAGTTGTAGTTGCGTGGCGCGGGGCAGCGAACCGCTGTCGCAACCGAAGACGGAGGTGTCTTGGAACCCGCAGTGCCAGCCGCCTTGAATGACGGGCAGTAGCTTCGGCGCGAAGCCCGCGGTATACATGCGCAAGCCGTTGCTGCTCAGCGGTGTGATGGTGTCCGCGCTGCCCGAAATGAGGCTGTGGGGCACAACGACATTTGCGGATGCCTGAATCGCCGATGGGTTCGTCTCCGCCGCCGCGAGGTTCGCCACCGCCTTGATGCGGGCGTCCGCCGCCGCCGCGAGGATGCTCGCCCCGCCGCCCATCGAGTGCCCCGAAACGCCGAACTGCTCGGTCGCCACCTGCCCAAACAGCCACGAGGCGGGGTCGGCGTTCTGTTCCTCCAGATAGGTGAGGCAGTGGCGCATGTCCTCCGCGTAGGCGCGGTGGTTGGGAAACAGCTCCAGCCCCGACTCGGTCGCGATGGTGAGGTAGCCCCAAGTGGCGAGGTGTTCCAGAATCGAGCGGTAGCGTTCGGGCGGCTGCAGGAATCCGTGCCCGAACGAGACGGCGGGATACGGTGCGCCGCTGCCGTCGTAGGGCGCGTTGTCGCCTGTCGCCGTCGCGGGGTAATACAGTTGCGCGGTGAAGGTCGTGTTATTCGGGCGGCGCACGGTCACGCGGCGGCGTCCCGCGCGATAAGCTCCTGGCGCGGCATAGTCGGTTTGCATGGCAGTATCTCCCTTCACGGGGAAGTATACATCATGTTTGCTGTTCCTGCAGGGCTTGGTAGACGCTGGCGAGGGTGTTTTCCAGCTCCTTCTGGGCAATGGTGAGGGTCAGGTCGGCGCGGGTGCGCTCCAGCACGGCGCGCAGCGCGTCACAGGCGCGCCGAAGGTTGCCCGTCACGGCGTCGGGGTAATCAAAAGTCACCAGCTCGTCGTAAATCTCGTCCATCACGCCCAGCAGCGTTTCGGCGTGCGCGAGTTCGCCTGCGCGCAGCAAGTCCAGCACATAGCGTCGGCACTCGGAGGCGGCTTCGGCAACGCCGTTGAGGTACGCGCCGACATCGACGCCCAGCTCGTCGGGTTCGGGCAGCGCGTCGCCCAGCACGATGGCATAGAGCGTCTCGCCCTCCACGAGTTCCTTCTCGGCGTCTTGCAGGAAGCCTGCGTAGTAGATTTGCGGGAACGGACGCAGCAGCTCGCGGGCGTGGCTAATCTCGCGATAGGCTTGCGTCAGCAGTTCGCGGCAGGCATCGAACTCGTGGCGGTGCAGGCTGCGGATGGCGCGGGCGCAAAGTTGGGTCGCTTTACGGCAGGCTTGGAGTCCCTGCTCACGCGCTTGGTGGCGCGATTCCACCTGTTGGCGGAGCTGCTCGGCAATCTCGCTCCAGTGGTTCATAACAGGATTATACCCAGCAACATGATTAGGGGCGCGGGTGAACGATTGCAGCGGTCGTCCCCACAAGCGGCGTGTGTGGGGGCAGACCGCAGTGTCTGCCCCGCTCTCTCATAAGTCAGGGGTGTTAGTAGCCGCCTGCTTTGCGCTCTTCGGCGGCGGCGCCTGGCGTGTCGGGCGCCGCGGGTTGCCCCATCGGATTGGTGGTCGGGGGCGCCGCTGCCTCGCCCTCACCGCCGCCTTGGTTGCCGCACGCCATCAGGTTCAGCGCCAGCGTCAGCAGCGTCAGGCTCATCAGAATCCAGCGTTTCATCGGTCGCTCCTTTACGGCCAGTTCTGGTTGTCGGGCAGGTTCAGGCGGGCAATCGGCGGCGAGATGGCGAAGCGTCCCTGCGGCGAGTAGAACCACTCGTAGCGCACCCACTTCGCGTGCCCGTCGCCGAAGATGGCGTTCGTGCCGCCGCTGTGCCGCTCGGAGATCATCAGGAACACCTCGTTCCAGTTCGTGCTGCCCGGCTCGATGTACGGGTACAGGTCGAACGGCAGGGTGGAAGTGCCGAACACATCGCGCAGACGCTGGGGCACGCCCTCGCTTTGGGAGCGCGACTCCGTGACGAGAATCACATCGGCGGTCGTTTCCCAGCCTGCCTCGTTATGCTCGCGCCCGCTGTAGGTCGTGCGGTTGTAGCCGTAGTTGGCGATGAACTCCTCGTTTTTCGCGTAGTGCCCGTAGATACGCGGGGCGACTTTGGAGCAGCCGCGTGCGGTGATGGTCGCGGGCGCGTTCGTCGGGAAGGTACCCACCAGCAGGGAGCCAGGCGCGTCGTCGTTCGCACGGCAGCCGTCGGCGGCGGTATACTCCACCAAGCGCGGCTTCGGCGCAGACGACTGCGGACACACGAAGATGTCCCAGTTCTTAATGTAGGGGTAGAGCGGGATGTGCCACTCCCACCACATGTAGACATGGTGATCGTCGAAGTCTTGGGCATACATGCGCATCGATGTGCCGAGTTGACGCATGTTGGACAAGCACGAGGTCTGACGCGCTTTGGCGCGCGCCTGAGCAAACACGGGGAACAGCACTGCCGCCAGAATCGCGATTATCGCGATGACCACTAGCAACTCGATAAGCGTAAACCCTCGTTTGTGCATGGTCGCCTCCGCCCTATAGTGTGAGTTTTCGAAAGTTAAGGTTGCGTTAATTTCGCCCTGAAACGCCACCAATTGCTATGTGAATTGGCGAACACGCCCCCAATTGGTATAATCCCCGTGATGGCGCAGCAAAGCGAGCGTCTTTCGGAGCGACTGGCGCGCGCGTCGAGCGTGGAGGAGCAGGTACAAGTGCTCCTTGGCTGGCTGGATGAGCATCCCGACCAGAAGGTGCTGTTCCGCCTAATGTTTTTGTACGGGCGCGCCCACAAGTGGGGCACGGTGCTGTATTTGAACTATCCGCGCGTGGCGGACTACCTGCTGGAGTTTTGCGCGGAGGCGATACGGCTGCGCGGGGTGTGCAACCTTGTGCTGTCGGGGGGCAGCACGCCGCTAACGCTGTACCGCATCTTGGCAGGGCGTTGCATCCGCCCGACAGTGAACTGGCACAAGGTGCATCTGTTCTGGGGTGACGAGCGGTATGTGCCGCACGACGACCCGCGCAGCAACTTCGGGCAGGCATACACGGTGTGGCTACGCGACGCGCCCATCCCGCGCGAGAATATCCACCCGATGCCGACCCACTACGCCGACCCCGACGACGCCGCGCGCGCCTACGAAGCGACCCTGCGTGCGCACTTCGGCGATGCGAAACCGTACCCCGCGTTCGACTTGGTGCTGCTGGGGCTGGGCGACGACGGGCATATCGCCTCGCTGTTCCCCGGCGACCCCGCGCTGGAGGAGACCAAGCGCTGGGTTGTGCCCAGCCGCGCACCCGCCGAACCGCGCCAACGACTGACCCTCACCTTGCCTGTGCTGCAGGCGAACCGCCTCTGGTTCTTGGTCGCAGGCGAATCCAAAGCACCGATCATCGAGCAGCTGTTTGCAGGCACGCCTGACCCCACGCTGCCGATTGCGATGCTGGGCGAAAACCGCCTATACTTTTGGTGGCTCAGCGATGAACTCTACGCACGCGCCGCGCCCCACGCCAAACCGTGGCGCGTGTAGGAACATGGTATAATCTTCAGGCGTCTAATACGAGAAGGAGGGATGGGATACCGTGGGGGAACTTTCTCCGTCGCTACTGCGTAAACCCCAGTGATGGAGACGGTGATGACCCACACGGCAGTCGCACAGAGTATGGACGATCGCTTACAGCGCGAGTTTGACGAGCTGGTGTATCGCCACTACCAGCAGGCATACAACCTTGCGTACCGCCTGACGGGCAACGCCGCCGACGCGGAAGACCTGGTGCAGGAGGCGTTCCTGCGCGCCTACCGCTTCTTCGACCGCTACGACCGCAGCATGCCGTTTATGAACTGGTTCAGCCGCATCCTGACGAACCTGTATATCGACGAGTACCGTCGGCGCGGGCGGCTGCGCACCGTCTCCATCGACGAGGTCTACAGCGGCGAGGACGGCGAGGAGGGCACGACGATGGATCTGCCCGACACCGAGCCCAACCCGCTGGAGCGCGCCCTCAGCAACGAATACATCCATGCCATCCACGAGGGGCTCCAGTGCCTCTCGCCAGAGTTCCGCATCCCCGTGATCTTAGCCGACCTGGAGGGCTACTCTTACGAGGAAATCGCCGAAATCACCAAGACCTCCATTGGCACGGTGCGCTCGCGCATCCATCGCGGGCGCAAACAGCTACGCGACCACATCAGAAAACGCCATCCTAACCTTTTCGAGCGAGGTGATCTGAAATGAATTGCCGCTATGTGCAGTCTCGCCTTTCGGCATACCTGGATTTTGAACTGTCAGGTGACGAGCAACAGTTGATTAGGAGCCACTTGGAGGAGTGTATTGAGTGTTCATGCGAGTTTGAAAGTTTACGCAGAACCAAGCAATTACTCAGGCAAATGCCTATGGTAAAGCCCCGCACAGGTCCCGAACAGGTGTTGCTGCGGGTGCGTCAGACGCAGCATCTAACGGTGCGCCCTGCGTGGGGGATTCGATGGCATCCGCCGCGCGCGTGGCAGTACGCAGGCGGATTCGCGCTGGCGGCGGTAATCCTCTTTTGGGGACGCTCTAAAGACTCAGAAACAACGCCGATAACCACCGCCAGTCCCACAACAAGTTATTTCACCCCTGCCTCCAACTCGCTCCTTCCCACTGTTGCTCCCGAACTCTCCGCTGTGTACCGACCCTACGCTCCCAACCTGTTTAGACGCACCGCTTACCCAATGACCGAACCGTCCCTGATTCCCAGCGTCTCGTATTCGATGGACCCCTTACTGGGCAACCAACCTGTAAGCGAGTGGAATAGCATCTCCTCGCAACCACAGTTCATCGAGACGCCACGGTAGGAGGTTGAGAGAATGATGAAGCGTTGGCAGCTGATTCTGGGGTTGGGTGTGCTGATTGGCGCAGCGATTACCTATATCGCGCTGCATGGGGGCGCAATCGCGCAAGAGCGCGCGGTGGTCGCCTTCACCCCGCAAGAGCGCGCAACGCTGACCAGTCTGGAATCCGCGCTCACGCGCATCGCCGAGACCGTGCAGCCGACCGTCGTGCATATCCGTGCTGTGCGCCGATTCACGACACGCCCGCGCGACGAAAACGACCTGATGCAGGAGTTCCTGTTCGAGTTCGGGCGTGGGCGTATTCAAATACCCCCGCCGCGCGTGGAAGGGCAAGGCTCTGGGGTCATCATCCGCAGTGACGGCTACATCGTCACAAATGACCATGTGGTGAGCGGCGCGACCGATGTGGAGGTGACCTTCTACGACGGCACGAAAGCGAAGGGCGAGGTACTGCGTGCGCCCAGTGCGGACATCGCTGTCATCAAGGTAGACCGCAAGAACCTGCCCGCCGCCGTGTTGGGCGACTCCTCAACGGTCAAGCCAGGGCAACTCGTCTTTGCGATTGGCAGTCCGTTCGGACTGGAGAACACAATCACGATGGGGATCGTCAGCGCAGTGGGCAGACGCGAGACCATCCCAGGCAGGGGGCGAATTCGCTTCTATCCTGACCTGATTCAGACCGACGCCGCCATCAACTCAGGCAACTCTGGCGGACCGTTGGTCAACACGCGCGGTGAGGTCATCGGCATCAACACCGCCATCGTCGCGAACGGGTTCATAGGTGGCAATGTCGGCATCGGCTTCGCCATTCCCATCAACCGCGTGAAGACCGTCGTGCAGCAACTCATCGAAAAGGGCACCTACCGACGCGGCTACCTGGGCGTTGCGCTTTCCGACATCCCCGCCGACATGAAAGACGAACTTAAGGCGACGCAGGGCATCCTGATCCGCTCCGTCGAGCGGGGCACGCCCGCCGAGAAAGCGGGCATCGAAGCGGGCGATGTGGTCGTTGAAGTGGACGGCACACCCGTGCGCAACGAGAGTCACTTCCGCGAGATGATTGCTGACAAGGGACCTGGCGCCACCGTCACCCTCAAGATCCTGCGTGACGGCAAGCCGATGACTGTCAGGGCGACGCTGGGCGTTCACCCCGAAGATGTTGAGGAGCAACGCGAGGTGCACGCCGAGTCGTCCCGCGAGCAGGGCATCTTGGAGCGGTTGGGTATCACCGCGGGCGAAATCCCTGACTCGCTGCAGCGCGAGCTGGGCGGTGCACAGGGCGTCTATGTGCAGCGCGTTGCCTCCGACAGCCCCGCCGCCGACGAACTGCAAGCGGGCGATGTGATCCTTGCGGTGAACCGCACGCCCGTCAAAACCGTTGCCGAACTGGAGCGCGCGCTGCAGGCAGTGCCGTCAGGACGCTTCGTGCGCATGCGCGTGCTGCGCAAGGTAGACGACCGCACGATGGAAGCTCTGGTGATGTTTCGGATGCCCTAACGGGGCGCAGGGGTTGACATCCGCGCCCGCCATAGGGTATAGTTAAGATGTCGTCAGGAGGACGACCTTTGTGGAGGGTACCGTAGGCCACCTCTACGAAGCATCCGGGACACGGAGGTCCCACCGCGATTTCGGGGCGAGCGGAAACGCTTGCCCCGATTTTGTTTACCGCGCCCCGGTGCCGTAGAGTCGATCCCCGAAGTCGCCTAAGCCTGGCACGATGAATTTTCGGTCATTCAGCCCGCGATCTATAGAGGCGGCGACGATACGCACCTGCGGGAACCGCTCGTTGAGCAGGCGGACGCCTTCGGGCGCGGCGACCACGCAGATATGCACGATGTCCTGCGCGCCCGCTTTGAGCAGCACCTCTACCGCCTGCGCCGCCGAGCCGCCCGTCGCCAGCATCGGATCCAGCAGAAGCACGCGGCTCGTGCCAATCGGGGGCAGTTTGCAGTAATACGCGCGGGCGACAGCGGTTGTTTCGTCGCGCTCCAGCCCGATGTAGCCAACGCGCACATCGGTGAACAACTCCGTGATGGCTTCTAACATGCCCAACCCCGCGCGCAGAATCGGCACGGCGACAATCGGCTGCGCCAGCGAGTGCCCTTGGGTCGTCTCCAGCGGCGTCTGCACCGTGTGCTCACGCACGGGCAAATCGCGCGTGGCTTCCACCGCCAGCAACAGGGTCAACTGCCGCGCCAGCGCACGAAACTGGGCAGGCTCCGTCGAAGCATCACGCAGGCGCGTGAGAATGTGCTTCACCAACGGGTGCTGTACGACCTCGATCTGCATCCATGCTCACCGCCTCGATTGTACCCCCTACGGCGTCTCGGCATGCTGGAGAATGATGGCAAGCGCGGCGTAGTCGTCGTAGGGTTCGGGGGGGATGCGCATGCCTTTGGGCAGCAGGCGTCGCCAGCCGCGTGGGGGGTGGTACTGAAAGTAGAGTTCGCGGGCGCGCAGGGTGGTGTTATGCTCGGCGACCAGTTCCCACACGGCGTTCGGGAACCACTCGCGCAACTGCGTCTGCAGCCGTTTCGCGCCTGTGCCCGCACCGATGAGCAGACGGTCGGGCGCATAGTCGGCAAGCAGGCGTTGCAGGATCGCGTGCAACTGCTCCAGCGCAACCACCGCGCGATACAATACGCGCCACTCGCCATCTGCCCGCTCGGCGAGGGCAATCCCTACCTTGTGGCTGCCGGGGTCAATCGCTAAGTATCGGATTTGGTTGTCTCACCTCGCAGCGTGCTGAAGGTCGCAGGGTCTAAAAAGGCGTCCACAATCATCGGGTCAAACTGCTTTTCGCGTTCGGCGCGGAGCGTCTCGATGGCTTGCTCGTGCGACAGGGCGGGTCGGTAGGGGCGGTCGTTGGTCATGGCGTCGTAGGCGTCCACGACGGCGACGATGCGTCCCCACAGCGGGATCTCCTCGCCCCGCAAGCCCTGCGGGTAGCCCTTCCCGTCCCAACGCTCATGGTGTGTGAGGGCGATGGTGCGCGCCATCTGAATCACAGGGTAGGTGCAGCCCTCCAGAATGCGCGCGCCGATTTCTGTATGCTGCTGCATCACTGCCCACTCCTCGTGGGTGAGTGGCGCGGGCTTGCGCAAAATCGCGTCAGGCACACCGATTTTACCGACATCGTGCAGCGGGGCGGCATGGCGCAACTCAAACAGCCGCTCCTCGTCCAGCCCCAGCACGCGCCCTATCTGCTCGCTGAGCCGCCCGACACGGATGATGTGCTGTCCTGTCGTATCATCGCGATACTCGGCGGCGCGCGCCAGTCGCTCCAGCGTCTCCAACCGCGCCAGCTCCAACTCGCGCTCGCGTGTTTGGTACAAGCGACGCATCTCCAAGTAGTTCCGAATGCGCAGCAGTGCCTCCGTGATATCAAACGGCTTGTTCAGAAAGTCCGACGCGCCTGCCGCCAGCGCATTATGCCGCGTGGCAGGCGACATGTCCGCTGTCAACACAATCACAGGGATAATCTCGTCCGCATGGGCAATCCGCAGGTGACGAATGACATTCGCGCTATCATCAGCCCCCAAATGCCAGTCCAACAGCACCAAATCAGGACGCGCCGAATCCAGACGCCGAATTGCTTCCGCGACGCTGCACGCCATTAGCACTTGCTCGAACCCCGCCTCGCGCAACAGAACCGATAGAAACTCCAGAGCGCTCGGCTCGTCGTCTACAACCAAAATAGTCGCATCATGAAAGCGTTGACTCTTGAGCATACGCCCACCACCAATCACTGAGCAAGCACGCTTCCTGCGCCCGATCGCTCCCTGCGCTCAGTGCCTGATAATTATGCCGACCAAACGCCAATTCCTGCTACTCTTTCGGGGAATCAGAGGCAAAAAGTAGGTGAGGGCAGTTGAGTCAGGAGGGCGTCGAGCCAAAGTAGGTATCCTATAGCGCGATGCAGAAGGGTCTCTCACAGCGGGCGTTGTCGGCGCAGCCGTCGCCGACCTTAGCGTTGACCGCGCGCGCCCAAGAGTTGCGGCGACAGGGCGTCGATGTGCTGAGCTTCACGGCAGGCGAACCCGACTTCGATACGCCCGACTTCGCCAAAACGGGCGCGCTGGAAGCCATCCACGCAGGCTACACCAAATACACCCCCACCCCTGGCATCCTGCCCCTGCGCGAAGCCATCGCCGAAAAGTTCGAACGCGAGAACAACTTACGCTACGCGCCCGACCAGATTGTGGTCTCCTGCGGCGCGAAGCACTCGCTGTTCGGCGCGTTCATGGCGCTGTTAGACCCCGGCGACGAGGTGATTATCCCCACGCCGTGCTGGGTGTCGTACCCCGAACAGGTGCGCTTGATGGGCGCGACGCCTGTGTTCGTGCCTGCCGACGAGACGACCGATTTCCTGCCCGATTATGACGCGCTGCGCCGCGCGGTTACCCCGCGCACGAAAGCCATCGTGCTGAACACCCCGTGCAACCCGACAGGCGCAGTCTACGGGCGCAAGCAGCTCGAGGAAATCGCCTCCCTCGCACTGACACACGACCTGTGGATTGTTGCCGACGAGATTTATGAGCATCTGGTGTACGACGGGCACACGCACGAGAGCATCGGCGCGCTGGGCAAGGAGGTGTTCCAGCGCACGATTACCGTCAACGGCGTCTCCAAGAGCTTTGCGATGACGGGCTGGCGGATTGGGTATCTGGGCGCGCCGACGGAGGTCGCCCGCGCCGTGAGCCGTCTGCAAGACCAGATGACCTCCAACGCCTGCACGATTGCGCAGTACGCCGCGCTGGCTGCCCTGCGCGATGCCACACCCGACTGGCGCACGCAGCTGCAGGCGACCTTTGACCGCCGTCGCCGCCTGATGGTGGACGGGCTGAACCGCATCGAGGGGATCCGCTGCTGGACGCCGCGCGGCGCGTTCTATGTGTACGCGAATGTGCAGGGGTTGATTGGGCGTACCTACGACGGGCGCACGCTCGGCAGCTCGGCGGATGTGGCGGAGTTCCTGCTGGCTACGGCACGCGTCGCCACCGTGCCTGGCGAAGGCTTCTGCGCGCCTGGCTATATCCGCCTCTCCTACGCCGTCTCCGAAGCCGTAATTGAAGCGGGGCTAGAGCGGATTGCGGCGGCAGTGCAAGGATAAACCGCAGGTAGTCATACCCGCCGTTGCGTTCTGGAAAGAGGATGTGGTGTTGCGCAAACTTCGCTCTGTCCCAAGTCCCGTCATCGTAGCGCTTGCGCAACTCATCGAACAGCGTCGCAGAGACGAGGTAGGAGTCCAGCTCCACAGTCCAGCCATTGCTGGGGGGCGTAAGCTGCTGAGAGAGCTTGCGCAAATACTCGTGCAGGCGCGCCTTCTCATCGTGAATGTACGCCTTCGCGTACACCATTCCGTGCGGCTCGATGAAGACGATGCGCTGATGCTTTCGGCTGGGTTCGAGAACCCATAAGATGAAATCGGGATAAAAGCCGCGCCCCTCGAAAAAGCCAACGCCCTTGCCCCTGCTCAAATTCCGCAATAGGAACAATTCCTTCCCTGCTAACAAGCCACTCTTTTCCTGCTCCCAGAAGGCGCGCAGGTCGTGCACAAATTGCTCTTCACTGGGGGCAAGTCCAGGCGGGCTTACCTGTAGCCCCTTCTGTTCCAAGAGCAACGGGATGTAGATGTGTCGGTCGAAGTAGATGCGGCTCAGCTCCCCTTCCTCCGTGCAGTAGAGCTTGTGTTCCTGTTCGAGAAGTTGCAGGATTTCCTGCAAAAGACTCCCTCCCGACGGTTCGTTTTCTGGCTGGGGTATCCGCAAGATGTAGGCAGGGCGCTTCTGCCCCGTGGGGGATTCTCGCAGGTTGAAGCTCAGGTTGGGGTCGCTCTCGTCCAAAGGATAGAGCTGCATCTGCTGCGCTTCCCACTGCTCGCGTCGGGTCTGGTAAAACTTGTCCATATAGCGGCAGAGCAAGCGCGTCACGATGTCCTGCAGGCGTTCTAAATCGTCAAGCGTGTTCGGTGTGAGGTTCACACCCGAATCGACCACCACATCGTGATTGCCCTGCGCCACTATCGCGCGCAGCTTTTCAGGGCGAATCACCAGGTTCGTAAACCCTTTGCGCGTCTTGTACGCCAGCAGTTCAAGGTAGACTCGCTCCCAGTCCACAAGGTCGAGTATTTGCGCAGGAATCTGCTGCGGTTTTACGCTTTGAGCCTGCGCTTGAGCGCTACTCGCTGATGGGTTGCTTTGCAATACCTGCAATTTCGTAGAGAGGTCTAACCGTACAGAGAGATTCGAATCGGCTTCCAGAAGGAGTGCTGTTTCTGTGATAAAGTCTTTGTCCTTCGGTGGGCGGGGGATGAGCAGGCACTTCCGCAAATGCTCCTTTTGGATGGCGACGGGGATCGACAACTCCAGCGGCGGTTCCACCTCCACGCCTTCGCGTTCGAGATATTCGCGGAACAGCTGCATATAGTTGGCGCGCACAGCGAAGATGTTTAGCGTCTCCAAAAGGCGCAGATGCTTGGGGTGATTCCCTTCCAGTGCCGCGCTTCGCTTGAGGCTCATCCCCAGCCCCTTCAAGCGCACCCCGCGCCCAAAGAGCTGGATAATCTGCGAGCCTTCCTGCTTGCCGATGTTCAGCAGCCCCATAGACGACACGCGCCATGAGTTCCAGCCCTCGATAAACTTTTTCGCGCCGATGAGAATGTGCAGAGACGAGTCTGGGGCGTTAATCTGCTCAAAGAGTGAGGGGTTAATCGCGTCCTGTTCCCACTTTAGCTCTTGGGGCGTCTCAGCCTCAACGAGCTTCTTGAACTCTGAAACATCCCCGATGCTAATCACGCCGAAGTATTCACCCTGCAATCCCGCCTTCAACCCCAGCTCACCCGCACTGCGAGACAGCTCGCATAGGTATAAGCCACTGCTTCCCTGAGCGTGGAAGACGCTCTTCAACAAATCGTTGTAGAGCGTGGCAGGGTTCGCCGCGTGTCCCTTCTGACGCAAGTAGACAAAACGCCCCCCGAAAGCATCCTGCCCGTTCGCCAGCGCCAAGCCGCTTTGCCCCGCGAGGAGATTACCGATGGTCTGCACAGCCCACTCAGGATCCGCCAGAACGCGATGCAAAAAGCGCGCCACAGTCAGCACATCGCTGCGAGGCTTTTTGCTCTCCTGGTACACCGCGTTCACCGTACTGCCAATAAAGACCAGCAACGGCTTCTCCAGATTGTAGCGGCTTAGCTGTGACTTTTGATCTTCGTAAAGGCACAACTGCTCATAAAAGGTCAAGAGGTTGCCCATCAGCAGCCGATAGGTAGTGTCCAGGTCGTCGTTGCTCCTAAGATTGAGAATGTAGAAGTCTTTGCCGAAGCCATCGTTGTAGAAGTAGCGGTAGGAATAGTCAAAGATTATCGCCTTGCTGTATTCCTGCGTAAGCGCGTCGTTGCCTGCGGCAGAGAGCGCCTGCCCGAAAGTTGCGCTGTATTCGAAGGTGAAGCCGTTCTCACCGAGCGCATCGCGGTACTTGCGCCATGCCTCGCCGCCCGCGCCCTTGTGCCCCTCATCCACGAAAATCAGATTGCGCCCCTCAAACGCCTCCACAGGCACACTCACTCCCCCGCCGCTTTTCTGCTCTACCAGCTTCGTAATCTCGATGACCTGCACGGTATTCGGGTCGCTCGCCCGCAGCCCACCTGCCTTCAAGTCGAAACGCCGTGCAGGAATGCCCGACGCCTGCAGCTCCGCCAAGTGCTGCTCGCTCAACCCTTCATTGGGCGTAATGAGCAAAATGTTGCTAAGAGGCTCCTTGTTGTAATGCAGAAACTGATAGTAGTTAAGATGCATCAGCAGCGTCTTGCCGCTGCCCGTCGCCATCCAGTAAGCCAACTTGTTCAGGTCGCTCTCTGTGAACAGTGGGTATGCAACCTCGCCACGGCGGAGCGATTCATTCCGTTCGGCAACGAAACTGTTCAAATCACGCAGGAGTCCATGCCTACCTGTAAAGAGTCGGTCGAGGAAGATTTCCGTGTAGAGCGCGGCTAAGTGCTGAAAGTAGCGCAGGGTGATGGGCGTGGTGCGCCGACGATTGAGGCGCGCCAGATGCATCCGAATGTTCTCGTCGTAGCGAGCAAGGTCCGTTGAGTCGATTTTTACCTTACTGCCCCGCGCCAGCAGGTGATGGTACAGATAGCTGCGCCCGTCTGCTCCGAAGCCTTCCGCGACGCTTTTTGTGTCCGCCAACGCTTCACGATTGTCTGCGTATCCCAGCTGATGGCACAACCACCGAAGCAGAACGAGTCGCCGCTCCAGTTGGGTGTAGTGCTCTTTTCCGTTCGTTGTTGCCTTCGCCATCTACGCCTCCACAGGAGCGAATAGCCGACGCTTGAAGATGTCGTCCAGCGACTGTGCGTTCGGGATGCTCGAATCGCCGTTCACATAAACCTCGTCCGCGTCATGCGTCCATCCTTGCTCGGTGACGAGCTTCGCCTCGCGCTGGAAGTCGTCGCGCGTCCAGTCCTGAATGTCACGCCAGAGAACCACTGCCGTGCGCCCGTTGGGGAGTGTACCGCGATACACGAGATAGCGCCGCCCGTTCTCGTGGTGAACAAACCGTTTCTGCACTTCCAGCCCCAGCAGGTAGTTGAAGGTTTCGGGCAAGTCCACCGTGCGCTCTTGTGTCTCCCCGTCGCGGTGAATCTTGAGTTTATAACAAAACGGCGCGGTGAGCTTCTCCACATTCAGCAGCGTTTCGCTGTGTCGTGTCTCCCATACCAGCATGTAGCGCAGTAGGTACTCATCCCCGAAACGCTCCAGCATCTTCTGCCCGCTCGCCTCGTCGAAAGTCAGGTTATTGAGTGCGTCTTCGTAAGATTCGAGGCGAATGACCTTAAGGATGCGCGGACTGCGCTTGGCTTCCTCCTCATTTGCCATCCGATTCGGTTTGCCCTCATTCCATTCGGGCGTGAAGATAACCTTCTTCAGGCGCGGCAGCAGCACCGTATCAAAGTAGTCCGCCATCTCCACCAGAATAAACTTGCGCCTGCCGCCATCCTCACGGTTCAAGTTGATCACCGCATGCCCCGTCGTGCCAGAACCCGCGAAGAAGTCGAGAACTACATCGCCACCAGTTAGGTTGGCTGCGTTGAGAGAGTGATATACAGTCCATATTGACTTCGGAAACGAAAAACTTTCATTTCCGATAATATTCTTTAGTAGAGTGCTCCCATACTCCGCAGCGTTAAACTCTGGATCAGCCCACACGGTTCTATACGACTCGCTTTCTTTCCTGAGGTATATAACGGGCTGTTTTCCCTGTCCTTCTCGAACTTCCAATTGATCTGCTACAGATTCTATGGATTTTCGTGAGTATCTCCACTTGCGTTCGCGCCCATCAGTAGAAATCGGCCAAACTTCTATGCTACCGTCTTCAATTTCGCGGTAGGCTTTTTGAGGATGAAAGTCATCTGGTGGTACATCTCCAAAGCCGCAGACGCGTCCATTTTTTACAAATATGGGGTAGAAGCAGTTTTTCGCCGTCGTGCGTTCAGACTCAGAACCAGTCTTCATGAGGGGTTTCGACTTTGTGGAGATTACGCGCCTTCCGAGCTCGAGACCTTTTCTATGAACGAAGTAAGCAAATTCGTGCGTGTATGAGAGTCCTTTGCCTTGTATGCCACGAGGATTATGTTCTACAGTAATACAAGATTTTTCTGAATCTATAAATATTTGTTCTAAGATTAATCCTAATCTTTCCTGTTCGTTTTCGTCTATTGCGCAAATGAACACGCCGTGCGGTAGTAGGAACTTCGGTGCAAGGGCAACACGATTCTCCATCAAAGCCAACCAGGAGGAGTGCTTATAGTCGTTTTTGTATAGAATTTCCGTTGCTTTAGAATTATAGGGCGGATCAATGTAGATACACTTCACCCGCCCTCGGTATCTTGTTTGAAGCAGGTTTAGGGCTTGCCAGTTTTCGGAGTGGATGAGCAGTCCGTCGATGGCGTCGTCCAGGTTTTCAAAGTGTGCCAGCAGGCGGTCGGTGAAGTCGGGCGGGAAGTGGCGGGTGTCGAGAACCAGCGTCGGGTGTGCTTTGAGAAACTCTATGCGCCCTTCAGAAGTTTCCAGGTCGGCTGTAAGCAAGCCGTCAGACTCCTCGTGAACGTGGTACAGCGTCTTCCACTCCTCCCACTGCGCCTCGCACTGCGCGATTTCGGAATAGAAATCTTCTGGGATGCTGCCAACGGTGATGCAGTAAAAAGTTTCCGTGACGAATTTCTTCTTCTCCCAGAGCATCTTTTGGAAGTTCTCAATCTGGGCGAGGAACTCGATAATCTCCATCCCGATGCGCTTGATGATGCGCAAGAGTTGGAACCATCCCTCTGCCAAGTCTTCACCAGCGCGTTCCATCTCGTCGAGGTTCAGCACCTCGTTTTTCAGGTAGAAATCCAGCTCGCGGGAGAGGAAGCCCTTCAGGTCTTTGTGAATGAAAAAGTCGCTGGTGTTGCGGCGCGTGTATCGGCGCAGGTGGTGTTCCAGGTAGGACACCGATGCGCCTTCGTCGGTCTTGCGTCTTTCAGTGGTAAGGGCAGTGAGCGATTCAGGGTCGCAGGCTGCTTGAACGCGCTTGGGAATTTCATCCACCGCTTCGGCAATGATGGTCTCCTGCTGGTTTTTCTCGCCATAGCGTTTCTGCTCCTCTGGAGTTAGGGGGCGATATTCGAAGGGGATGGTGAGGGTTCGCGTCTGTGCATCCCACTCGATAGCGTCTACTTGGGGCAGGAAGAAGCGTTTTTCGCCCTTGACATTGTTTAGTTCCACATCCGCTTGTCGCAGTTTGAAATGAACTGTTACGCCGTTGGGGGCTTTATAGGAGTAGTCCGTGAAGTGTTCAGCGGTTTTGATATAGTACTGGTCGTGGTTCGCCCAGTAGAGGTAGACTTCCTCGCCGTTGTAGGGGATGGCGTAGCGTTCGCGTTTCGAGTAGCGTCGCTTGGAGATGAAGTCGCCGTCTTGCCAATAGCGGCTGAAAAAGGTGTAGAGGTGGTTGTAGATGGCGGTTTCCACCGCCTCGAAGCTACGGGCATGGGTAGCTTTTTGGAGAGCCTCTAAATACTGTTTACCTACAGGCGTATCGCGGAACTGTTCCAGTAGGCTCCCGTCGGGCTTGATTGCATATTCGCCCAGAGACTCTCGTACTGCAGCAGCTGCTTGCTGAAGTTCCTGATGCGCTCTCGTCTGCTCGGCAAGCGCACCTTGAGAGAGTTCTTTCTCAATGATATTCGGCAGTTTGTTTTCTATGAAATCTTTTATGATCTCTCGCTTGTGGTTCATGATGCGGTAGATACCGAAGTCCAAGTCGGCGCACTCGAACTCGAAGAGTTCCCTCAAAAGCTCCTGAAACCGCTGTAGTGCCTCCGAGCGCTTAGGGGCTTGGCTCTCCATCTGATCCTCCTGACAAGTGCGCTAATCATTATACCCCATACATTTGCTGGTTGCAAGCGGCGTAAGTGACCCGTTAGGTATACTGGATTGGGAGGAACCCGCGATGCCACACCCGACGATCGAGACCCCTGAAACGCTGCGCGAATTTGCCCCACACGCGCTGCCTGCAGACGCAGTGGCGCGGCAGCTGGGAACCAGTCCCGATGGGCTGAGCCTCGAAGAGGCGCGCCGA
>Ga0079995_1078768_pt1 | contig 23063 bp, 26 predicted proteins | sample FaiFalFF_MnMetaG_2_FD_69198 | JGI IMG/M metagenome (GOLD analysis project Ga0079995, IMG submission 69198) | Freshwater microbial communities from Yellowstone National Park, Wyoming, USA - Fairy Falls C (FF_Mn_C) (SPADES assembly) (version 4) | ecosystem: Environmental > Aquatic > Freshwater >...
GCTGTTGGTAAATATCCACGAAAGAATGCTTGTAAAAGATACGCTGAGCAAAAAGACAAACCATGAAGTAGAATGAACAGTGGAAAGTATTCGTAGAAAAATACGATAAAACTTGTCAGCTTGCCTAGACCTATCAGGTAAGAACATTGGCCATATCCTCTAAAATTTAATATTTAAAAATTTAATAAAAATATGTCGTTTACAATAAAAGAAATGAATATAACTGTGATTAAAATTAATATAAACTGAAGCCATAAACGTATGTATTCGTTGCGAGATAACTGTAACTTTCTTCTATATTTTATAGTAATGCCGATTGTTAGCAAAGCTATTATACTCCATGAGATGATAAGAATTAGCGAGCCTGCTAAATGTTTGAAGAGAAACGATAAGAAGAATACTGCAATCCCTAATGTAAAGAGTATGCTAATTAATATGGTTAAAAACTTAAATTGTCTTTCACTTAATATTTTTGGCAATTTGCTGTATGGTCCAAATTTTTTCAATGATACTAATAATTCATTTAATAATTCATTGTAAGGATTATGTTCCAAGTATGGTCTCCTCCAAGTTTTACCGATAAATAGCAGATAAATAATCCATAAGCTAATAAAAGGGGTGAGCAGAAAGCCCAATATTATCAGAAAAATTAATGGTAAAATATCGAGGAGCATTTTCTTATAATTTAATAAATTTTAAATTTTTAAATAAAATTAGGTTACAGTTTCTATCGTAGGTTCTGATAATTTTATAGACTGTTTGTTTTTGTCTAAGTATTTTGAATATGTCATAAGTAGTGGAATTTCTAAAGATATATTATTCTCAAGTTAGAGAGAAATCCAGCCGTATAATATTAAGAAAACAAAGGAAAATAATATGCTAAGAGGAATTACAATTATAACTGCAAGCCATGCAAGCATGATTTCACGACGAGATAATGGTAACATTCCTTTATATTTTATAATATTTCTACTCCATACAACTGCTGTTACACCAATTGTAGCAAAAAGCATTAAAACTGGTACGGGAGAATCGAAGAAGGCTGATATACCAAGCAGTATCCAGCATAAACTAAATAGCAAGTTAAGAAGTCTGAGTTGATTTTTATTCAATATTTTTGCTAGCTCGTTATACGGTCTCGGTTTAAACCATGGAATTTCCAAGATTTTACCAGTCTCATATAATCTAATAGCCCATAAACCAAGGATTATAAAAAATAAGCCAATGCTGAATCTAATAATTAAGAACAATTGAGATAGCACATAATCTTCAAAAATGTTTAATTCTTCATTCAATCTTCTTAATGTAAAAAATATAAAGCCAGTAATTGCTATTAAAATTATTCCTACTTTAAAATATTTCTCTATGTCAAATTTTTTAATGTCTTTTCTAAAGGTTAAACTTTGCTGTTTCTTAGCTTTACTTAATATCGATTTAGCATATACTACAGTAATAATGATGCCCGTTAAAATAAGGAGAATAGAGACTGCTAAGAATACTAAACGAGCGCCCGCTTCTCCAAGTTGCTCTAATCTTGTTCCTGAAATATCTATGGTGCCTGTTATTGAAATAATTATTCCAAACAATCCAATTATTGTAACGAATACTCCAACAAATAAAGCAAAATAATTTATTATTTTACCAAGTTTTGCAGGTAAGTAATCTGCATAAACCTTCGAACCTAACTTGCTATTAGTTTCGTCTATCACAAGTTTTATCATTCATTAATATTATACTACTGGAAAGTACTAAAAATGTTAATGCTATTACCAAAATTTTTAAAATTTCGTGTCTCACAAAAACACTTTTCAAATATATAAATTTAACTCTTGATTAGAAAATTGGGCTTCTTATAGCTTTAAAAATTAACCTAAATTAAAAATAATTTTCTCGTATCCTGAGCTATATCTTCCCTTTTTACCATAAATTACCAAGAATCTATCTCCAACAATTTCATAAGTTTCTTTCATTTCAACTGAAACTATTTTTGAATTCGAAGGAAAGCACCAATAAGCTCTATAATCATATTCTACGTATTCAGATTCGTATTCATTTTCATAAACATTCATTCCTTTCTTAGTTTCTATTTTAAAATTTATAAGAAACATAATGTAAGGATTCTCCATTTTCTCTCGGAAACCTATATCTAAGGATATAACTTCAGGCTTGCAAATTTTATCATTCACTTTTATCTTTTCCAAATCCAAAAAATGTTGCATATTCCAATACAATTTATGCATTTCTTCATCGTAGAGCTTTTTATTTAAAACAACCTTCTCATAGTATCTATACTTATCAAAGTAATCAAATACCAAATAATAAGTAACTTCTTCCCTAGATACATAGAAGAATGCTTGTGCATAGATTGGCTTTACTTCCTTTTCTGCCCTTTTAAGAAAGCTATTTAAAGAATTCATCTATTGCTTTTAGGTCTTCATCGCTTAATTTCCAGCCATAAGCTCCCATGTTTTCAACAATTTTTGCCTTACTAAAAGCTTTTGGAATCGCCACAACATTTTCCTTTATTATTAACCAGTTTAAGGCTACTTGTGCAGCAGTTTTATTATATTTTTTACCTATTTTAGAAAGAAACTCATAATACTTTCCTTTCAATAATTCTCCTCTAGCTAAGGGACTATAAGCTATAACTGTTATTTTGTTTTTTCTGCAAAAGTCCAAAAGATCCTTCTCGATATCTCTTACCAATAGACTGTACTCAACCTGATTTGAAACGATTTCATATTTTGAAAGAGCATTCATTGCTTCAATTGTTTCTTCCACACTAAAGTTGCTTATGCCTATGTATCTTATTTTTCCTTCATTTGCAAGTCTCTCCATTGCTCTCATCGTTTCTTTTATAGGAATGCTTGGATTTGGCCAATGTAATTGATACAAATCTATGTAGCTTGTTTTAAGCCTTCGCAAGCTTCTTTCACATGCCTTTATTACATCTTCATATCTAAAGTTCGTTGGTAAAACCTTTGTTGCAATAAATACTTTTTCTCTAATTCCTTTTATTGCTTCTCCTACAAGTTCTTCAGAATGACCTGCACCATACATTTCAGCCGTATCTATGAAATTCATTCCTATTTCAACAGCAAATCTTATTATTTCTATTGCCAATTCATCATTGGAATAATCTGGATAGCTGAATCCTCCTATCCCCCATGTACCGAGACCTAATGCTGGAATCTTTTCTCCTGTTTTGCCCAATTCCTTATATTCGATCTTTATTTCCATTTTAACAAAATTGGAAGAATTTCCTCTGCCAACTTATTAAGTATCTTCACATCTTCTTCATTGAAATAATTTAATTTATCGCTTTCCACATCTATTACACCAATTATTTCATTATCCTTTTTTATCGGAATAACAATTTCTGATTTTGTTTCAACAAAGCACATTCTATACTGTTTATCCTTTGTTACATCAGATATTATTTTCATTTGTCCAGTTAGCCCAACATAACCAACATTTCCAACACCTAAGGGAAATTCGCTACAAGGCGGCAAAGGGCCTTTGTATGCAACTCTTTTCATCAAATTTCCCTCTTTAATGTATACGCCTATCCAGAAATAATTTCTAAGCTTTTTAACTTCTTCAAGCTTTTTCTCAATTTCCATAAATATAAAATGTTAAACAAAATTTAAATTAAAAATTTAAAAATAAATCATTATAAAGAAAGAAAATTATAATTTATTCAATGAAAAAAGGAATGGATGAAAAAGATTTAAGAATATTGGAAATTCTTCAAAAAAATGGCAAAATGACTAGCAAGGAAATATCTAAAACTCTTAAAATTCCAATAACAACGGTTTTTACAAAGATAAAAAGAATGGAGAAGGAAGGAATTATTAAAGAATATAGAGCTATTGTTGATTCCAATAAGCTTGGTTATAATACTTTAGCTTTTATATTAGCTTCTGTTTCCTATAGAACTGAAAAGGAAAATAAAATATTATCTCAAAGAGAAATAGCTAAAGAAATAGCTAAGTTTCCTGAAGTTCAAGAAGTACATATAATAACAGGAGATTGGGATTTGCTAATTAAAATAAGAGAAAGGGATGTGGAAAAAATTGGAAAATTTGTTATAGATAAACTTAGATATGTAGCAGGAATAGAGAAAACTTTAACTTGTGTGGTTTTTGAAACAGTGAAAGAGACTACTTATTTACCTGTTGAAAATAATTGGATAAAAAAAGGTTAACTTTATCAATATTCTAAGGTAACATTACAGCCGCAGCTATGCAAGTAACCCATTCCTTCTTTCTACCTATCGCTGATTGTGTTATATTCATTGTTTTAACAATTTTCCCTGAAAATAACCATTGTTGTTTCTGTTCATCCCAACTTTTTTCAGGATCTATTTCCAAACCCAGTCTTGATGCTAGCATATAAGCAGCTATGTCTTCTGCATATTCTCCAGCTTCTTCATCTGTCATACCATAAGCATGAAATTCTGAAAGATAACCATAAAGCGTAGGATCTTGAGGAATAGCAACACCAATTGAAGCTGCAATTAATCTATTTGGCTCGTTTGTTTCAATTCTGCTTAAAACACAAAAAATTATTTGTCCAGGTTTTAGTAAACTTAGACCTTCTTTTTTGCTTATTATTTTCGCTCCTGGAGGTATGATACTTGATATTGGTACTATATTACAATGAGCTATTCCAGCATCTCTTAAAGCAATTTCGAAGCTAGCTAATTTATCTTGATGTCTTCCCACACCTTTTGTTAAGAATATCCTTTTTGGTACAAATGTAAAATATTCTTGTGTACCCATAATTAAAAATAGTTAAAATATTTAAAAATATTCTTCTTTTTTATAATCTTTATTTAATTTTTAATTATATCTTATTGTTTTGAAGAAATTTAACGTAATGAAATAAAGCTTAAATATGTATTAATAAAAATAAAACAACATGTTGAATGGGAAAAGAAAAGACTAATGTAATTTTAATGAGTTTAACTTGGTCTATAATGAATCCTTTTGGTGCTGCAGTAAATACTTATGCTATATTGTTTTGGGAAAGTTTGGGAGCAGACCCTTTAATTATAGGAATTATATCTTCTGCTTATTTAATTTCCATTTCATTCTCAAGACTAATAGGCGGTTATTTGGCTGATGCAATAGGAAGAAAGAAAACCATTGTATATATGACTGTTGTATATGGCCTTTCAAATTTTATTCTTGCTTTAGCTGAAAATTGGTTACATATACTTATTGCCCAAATTGTAATTGGTTTTTCTCTAATGTATCAGCCTGCTATAAGTTCATTAATAACTGAAAGTCTTCCAAAAGAAATAAGAGCAAGAGGAATAGCTATAGCTGGTGTAACTGGAGGATTTACTTCATTTTTTGGTCCTCCATTGGCAATTTTAACAGTAAACATTTTTGGATTACAGAATGGTATGAGAGTTCTTTATATTCTCTTAGCGATTTCAGCTATAGTTAGTTCAATAATTAGATTAAAATTAAGGGAAACACTAAAAAATAGTACAAAAGTTAAATTAAAAGAATCAATAGAATATTACAAGAATGCTTTAAAAGAATTTAAAAGCAAATTAATAACCTTAACGATAATTTTTTCCTTGATTGCATCTATATCTGGTATTTATGGCACATTTATTCAGCTCTTTTCTGTATCTTATTTAGGAATAAGTTTGACGGAATGGGGACTTTTGGTATTTATTTCACAAATTATAGGAATGATAGGCACTTTGTTATCAGGTTATCTTGCAGATAAATGTGGAAGATTGTATGTGGTTTTCTTAAATACAGTTTTTATAACGATAAGTTATTTTATGTTATTTTTAACTTTTTTAAGCGCATTTTTATTTGTTTTTCTTGCTACAATGTTTATAGCTTTATTTAACTCTGCTCCTGCAATAGAGGCAACAATATCTGAAAGATCTAGTGAAGCTAACAGAGGAAAAATTTTTGCTATCTTTGCTTTAATAAGGGATTTATTGGCATCACTTGTAATTTTAATAGCTGGCTTTGTATATAATTTGTCTCCCAAAAACCTAATTATTTTTGGTCTTTTACTAAGCTTGTCTATTGTTTTTGTTTTGAAAATTAAACTTAACCATACATTGTTCCCTTCGGAGGTTGTTTCTGGAAAGAAGGTATTTTAATCTCACCAAACACTTTCTCATATTCTTTTACATGAAAATCCATTATTTGTGCTAAACTCTTAAACTGAACAGGAGACATTTTTAATTCCGCAATTATTTCCCTTTCAATTGTATCTATTACCATTGAACCATCAGGATTAGTTTTGGGAACAATTTTATCTTGAAATATTATTATTGTTCCTTCGTTTGGATTTAATCCAACCATTGCTCCTGAGATATGGTATACTTTATAATCAGGTGCTTTTTTAGTTTCAAATCTTGGTAAAGACATAAATAATAATTAACGATTAATAATTTAAAATTAAAATAAAAGTTACAATTTTTTATTTTTATGACTTACAGGCTATTTTGGGAAGATCCTTATATGAAAGAATTTGATGCAAAGGTTCTAAATATTGAAGGAAACAAAGTAATTTTGGATAAAACATGCTTCTACGCAACTTCTGGCGGACAGCCAAATGATACTGGAAAGTTGAATGAAATTAATGTAGTAGACGTATTTTATGATCAAAATGAAAATATTGTTCATATATTAGAAAAAGAACCAAACTTTAAAATAGGAGATCTCGTTCATGGTGTAATTGATTGGGATAGGAGATATAAAATAATGAGATTACATACAGCGATTCATATAATCTCAGCAGTAATCGTTAAAAATTTTGGTAATGTGAGCATAACAGGAAGTCAAATATATCCTGATAGAGCAAGGGTTGATTTTAGTCTTGAAAAATTAGATGAAAATGTTGTTAAATTTATTGAAGAGAAAGCCAATGATGTTGTTAGAATGAATTTGCCTGTAATAGCTAGGATAATTACGAAAGAAGAATTGGAAGCAAATCCAAGTTATTATAGATTAGCCGATAGGTCTCATTATGAAAAATTCAAAATATTAAGGGTTGTTGAAATTAAAGATCTTGATGCACAACTAGATGGAGGGACGCATGTAAAATCAACAGGCGAAGTAGGATCAATTAAAATAGTTAAAAGAGAAAATAAAGGAAAGTTTAATAGAAGGATTGTAATCCAAGTAGAATAAAAATTATAGTTAGCTTTGAACTAATAAGGATAAAATACTTGGCGACTTCTCTAATTCTGGTATTTTTATCTTGAACTGATTATAAACTGAATAATATTTCCGTGCATCATCTGCAAAAATTAAAACAGCACATCCTTCATCTTTTATCTTCATTGCTGCAGCTAATACTGCTCCTGAAGAAGGTCCAATTAGCAATTTTTCTTTTTCATAAGCTAACTTAACTGCTTCAAAAGCTTCCTCATCACTCACTGTTATCCATTCATCTATTACATCTATTCTTCTCATTAATACATCAGGAATTCCCGATTCTTCCAAATTCCTTAATCCTTGTATATGATGATTCCTTTGAGGCTGCACAGCTATAACTTTAACCTTTGACCTTTCCTTTAAATATAAGCCTGCTCCTGTTATTGTTCCTCCGGTTCCTATTCCGGAAATAAAGTGTGTCACTTCACCATTTGTATCCTTCCATATTTCTGGCCCTGTTCCTTCATAGTGAGCAAGGAAGTTAGCTTCGTTCTCGTACTGATTTGGCATAAAATACTTATCAGGATACTTTTTTACGAAGGATCTAGCTAGAACAATACACTGATCTGTTCCTTTACCTACTCTAGGGCATAGATCATCTGGTGTTTCTATTAATTCAGCTCCTACATATCTTATCAATTCCTTTGTCTCTTCGCTTACTGCTTGAGGAACTACAGCAGTGAAATCGTATCCTAAAGCTTTTGCAATACATGCCATAGCTATTCCAGTATTTCCAGATGTAGGTTCTATTATAGAAATTCCTTCCTTTAATTTTCCTTCTTCTTCAGCTTTCATGATCATTTTGTATACAGCTCTATCCTTTACAGAACCAAAAGGATTAAGATATTCCAATTTAGCATAAAGTTTAAGATTTCCATTTTCTAAGTTCTTAAGTCTTATTAAAGGTGTATTTCCAACTTTTAAATTATTCCTGTTTAATAAACCCTTTGCAGCATATTCAATATTTTTAATCCAATTAACTTCCATTTATATAACTAATGTTATAGTAGATATAAAAAATTATTTTTCTATTCTTCCGTTTTTGAATGCCCAATCATAAAATGATTCAAGATAAACTTTTAAATTATTAATTCCTAAAATTTTATTTAAAATAAAATATACATATGTAGCTCTATCTCCCGCACTACAATATAAAATTATCTCTTTATTTTTTAAATCGATTTCTTCTAATTTTAAATTTTCAAAATAATAAGGATATAATGTTAAAAACTTTTTATGATCTAAATTAATACTTCCAGGAATTCTACCTTCTTTTAAAGCAGATTTAACCTTACCATAGAATTCTTCAGGTGTTCTTGTATCAATTAAAAGAGTTCTTGGATTACCTAATACTGAATTAACATAATTAAAATCAGCCTTTATTTCGCTTTTAATTTTAGCTATAACTTTTCCTTCTTTAGGTTTCACAATTCCAGGCACTACAGGATAGCCCTTTTCCTTCCATTTCTCAAAACCTCCTTCAAGAATTTTAACCTTTTCAAATCCCAAATATTCCAATACAAAGAAAAGATAAGAAGCACTTGTTACGGTATTAATATCACAATAAATTCTTGTCTCTTTTTCTGAATCAAAACCATTTTTCTCAAGTATTTTACAAATCTCGTTTATATCCTTTAATGTTGATGGTAATCCTTCTTTATGCTTTGTTAGATCCCATACATAAAACCAATAGGCTTTGGGTATGTGAGATGAAACATAGCTTGGAAAACCTCTTACATCAATTATTATTATATCTTTGTTTTCATTTATTTCTCGGTAAAGCTCTTCAGCTTTTATTAAAACCATATTATTTTATTTTTTATCAAAGATATAAATTATATGAGAAAGAAAGATAAGCAACTAATTATTATAATAAGTATAATTTTCTTAGTAATTATTTCCTTAGCTATAACTAGTCAAATTCTTTCTCAATCAACTATAAATTCAAGTATAGATTTTGAATTACCTGTAATAGATAAAAATGGTTTGCAACAAAGAACTGCTAAACTTTCAGATTATAAGGGTCATGTGATACTTTTAGAATTTGCTGTAGAATGGTGTCCTCATTGTGCAAATATGGTTCCTGTATTGAAACAAGTTTATGATGAGTTTTCTAAAAAAGGAGTTGTACTAATTACTGTAATGATTAATTATAATACAAATTTGAATAAAACGATAGAGTTTTTAAAAAAGCATGACCCGCCTTGGTTACATCTATTTGATCCGAATCGTAGCGTATCAAATAAATATAATGTGCAGTCTACACCTACTTTCGTTATAATCGATAAGAGTTTTAAAATAGTAGAGAAATTTAGCGGAGAATACACTTATATCCAATTAAAGAATAAATTAGAAAGCTATCTTTGATAATACTAAAGTAATACGTAAATTAATTTTATGAAGGTTTATTTGTTATTCATTTAAGTTTTCATATGAGTAGCGTAATTAGTATTCGAATTCCTAAAGAGTTAAAGATTGAAATGGAAAAATATGATGTAAACTGGCCAGAATACATAAGAGAAGCAATCGAGGAAAAAATAAAGCAAGTTAAACGTGAGAAGGCTTTAGAATTGATAAGCAAATTAAGCTTAGAAAATGAGTAAAAAAGTATTTGATAAATTTGTATTGGATAAAAGCATTTTACTTCAATTATTTTATAAAAACGAAAAAGCTCTTGAATTATTTAAATCATTTGCAAAAGGAAAAATAGAATTGTTTGTTTCTCCCGAAACTTTTATTCATTCGATAGAGGAATTAACTAAAAACAAAAAGGTAAATTTAAAGGAAGCGATTATTGCTTTATATGCTTTAAATTTAAACATAGTTTTTCCTGAAGAAAAGGAATTGATAGAAGCAATAGAATTTAGTAAAGAATACAATATAAGCTTAGAACAAGCATTAAATATAGCAATATCTAGAAGAATAAATGCAACCTATATTACTTTTGATGGTTTAAATGAAAAATTAAAGGATTTAACAAATATAGAAAAGCTTTAATACATTCATGTTATTATTATTTTATGAACAGGGGCTTAAGTCCTATAATTTCAACCCTTGTTTTAATTGTTATTATATTTACTGCTGCAGTTATAATATATATTGCTGTTAGCGGTTTTGTTCAACCTCAAATTACTCCTAAAATTAGTATCATAGGCAAATCGCTTGCAAGTGAGGAAGCAAGAAAAGGAATAATCACTCTTACAATAGTAAATACAGGAAATGTTCCGTTAAAATTAAAATATTTAAGAGTTTTAAATCCAGGAATTTCTGGGACAGTATGTTATTATTCAGTTAAAAATGTAGTAAATTCAGGGCCCAGCGATTCTGGTTTTACTTATTTAATTTTAGGAGAACCGCTAATTTCTCCTTTTCAATCTTTAGATATCGTTATTGCTTTAAGACCCGCTTCAGGTAATCCAAACAATTTCGTAGATAAAAATGTTGTTATAGATGTAATTGCTTTTACTCCCCAAAATACTGAAGTTGCGCAAATAGCTTCTTTTAAATATCAATTAATTTAATGGAAATAAAGCCAACTCCTACTGTAGGAGCTCTAATTGTAAATAGTAAAGGAGACATACTTTTAGTTCGTTCATATAAATGGGCTGATGGAAAATTCAGCGTACCTGGAGGACATATAGAACCTTATGAAAGAATGGAAGAAGCTGTTAAAAGGGAAGTAAAAGAAGAAGTTGGTTTGGATGTTGAAGTAAAGGAATTGTTATTAATACAGCAAGTAATTAAACCAGAAGAATTTTATGATAAAGAAAGACATTTTATTTTCTTTGATTTTCTTTGTTTTGCTAAAGATGATAATGTTAAAATTGACAATAAAGAAATACAAGACTTTATTTGGGTAAAACCTGAGGAAGCATTAATTTATAATTTAGAAAAATATACAAGGAATTTGATAAACAAATATTTAAGATATTTAAAAGGAGATAAGAATACTGAATTAATTTAATAAATTTCTAGGGATGCTAATCTTTTTAAAGCCATAAGTTTTTGTTCATCACCTATATTTGCTCTTTGTATTGCATCTCTAAATATTTCAATTGTTTTTCTATAAGTTTTTTTATTAACAGGATAAGGAACACCGTCTTTTCCTCCATGCGCAAAGGTATATTTTACAGGATCTCTCCAAGAAGCAGGAGTACCAAAAATTATTTCAGAAACCAAAGCTAAGGCTCTTATAGTTGAAGGTCCTACTCCATAGAATTCAACAATCTCGATATATTTTTTGGGTTTTCTTTCATAAAGCTCATTTAAAGCCTTCCAATTTATTTCTCTTGGCATCATGTAATGGGGTATTTTCCTTTGTCCATGATTTTCTAGCCATTTATCCAAAGGTCCAGAAACACATTCTTTTATGCTCCTTTGAATTTTCTTAACACCTTCATTAACTAAATCTACGCAAGCTTTTCTATTTTCTTCACTTTCGCTTGCAACCATGTTTAATACTTTTTCCTTTATAACATCGCTTACTATAGCTGTATGTGGTTCGTTTACAAAATCTTTTACATTTTCATCCAACCAATGATATCTTCTTGCAGTTAGATCTTCAGTATTCATTCCTTGTTGTACGACAGCCCATTTTCCTTTGTAATCTATAAAAATTGTATGATGGTAAAGCTGATAGCCAGCTTGTATTAATGAATTATCAATTTTTGCTACGATTCTGCTTATATATTTATATTTAGATATACTTTCTTCATCAAAATTAAATTTCTTTAATTCATCAAGTTCTTCCAAAGTTTTCCTTGACCTTTTGCCCTTTCCTCCTGCTAAGAATATTCCTAAATCATTTTCTTTAAAGATCTCCTTTAGTACTCCTGTTAAAACTGTTGTTACTCCTGAAGAATGCCAATCATATCCTAATACACATCCAAAGGATTGGAACCAAAAAGTATCTGAAATTCTTCTTAAAAATTCTTCTGTTCCATATTCTTTAATTATTATTGTACATACTTCTTTACCTAACTCCTTCATTAATTTAACTAGCCAATAAGGCGCTTTACCTTCATGTAAAGGAAGATCTGTAGTTGAAATTCTTTTTATTTTTATTCCTTCCACTATAATATTTACGTGAAAGTAATATTTTAAAAGTTTTTAAATAAAGAATTTATTAATATTCTTTTGTATGGGAATAAAAATAGAAGAAGTATCAGGACCAAGACTTGAAAGAATTTCTTTGCATAGTCATATAAAAGGTTTAGGAGTAAGGGATGGTAAAATACAATTTATAGCAGATGGATTCGTTGGACAGGTTGAAGCAAGGGAAGCAGCATATTATATAACAAAGTTAATAAAAGCTGGAAGATTTGGAGGAAAAGGAGTACTATTAGTTGGTCCTCCTGGTACAGGAAAAACGGCTTTAGCTATAGGTATTGCAAGAGAATTGGGATTGGATACTCCTTTTGTTCAATTATCAGGAGCAGAAGTATTTAGCTTAGAAATAAAGAAGACAGAATTTTTAACTAGGGCTTTAAGAAGAAGTATAGGAATAAGAATAAGAGAGGTAAGGAAAGTATATGAAGGTGTAGTCAAAAAGATAGATTATAAATATGGTAAGCATCCCTATAATCCCTATGCCCAAATTCCTGTTTCTGCTACAATTACTTTAAGAACAAAAAGTGAAGAAAAGACTTTACGTGTTCCTTCAGAAATTACTCAACAGCTTGTTGAATATAATGTTGATGTAGGAGATGTGATATGGATCGATGAGGAAACAGGAAGAGTATTTGTTCAAGGAAAAACTGAAGAAGAAGGAGCAGAAACTTATGATATTTATGTAAGGAAAAAGATAGAGATCCCAAGTGGTCCTGTTTATAAAGATAAAGAAATCATTAGACATTTTACTTTACATGATCTTGATGTTATAAATGCAAAGCAACAAGGATTAATGAGCATGTTATTATTTGGTATTTCTGGAGAAGAAAAGGAAATTCCTTTAGAAGTTAGGAAATCTGTTGATGAATTTGTTCAAAAAACTATTAATGAAGGAAAGGGAGAGTTTATACCTGGTGTTTTATTCATAGATGATGCCCATATGTTAGATATTGAAACATGGGCTTTTCTTTCGAGAGCAATGGAAAGCGAACTTATGCCTATATTAATTTTAGCAACAAATAGAGGCTTTACGAAAATAAGAGGAACAGATATCGAATCTCCTCACGGAATACCTTTGGATATGCTGGATAGACTTATAATTATAAAAACAAGAGGTTATACAAAGGAAGAAATAAGAGAAATACTTAAAATAAGAGCTAGAGAAGAAAAGGTTGAATTAGATGATAAGGTCCTAGATTATTTGGCTAATATAGGAGTTGAAAATAGCTTAAGATACTCTGTGCAATTGTTAGCTCCTGCTTATATTAGAGCTAAAGAATTTGGAAGAAATAAAGTAACTATAGAAGATGTTGAAGCAGTAAGAAAGCTCTTCATTAGTGTTAAAGAAAGTGTAGAATATATAAAGGAACAAGAAAAATTATTCTTAAGATAAGTTGGGACATATATTAATAACCGGCGAAGATTTAACGATAAAAAAGCTTATTGATTTTGTTTTATTTAATAATAAAATTAAAGTAGAAGAAAGAGTTTTTGGGAAAATAAAAAAAAGTAGAGAAAAATTAGAAGAGAAAATAAAAAAGGGAGAAAAAATTTACGGTGTTAATACAGAAGTAGGTGCATTATCTAGTTTAAATAGAGAAATTGATAGTAAAGCAGAAATCAATTTAATAAAAAAACATGCAATAGCTACAGGAGAATTTGCAAGCAAAGAATTAGCAAGAGCAACTTTACTTGTATTGATAAATCAACTTGCAAGTGGTTTTAGTACAATTTCATTTGAAACGTTTAACAGATTAGTTGATTTAGCAAATAAAGATATTTATCCTTTAATACATAAGTCAGGAAGTTTAGGGGCAAGCGGAGATTTAATTCCTTTAGCAGATTTAGCCCTTGTTATTGCAGGTGAAGGATACATAAAATTGGGAAATGAAATTGTTAAAGCAAAAGAATTGTTGGGTGAACATGAATTAAAAGCAGGAGATGCAATATCTTTGATAAATTCTACAGCTTATTCAACTGCTTCATTAGCTTTAAGCATATATAATTTTAAATCTATTCTTGATTTATCTTGTTTTATAACTTCCTTGGTTATGGAAGCTTTAAAATGCAATTCTTCTCCTTTTAAAATTGAAACTCTTTCTGTAAAAAAACATATTGATCAAATGATTGTAGGAAACTATATATTAAAAATTTTGGAAGGAAGCAAACTCATTGATTCTGATAAAAGTATTATTCAAGATCCTTATTCTATAAGATGCATTCCTCAAATCTTTGCTGCAGTAAAATCCAACATAGATTATTGTGAATACATTGTTATGAGAGAAATGAATTCCTACAGCGGCAATCCAGTTATTTTTGGAGATAAAGTATATTATGGAGGAAACTTTCATGCTCAGCTATTGGCTAATGCTGCAGATTTATTAAAAATTTCAGCATCAAATTTAGCATATTTAAGCGAAAGACAGATTAACAGATTGCTAAATCCAAATTTGAATAGAGGCTTACCTCCTTTCTTAGCTAAAGAAGGAATAGGATTGATGATCTGTCAATATTTAATTGCTTATTATTTAAATGAAATAAGAACGTTGGCAACACCTTCCTCAATAATATCCGTATCTACAAGTGCAGATCAAGAAGATTTTGTTAGCATGTCCGGAAATGCTGTTAACGATTTAGAGAAATGTTTGGATAATTTAAAAATGATTTCTTCTATTGAAACACTTTGTGCTTATGAAGGTGCAAAAGTAAGAGGATATAAACTTCTAGGCAAGGGAACAAAGTTATTTTATGATTTAATTAAAAAGAAAGCTGAAGAATATGAAAATATAAATGAAAAAATTGAAGCTATTTACAGAAACTACAATTTCTTTGTAGAAGAATTAAGAAAAGAATTTGGTTCATTGTTTACCGAGTAGGTTAATTTTATTATTTTAATAATTATAAATTTTGATAAATTTTAAAAATGATTAAAAACATTAAATTTTAGTAGTTAGAAGTAAGAAAAATCTGGTGAATTACAATTAATTTTTAATATATAGCTGTAATTATACAATACTGAAAAGAAAATAAATAAAAATTACTAAAAGAAAATAATTATCCATACGATTATACCATCGTCCAAGATTTTTTCATTCCAAAACTGTAGATTTTAAAATTGTTTATTATAATTTAGGGAATCGAGATAATCATTAATTAGCTTTTCATGCATCATCTTTGTTTAGATTTGCATCTAATTTTTCGTAAAATTTATATATTACAATTTTAAATTACTATTCAAAATGGGGTGGCTTAGATGATTCTAACTGCTAATGACGTTAAAGATCTTGCAGTAGGAGCAGCAATACTTGGAACAGGAGGAGGAGGCGATCCATACATTGGTATGTTAATGGCTCTTCAGGCTATAGAAAAGGGTAAAAAAGTCTCTCTTGTAGATAGCAATGAAGTTGATGATAACGATTTAGTAATACCAGTAGCTATGATGGGAACACCTACTGTATTAATTGAGAAAATTCCAGGAGGAGAAGAAATAATATATGTATTAAGAATGTTAGAAAAATATTATAATAAAGAGGCTAAGTATTTAACTCAGATTGAGGCTGGCGGGATAAATTCAATGATGCCTATTGTTGCTGCAGCTAAGACTGGCAAACCTGTTCTTGATGGAGATGGTATGGGAAGAGCTTTTCCAGAGCTACAAATGGTAACATTTCATCTTTATGGAGTTAAAGCAACTCCCATGGTAATGTGTGATGAGAGAGGCAATACAGTTTTATTGGATGCTATTGATAATTATTGGGCTGAAAAAATTGCAAGGGTTATTACAGTGCGATTTGGCGGCACTGCATATATAGCAATTTATGCTATGAACGGAGAGAAATATAAAAAAGGAGTGGTGAAAGGGACACCTTCATTAGCTATAGAACTAGGCAGAACAATAAGAGAAGCCAAAAGTAGAGGACATAATGTTGTTGATGCAATTCTCGATATAACTAAAGGTTTTCTTTTATTTAAGGGAAAAATCATCGATGTATCTAGAATGAATATTGGAGGGTTTGCCCGAGGAGAATGCACAATAGAAGGGTTAGATGACTTTAAAGGTTCAAAGTTAATTATAAGATTTCAAAATGAAAACTTGGTAGCCATTAGAGATGGTGAAATAATAGCTAGCGTACCTGATTTGATAACTGTACTGGATAGTGAAACAGCAAAACCTATAACTACTGAAAGACTTAAGTATGGATTAAGAGTAATTGTAATAGGAATTCCGTGTGATCCTAAATGGATAACTCCTGAAGGACTAAAAGTTGTTGGTCCAAAATATTTTGGCTATGATATAGATTATATTCCAATAGAAAAGAGAGTGAAAAAGTGGTGATAAGAAATGGTAAAGTATAAATTAGGAGTTGATGTAGGCAGTACTCATACTGACGCGGTTATTATTGATGAGAAATCTGAATTGATAGGTGCAGCTAAAGTAGTAACAACCCCAGATATAACTACAGGAATACTTGAAGCTATGCGACTAGTTCTGGAAAAAACTAAAGTCAGTAGAGATGATATAATTTCAGTAATGTTCGGAACAACGCATGTAATAAATGCAATAATACAAAGAAAGGGTTTAGGAAAAGTAGGTATAATAAGAATTGGTGCTCCAGCTACGCTATCTGTCGAACCAATGCTTGACTGGCCTGAAGATCTCAGAGAAGCTATTTTTGTAGGTTCTAAAGTTATAAGGGGAGGACACGAATATACTGGAGAACCGATTGCAGAATTAGATGAAGAAGATATCAAGAAAACTCTTTATCTTTTTAAGGAAAAAAATGTTGATGCTGTTGCGGTTACTTCAGTTTTTTCTATTGTTAATCCCGCTCATGAATTATATGTTAAAGAACAGGTTAGCAAAATAATTCCTGATACTCCTGTTATTCTTTCTCATGAAATAGGAACCATAGGCCTTTTAGAACGTGAAAATGCTACAATTTTGAATGCTGCTGTTCTTGGAGTTATGAAGAAAGCTATCGAAGCCTTAAGAAACGCATTAAGAAATCTAGGACTTGAGCATGCAAAAATGTTCTTTGCTCAGAATGATGGAACTACAGCTACGGAGGAATATATAATGAAATATCCAATCTTTACAGTAGTAGCTCCAATATCTAATAGCATAAGAGGAGCATATGTGTTAACAGGCATTCCTAATGCAATTGTTGCTGATACAGGTGGAACAACCACCAATATTGGTGTATTGAATAAAGGATATCCTAGAGAGGCTTTAGAAATTGAAATTGGAGGAGTAAGAACAAATATTAGAGCACCAGACATTGTAGCTATAGGTTTAGCGGGAGGCAGTATAGTAAGCATTGGAGGTGATGAAATAAAAATAGGACCTGTAAGCGTAGGTTATAGACTTATTGAAGAAGGAATAGCTTGGGGTGGAAATACTCTAACTGCTACAGACATAGCTTTGGCTAAAGGTGCAATGGTTATAGATGATCCCAAGTGCAATCCTAAATTAGTTACACAGAAAATATCAAAAGATTTGATAGAAAAAGTATATGACAAGATGGTTAAAATGTTTGAAGATGCGCTAGATAAAATAAAGACAATACCTGAACCAGAAACAGTCATACTGGTAGGTGGTGGATCAGCAATGTGGCCTAAAAACTTAATGGGCGCTAAAGAAGTAATAAGACCTGAACATGCACAGTATGCTAATGCAATTGGAGCTGCAACAGCACTGGTAGGGGCTGCTGTTGAAAAGGCGTTTTCATATGAGCAAGTTAGCAGGGAGAAAGCAATAGCTTTGACCATTGAGGAAGCTAAAGCTAGAGCAATTAGTGCAGGTGCCGACCCGCAGACTTTAGAAACTGTTGATTTAGAAGAAATAGCAATGCCATATTTGCCAGGAAATGCAGTAAAAATTAGAGCAAAGGTTGTTGGAAAATTAAAGTTCTAGAAAAGTTTAAATTATATTAATTAATTTTAATTTTTTAAATTAATTTTTAGATTTGTAAATAAATGTTCAAATTTGTGGTATGTCAGATTTTTTTAGCATGAATTTGTAATTGATTAGATTATTCAGTGAAAAAATAAAGTTGATATGAAAGAAGTATTAAAGGAAACTAAAGTTATTTAAAGATTTACTTACGTAATAAGAAACTTTAATTTCTAATTCAACAAAGAATAATTTGAATCGTTAAGTTTTTATTTTTCAGTGTTATATAAGATTTAAGGTTGAAACCGATGAGAATTTATGTTATAGTCCCGATTTTAAAAAACGAATTACTTGAAGAAATTACCTATAAGGAGTTAGAGAGCTGTAAACGGAAAGATACAGAAATAACTGTTGTAAGTCTTGAAAAAGGTCCTGCATCTATAGAATCAGCATACGATGAAGAAATAGCAGCACCTTGGATTCTAGAAAAGGTAAAGGAGGCTGAAGAGAAAAAATTTGATGCTGTTATAATTGATTGTATGGGAGATCCGGCTTTAGATGCGGCGAGAGAATTGGTCAGCATTCCAGTTATAGGACCTGCTCAGGCATCAATGTCACTAGCATCAATGCTAGGTGAAAGATTTTCAGTGGTAACCGTATTAAGGAATGTTGTTCCTTTATTTTGGAGATTAGCAAGAAAATATGGTTTGGAGTCAAGACTTTCTTCAGTAAGATACATTGAGATACCTGTATTAGAAATTGAAAAGGAAAAAATTGATGTGGAAACAAAGCTAATTAATGAATCAAAGAAAGCCATAGAAGAAGATGGAGCTGATGTAATTATCTTAGGATGTACTGGATTTATAGGTTTAGCTAGAAAAATACAAGAAACATTACATGTTCCCGTAATTGATCCTGCTCCAGCCGCCTTAAAATTTGCTGAATCTTTAATTGACCTAAAATTAACTACAAGCAAGTTAGCATATCCAAAACCATTATTTAAGGAAAGAAAATTATAAAATAAAGGCTTATAGCATTGTAATTTTATTTTTTTAATTAACTAGTTTGCTAAAATGGTAAAAATTAATTTTTACTTGTATGCTATAATAAAAAGTTTTATTTGAAAATAAATTAATTGATTCTTCAAAAATCCCTAAAATCATTTTTTATTATGCAATTGATTATCATAAAGAAAAAAATTATTTTTTAGAAAAAAATTTAATTTAGTTATACACTTAAATACACACCTGTAAGTTTTCGTATTTTTAGAAGGCCATATGCTCCCATTATAACTAATATTGCACCTATGACTACCATAGCAACGATTACAGACATGCTGAGTTCGAAGTAGGGAGCTGGAGGCATTACTAGAGATACCAATCCAAGAGAAGACCAAAGCCATAATGTCTGTACCGCTCTTTCACCTAATTGTTTTAAATCTCTCGCACGTCTAACTCTAAGCTGTCCTAAAAGAATGAATACTATCAATATAATAGCATAGATTGAGAAATAGGCTTGTGATTTGGATGGCGCTGTTATGGAAAGTACAAGTATAACAATTGATAATGCTAAGACTGCTAAGTTTAGTCTTGTGAAAAACGAACGAACAGTGCTAACTTCGGCGTTCATCTTCTTCACCTCTAAAAACCTTTTTCTGTTTCAACCCACTTTCCAATTCCATATTTAATGCCTAGTTTTACACAAATGGTCATAAGAAGTGTGAAGAGTATGAAGGATGTTCCGAATCCTACAAAAATGCCTGGAATTGTTGGATATACTTGGGGTATCCACCAAGCTAGAAAGCCGCCAATGACTATTCCAACTACAGCAGGCCAGTTTACTAAGTTATATACTGTTCCAGGACCCCATGAATACCTTTTCTCAACAACTTTCTCGCCAAGTAGGAATGGTCTTACTACGTAAAAGTCTGCTATCATAACAGCAGCCATAGGCGGTATCCATGTACCAAGGAACAAGCCTAACAAGATCAACGCTTCTAAGCTTACACCAAATCCTAAAGCGATCAGAGCAGCTATAATCGTCCCTATTATACCCATTATAGCAACCCAGTAAACTCTCTTGAGAGGTATAGCATTACACCATGCTAGAGAGGAACTATACAGATTATTATCATTTGTAGTCCACTGACCTAATATACCTGTTAATAATACTGCCCAAATCATACCCATCGCTACCATAGCTGCAGCGAGATTTACACCAGGATTAAGAAGTTGTAAAAAGCCTCCTGCAGCAAGAATTATCGGCATGAATACTACTACATGGACAAACCATGCTAAGGGACCTTCATGTGGTCTTCTTGAAAATCTTGTTACATCTGGTGCGATGGTAGCACCTACAATATAGAGACCTACCGTGAATGTTATTCCTACACTTATATCTGCAGGACTTGGAGGCTTTGCAGCCATCAAAGCAGCCCATCCACCGTTTATATCTATGGCTGCAGCTAATGCCATGGTTACTATTACGAACCATGCTGGTACTAGAAAATAGCTAAGCACAGATAATGCTCTATAGCCTATTATAGCTGTGGTCATCATGAGCAAGCCACCCCATACTGATGCTACTTCCACACGCATAAAGGGTATGTCGGGGAATACACCTTGCATTATTACACCAAAAAGCCATGTTTCATAAGCGAACCATATCATTGCACTTATTCCAGATAATATTATACCTGCTATCATAGCAACACCTCTTCCCATTGAATGTCTAAGAATAACGTATGTGCTTGCTCTTGTACGACTGCCTATATAGCCTGTAAGATAAGCAATAATGCCAAGAATTAAGCAACCTATCACTGCGCTGACTACTAGTGTAACTGCATCATACCAAGTTGCAAGAGCTGCACCTCCAAACACTGCTGCCCATACAGCTAGTACTCCCATGAAAATCATAAGTTGGTTTAAGAAAGTTCTTGTTTCTACCTCAGGTACTTTTGTTAATGCAAAATCTCCAAAGTAGTCCTTAGCTGTTGCCATGTTGATAATTAATTATAAAATAATTTTGGGGTATATAAATTTTTTTATTTTTAGACTAAATGTATGCTATTTAATTTCAGCCTTATCTTCTTTTCGGCAAAAGCTGCATGTTTTAAAACCGTTTGATTTTTTATAGTTTAGCAAAAATAAATAATAAGCTGGAATTAAGACATTACTTATAAACAAGCTCAAACCAGTTAAATAATAAATATAATATGAAGATTAAAGTCATCTAAAGTGCTTAAATTACCTGTAAGAATCCATATGATTCTAAATTATTTTAAATGATCATCTACAATAATTAAATTGACTGAATTGAAAATAAATTAAAAATTTACAAAGAAAAAGGATGCCTAGTGTTAGAAACAAAAAATTGCAAACTTTGAATATCTTAAACAATTATGCATATGTGCGTTAGCATTATATCTTACAATAGATCATAAACGTGACTCAGAATTTTCTTATATAAATGTATAAAATAAAATTAGCGTATTTATAAAAATATAATTATTAATAATTTTGATTACTGAAGACTTATATATCCTTTCTTTATCTATTATATGTAGTACGTATGAAAGAAAAAAATGAAAAAGTAGACACGGCCAGGAGAAAGTTTTTAAAAGGTGCCGTGGCTACTTTAATAGCTTTGCCTTTAATTTCAACAATAGAAACAACCTTAGAAGTTGAGAAGCAAGAAGTTAAGAAAAGATGGGCTATGTTTATTGATGTTAGCAAATGCTATGGCTGTATGGCTTGTGTTGTTGCATGTGCAGCTGAGAACAATGTTCCAATTGGAGTTTTCAGAACATGGGTTGAAAGACATGTACTTCCAAGTGGTTCTATAGTATTCGTTCCTAAGCAATGTAATCATTGCGATAATCCTCCATGTGTTAAACCATGTCCAACAGGTGCAACTTACAAAAATAAAGACGGTCTTGTTCTTGTAGATCCAGAAAAGTGTATTGGCTGTGGAGCATGTATAGTAAGCTGTCCTTACGGTGCAAGATACTTTAATCCTTTGACAGGGGCTGCAGATAAATGTACTTTCTGTTCACATAGAATATATACCGGCAGACTTCCAGCATGCGTTGAAGCTTGTCCTACAAGAGCAAGAGTTTTTGGAGACCTTAACGATCCAAACTCTGAAATTAGAAAGCTCGTTGATAAAATACCTACTAAGGTTTTGAAGCCTGAAACAGGTGCTAAGCCTGAAATATATTATTTTGCTTTACCTGAGGTGGCTTCAAGATGAGCTATCCAACTTATCCTGGTGGTTACATGTATCCCAACGAGACTTTAATATGGCTACCAATAATAGTTACCTATATAGTATTCATAGCAATTGCTTCTGGTTCAGCTATTATGTTAAGCTTAGGAGTTTTATTTGATAAAAGTATTTTAAGGAGAATGGTGCCTCTTTTCCTAATGATGTCAATAGCTACAGCTCTAGTTTACTTGCTTGGGCCCTTAGCTGATCTAAGAAGGCCTGATAGAGCTCCCTATATATTTTTGTATCCGCATGTAGTTCCTTCAGAAATGTATCCTGGCATATCTATAATTTCATTCATGGCTACCATAATGTGGCCTCTTCTTATAATATTATTATTTATATTGGGTTATCTTGTGTTATATAAAAATATGTGGAACTCAATAGTAAGCAAGATTTTAGCAATATTGCTCATTGTCGTTGGTCTAGTATGGTCAACTTATTTTGCTCCGCTACTGTTTACTACGTTACCTTTACTTGCTTTATATAATTTTATTCCTTTATTACCTGCAGAATCTTTCCTAGAAGCTATAGCATTATCAAGCTCTTTAGGACTGTTAGCGCTTCTAATACATTACCGTAGCCAAGAGAAA
>Ga0079995_1033864_pt2 | contig 22989 bp, 20 predicted proteins | sample FaiFalFF_MnMetaG_2_FD_69198 | JGI IMG/M metagenome (GOLD analysis project Ga0079995, IMG submission 69198) | Freshwater microbial communities from Yellowstone National Park, Wyoming, USA - Fairy Falls C (FF_Mn_C) (SPADES assembly) (version 4) | ecosystem: Environmental > Aquatic > Freshwater >...
AAGGCAGGAGGTGGGCAAGATGCTTGAGTTTGCGCTTCTGTCTGGGTTGTGGTTAATCAACAATGGAGTTGCAAGCGAGCGTTGGGTTCACCCCTTAGCGAAGCCGTTAGAGATTGACAGGAACGGTCCATTTGTCGTGCTTGATGACGGGAGTTTGGGCACGGTTGACGAACAGGGATTTCGCACCAGCAAAGATGATGGGAAAACTTGGTCTGAGGCTGTTCCAGTTTGCAAAGGCATCAACCCGAAAGAACCCGCTTCTTTCTACCTCCTGCGAACCCGAAACAACACCCTCGTTCTGGTTTACCTGAACTTTGCCGAGTATCGCTTTGAGTGGGATGAAGAGCGGAAAGAGCCGAAGGAAGGTTGCAAGTTGGAAGTTTGGGCAATACGGAGTTTGGACGGAGGCAAAACTTGGGTTGACAACCAACGATTGCTTGGCGGTTACAATGCCAACTTCTTCGGGCTAATCCAAACCCGAACAGGTCGGATTGTTGTCCCCCTTGAGCATTTGGCAAGTGATCCCGGAAGGATTGTCGTTTGCTCCTTTTACTCCGACGACGAAGGCAAGACATGGAGGCGGAGCAATTGGATTGACTTGGGCGGACATGGACACCATGACGGCGCTATGGAGCCGACGGTTGCGGAATTGAGCAACGGTCGGCTTTTGATGCTGATCAGAACGAGCCTTGACAGATTCTGGCAGGCAATTTCTGATGACGGAGGTCGCTACTGGCGAACGATTCAACCCAGCCCAATTGACGCCAGCAATTCGCCCGGTTACCTTTTGAGGCTCAAAAGTGGAAGGTTGGTTTTGGTTTGGAACAGGCTCAACCCAGAAGGGCGAGTTTGGCAAAAAAGCGTGTTGCCCCAGCACACTGAGTTTCCGTCATCTTGGCATCGCGAGGAACTTTCAATTGCTTTCTCCGAGGATGACGGTAGAACATGGACGAAGGCGATAGTGCTTGCCCGACAGCCGGGAGGTCAATTGAGTTACCCGTATTTGTTTGAGCGCCGTCCGGGCGAAATTTGGGTTATTGCAGGCTTCGCGTTCCGCAAGGGATGGCAAGACCCTTTGCCTTTGAGGTTGAAGGTGGACGAAGGCGAGTTCATCAAGGAAGCAAAGCAGAAACAAATGTGAGGTCTTCCGCCACGATGGACGCTTTTGGGGAAATCTTGAGTGTCAGGGAGGGTTATCGCTTTGTGGTTTAGGCATGGGACAACTATGCCCTTTTGCACCAAGGCTCTATGACTATCTCACCTCAACTTCACAACTGGCTCGTTGGATTTCAAGTCAACTTTCCTGAGCAAATCGTGAACGGTCATGCGAAGCCACCTGTCAGCGTCAATATTGAAAGTGACTCTCAGTCTTGGCGACTTACCTCTTCCCGGTGGGTCAAGGACGATTGCTTCATCGCCTTCATTGAGGCATATGCAAAAAGCGTGCTCACCCTCGGTTTTGGGCACAAAAACTTTTCGCCCGTCTGGACGAGTTTCCCACTGGACAGGTTTTCCCGCAACCCCGCCAACTTCACAAATCTGCAGTTGGATGAAAGTTTGACCATCTTGAGATGGGGCATAGTAGCGTGTGACGAAATCGGTCGGTGTAGGGTAGCGGGTTCCCCTCGGAATGAGCAATTCGTATTCAACCACCTCGGTCGCCTCACTTACAACCCGAACTGCGTAGTCGTGGTAAATGATGTCGTCAACTGGAGCGCCCGCAGCGAAGAGGCATGCCCCGCGAACAACGCTTTCAAAAGGTGCCCATTCCCTGATTTTCTCCCGACCAAAAATGTCAGCGAGCAAGTTTCGGATTTCAGGCAGGAGCGTTGATCCGCCTTCCAAAATGACCTCATCAACCTCCTTGACATCCAAGCGGTGGACTTCCCAGAGTTCAGACAAGAGCCGCTCCATGACATCGTTGACTTCACGATACAACCCTCGTTCAGCCAACAAATCGGAAAGTTTATAGTAGTCAAGGGTTCCGAACTCGTGTTGTCGGAAAGTGAAAGTAGCCACTTGCCCACTGCTTGCGGCGATTTTCACCCGTTCTGCCTCCCACTTCAACAAAATTCGGTAAGTCGGCAATGCCCGAAGTGGTTCAGGGACAAACTCCTCAACAATCCACCAATCAACATCGTCGCCACCAACCCTCAAACTTTGTTTAGCCAAAACTTGAGCCCTACCCGTTTCAAAGGTCTTGCCCGCTTCAATCCTCACGGCAGCGACCTCCAGCGAGCCAGCACCGAAATCAAAGGCAATTACAGTCGCATCCTTCTTGATGTCAATGCCGTATCCCAAAGCAGCAGCGACAGGTTCGTCAATGGTTCGGAAAGTTAGGGTCAAAGGGCGACGGCGCAACCATTGAAGCAATCTTTGCCACCAGTTGCTGGGCTGTTTGATTCGCTGCAAAGCCCACTGAAGTTCAGCGCGATATGTCTCGTAAGAACTCGGAGGGACAGCAATTGTCAAGTCATCAATTTTCGTCTGAAAGCGTTGCTCTATGGCGCTGAGCAATTCCCTCAGGAACAGGAAAGCAGCATCTCTGGCAGTAATAGTTCGGCTACCGACCTTTGCCAAAGGTCGCTGGCTTTCGGTGCCGAGAAAGCCCTTGAAACCGGTGGCGAAACCTGATGCTTGCCCGTCCCAGTTGTAAGCCAGTGCTTTCTGCCCGATCAGCACCTTCGTGCAGTTTTCGTCCAAGACACAAATGGCTGAAGGGATGAGAGGTGTCATGGTAACGGGTTCAGGTCGTGACAAATCGTCCAAGTCAAGGACATTAGGGTTGCCTTTGCTGTCCTCGCAAACCGTCGTGTTGCTTGTGCCCAAGTCAATTGCCCAATGAACTGCCATTCCTCTCTCACCGCCTAAAATAAATGTTGCACGGCACAGCAAAGATGACGCAATAAGGCAATTGAGTGAGGAGGGACTGACATGTCAAGACAAGTTTCGCTGCGAATAGCGAAAGTTGAGACATTCGTTGTCCACCATCCAGTTCGCGGTTATTTCAAGTTTCTGCCGAAGGATGAACATGGACGCTCCGTCCGCCCAAGCGTCCTTGTGAAATTGACGACTGACAAGGGTTTAATCGGTTGGGGTGAGACAGTGCCTATGCCAACTTGGTCTTACGAGACAGTCCAAACCGTCGTGACAACCATTGAGCATCACTTTGCACCGGCGATCATAGGCATGGACGCTTTTGATGTATCTGAAATTCACCTCATCATGAACCAGAAAATTGCACCGTCTTTCAGCACTGGTCAACCGATGGCTAAAGCCGCTATTGACTTGGCGTTGCACGATCTGATCAGCAAAGCCCTCAAAACGCCGCTTCCGAAAATTTGGGGGCGAACCCATCAACAAACCATTGCGCTCAGTTGGACCGTGAATGTCACAAGCCTTGACGATGTTGAGCAAATTGTCGCTGAAGGGATGGGGAAGGGCTATCAGCACTTCAACATCAAAGTCGGGAACGACCCTAAGTTTGATGTCGCTTTGGCGAAACGAGTGCGGGAGTTGGTTCCCGATTGCTTCCTGTGGGCTGACGCGAATGGCGGCTACGACACCGCCACAGCGCTTTGGGTTGCACCCAAACTCGCCGACGCAGGTGTTGATGTTCTGGAGCAACCGCTACCCGCAAACATGCTCTCAGGCTACAAGGAGTTGCGAAAGCAAGGTGCACTGCCAATTATCATGGACGAAAGCATCGTCTCCGTTCGTGATTTGCTTGAGTTCTGGAAGTTGGGGCTTTTGGACGGGGTTGCGATGAAAATCGCTCGCATGGGTGGATTGTGGGAAGCAAGGCGATGTGTTGAGTTGCTTTTGGACTTGGGATTGTTATTTCTCGGCAGCGGCTTGACAGACCCACCTTTGTCCCTTGCCGCTCACCTTTTGCTTTACGGCTCTTACGGGCTAAAGTTCCCCGCAGCGCTGAACGGTCCACAATTTCTGGAGCCGTTGCCTCTCTATTCGCCGTTGAAGATAGAAAACGGTATCGCTGCCGTTCCAGCGGGTTTAGGCTTAGGGGTTGAAGTGAACGAACAGCAACTTGAGAATTTCAAGGTCAGGTGAAGGCTTCTTTACGCTCACACGCATTCATTTTGAGCCAGACTGTGACAGTGCTTTAATGGCTTCAGTTTTTTGAATTTTGAGCGCTTAGTCCGGCAGAACAAGGGGCTCTTAATCCCAAGGTTGCAGGTTCAAATCCTGCCCAGCCCATTTTTCTTTCCTGTCCGCTACTCTTTAGGTGGGCTCGGTTGTTCTTGACTTGGCGATGGCGCAGGTCGGAAGATGGTTTTCGCTATGCCGTTAAGCCATGTCAGGACAGACCTCAAAGCGTAGCCGCTCAGAAACCCCAAAGCGAAGACGACCTTTGGCATTTGCGCTCCAACAGGGCTTTGAAGAGTTAGCGTCCAAGCCAACCCGACAGCGAAAGCGTAAACCACAACGCCTAAAACTCCGCCGAGAAGCGGGCGCGTGAAATAGTCAACCCAAAACCCCTGCCGCTTGCCTCCACGCTATCAAACTTTGATGGAGCGCTTCCCAGCAAACCAAATCTTCATCGCTGATCTGGGCAAACCAGACAGAAACGAGCCAAAAGGTCAGAGAGGTGACAAGCGCCAAAAGCCCAGCGATGGACAGGTGCATGGTGGATGAATTGAGGGCGAAACCCAAACAAAGTGCTGCCAGTGCGAAAAGGGAAAGCCCAAACAAAATCAAAACCGCCGCAAAACGAGCATTCTGTTGCCCACCCAACTTAGTCACCTCTGACAAATGCGTGTAGGCGTGCAGGCGTGTAAGCGTGTAAGTGCATAATGTGTGCAAGCATGTAGGCGTTCAAGGGCTCTTTTCGTTTAACGCTTGCACCCTTGCACGCTTACACTTCAACACCATCAAACCAAACGAAGATGGTGTCTGGGACTTGAAAGACTGTTGGCGGTGTTTCTTTGATGGCATCGCCGTATCTGCGGAAATTGCCTGACGAGCAGTGGATGACTTTTGTCACCTTGCCCTCCCTAATCTCGGTCACAATCCCGACATGACCGTAAGGTCTGCGCGGCTTCTTTGACGGGAACACAACCAGACAGCCGACTTTTGGCTCATCAATTTTGCGGAAGAAGCCCGTCGGCTGGTTTGCGTCGTGGACGATGGCATCGGTGTTAATCCAACCACCGTTGAACCGAACATAAAGCGGGTGGTCAGTCTTGCGGGATATGCCCAAGCACCAGCAAACAAAACCGCTGCAATCGCAAGCGTTGTCAACGCCGGCTGGCGTCGGCGAGTTCGGGTCAATTCCGCCAGCGCCCAGCCGATACTTGACCTTCTTGCCCAAAGCGGAACGAGCCCTTTTCAAAAGTTCGTCAACCTTCATCCGCCTTCACCGTCCTTGCTGCTTTCCTTTCCAAAACGAAACAAGCCAAAACTAACGCCACCGTCAGCCCAAGCACAACCAAACCGTGAATTTGAACTTGAGCGACAAAGGATTCAAGGGCGACTGTTGGACTTGCTTCCTCTACCATGAGAACGAACGGGTAAGCCAGCGACCATTTTGAGATGCCTGGCAAAATGGCAATCAGCAACAATGTGCCGAAGGAAACCCAACGAGCCAGAGAGCCTTGTCGTCTCAATGAGCCGACAAAGTTGCTACGATAAACTGCAGGCAACCTTGCAGCGGCAGCGGTCAACCAAAATCGTGTCAGAAGCAAACTGAAGACAGCGCCGATAAGCCAACAGGGGATTTCAACTCCAAACAGTTTCGTTGGCGCTGCTTTTATGACGGGTGCGGAGAAAGGATGCAGAGATGAGAGAGGGAAAGCGACTCGTTGCACTACACTGCTCAGCACCCCAGGTCCCGGCGGAGCAAAGGAGACCACGAAAACAACTTCAACAAGCGCCATCCAAAAAGTTGCACTCAAGCCAGCAATCGCGCCCAAATAAGCCCAGAAAGTTGCCAAGCCGCTTGAGCGGTTGCAAGCGGAGCAGTAGATTGCAAAAGCGCAAAGGTGCAAGGTGCTGAAGCCGATGAGGGCATAAGTTGCCAGCAAGTCGCCGACCGTTGCACCGCCCATGACAATGCAAACGGTGACGATGGGCATGGACTCAACGAGCAAAAGCATCAAGAAGGCAAAGGAAGCCACTAACTTGCCGACGAGAATTTGCATCGGTCTCAAGGGAGTGGTCAAAAGCAAGTCCAAAGTCCGCCGTTCCCGTTCAAAGGAAATTGCGCTCGCCGTCAACGCAGGGGCAATGAGAACGATGACGGAGACGAGGCTGTAAAGGAGCGTGTAGTAGAAGGCTTGAAGTCGGTTTTGCAGGTCGGCTGGATGACTGATGGGTGAATAGACGAGAATGCCTTGATAGGCAAGCAAAACGATGGCGATGAGGAAGAGCAGGTAAGCGCCTTGCAGCCAAAATGAGCGGGCAAATCGCATGCGAACTTTCATCTCTCGGCTGATGATTGGGTTGCCGATGACAAGCGTGATTGCGCTGCGGAGCCAGCGGAAAGGCAACCCCGCAATCGCTCGGAAGGGACGCCAAAGGACTTGTGCAACCGTCATTGCCCCTCACCTTCGCCCGAAGCGGATGCGTTAGTTTCGTCGCTCGGCACATCAGTTGAGCCTTCCAGTTTCCCTTTCACAATGACTTCTCCCGCATCTCGTTCGTGGGAAGACCAGAAATCGCCTCCGAAAGCGGTGACGGTCACTTTGTAAACTTGGTCTTTGCCTTCAGGGTCGTTGTTTGGTGGCAAAGTGATTTCGCCATCCCACTTTTGCTCGCCAGTCACCATCCCTAACCAAAACTCAGTGCTGAGCGACAGGGAGAAGGTTTTGCCATCGTTCGTCCGCTTGAAATGGACCCGAACATCCTCGGCGTTGTAGGTCTTAACGACAATTTTGACTTTGCCGCCTTCAGGGGGCAAAATTCGGGGCGAGATGTCAATGTTAGTGATGTGGACTTGGGTTAAAAAGCCTGAACAGCCTACCACCCAAAACAAAATTGCGATGATAGCCAGCCGAACCTTCATCAAACTTTTCCCTCCCCTTTCAAGTGATGACGGGACAGACTTGACGCACCTTTTCACGCCTCCACGAAAACGCCCATGCTCCTGAACTTTCGGTATCGCTGCTCCCTAAGTTCCTCTGGCGACATTTGCTTCAGTTCGGCGAGGTGACGCAACAGGGCTTCCTTGACATTGAGTGCCGCCTCCAAAGGGTTGCGGTGTGCACCGCCGAGGGGTTCTGGGATGATTTCGTCAATGACGCCGAATTGGTAAGCGTCTTGGGCTGTCAGGTGAAGTGCTTCCGCTGCCTTTGGCGCTAACTTTTCATCGCGCCAAATTATCGCTGCACAACTTTCAGGTTGGATGACGGAGTAAGTGGCGTTTTCAAGCATCAAGACCCTGTTTGCGACGGCAAGGGCAATTGCGCCACCGCTTCCACCTTCACCGATGATGACGGCAATGTTGGGCACAGTCATCCCAGCCATGAACATCTGACAGTTAGCGATTGCGCCGCAAATGTTTCGGGCTTCATCTTCATCAAGGCAAGCAGCGCCAGGTGTGTCAACGAAGGTTATGAGTGGCTTCCGCCATTTTTCCGCAAGTTGCATAAGCCTTAGGGCTTTTCGGTATCCTTCGGGATGCGGCATGCCAAAATTTCTCCTAACCCTTTCCTGCGGGTCGCGCCCTTTTTGTTGCCCAACGATGACAACGGGTTGACCGTCCAGCCAAGCCAATCCGCCAACTATAGCAGGGTCATCGCCGTAAAGTCGGTCACCGTGCAGTTCAATGAACTCGTCAAAGATGGCGTTGATGTAATCCAGCGAATAAGGGCGCTGCGGGTGACGAGCCAAGAGGACTCGTTCGTAAGGGCTCAAAGATTGAAGGCGTCGCTTCAGTTCAATCTCCAACTGCATCGCTTGCATTTCGTCGCCACTCTCGCGCAGCCTTTGGATCCGCTCTTCAAGTTCCATGATCTCCTGCTCAAAGGGCAAAAAGGTCTGGTTCATCACCGCTTACCCCCTTCGGAGCGAAAACTGGTCTGCAGCGGTTTTCATGTGCCGCTTTTTCTCCCCTTGACGACGACTTCCATCAGCCGCTCGTCTCGTTCGCTGTCGTTGCGGACGGAGATGATTATAGCGTAAACCATGTCGTCTTCGCTGTGGTTGGGTGGCAACTGGACCGAGCCTTTCCAGCGGACTTTCTCAAAGTCAAGGGCATTGACTGAGCCCAACTTAACCGTAAACAGGACAACGGTGAAGCCGATGAACTTGCGAGCGACGATAGCGTTAGCGCCATCGCCCCTCGTCGCCTCAACCTCAATCTGGACTGTTCCGCCTTCAGGCGGCAATTCGGTCGGAGTCACCTTGACATCCAAAATCCGAAAGTCCCTGAATGGGTTGCCGCTGCAACCGAGAAGCCAAAAGAGGGCGAAAAGCACGCCGAAAGCGAGAAACTTTCGCATCTTCGCTCACCTCGCTAACGAAGCGCCGATGACTAAACCGACGCCGACTAAGGACAGTAAGAACCAAATCACTGAAGTGGCAAGGGAAATTTGCCACGAAGGTCCGTAAGTGCTTTCAAGGTGCATGCCCAGCACATACTCAAAAACGGCGACAATGAACGGGAACATGACAGCCGCCCGCAGGAAGATGTCAATCGCTATCTGCGCAAGGCACATCAGCGGGCAGAAGAAAACGAGGGGCAGAAAAATCAAGCCAATAATGGGGCGCAAAATAGCCCTGAAAAGAAGATTGCCAGCGATAGCGCCTAAGGTGACGAAGAAGACACCTTCGCGCCATTGACCTGCCGGTAGTTCCTCAGATAAGCCGTGAAGCATGAAGACGAATAAGGTGACGAGGAGCGGAACTAAAAGTTCACCGAGAACGCTGAGGGCTAAGGACAAGGTTCTGGGCATCTTCAGCCGCTCTTCGCTTCTGGCTGCTTCCTCTTCAAGTTCGCGCATCATTTTCTTGATTTGCTCCGCTGCCTGCGGCGACTGCTTTGCTGCTTCCTGCAACTTGGCTTCAAGTTTGCGCATCTCCTCGCGAGCCCTTTCTGGCGCTTGCTCAATCCTCTTCAGTTCAAAGTTCATCTGCAGGATTGAAAGCAAAATTGCCAACACTCCGATTATGCCGACAACGACCTTCGTGCGCTGGCGAGCGGCGGTGCGGGCACTTTCCTCCCGCTCGTGGATTTCCCGCAATTTCTCCTCGCGAGTGGGCGCTCGTTGGACGGTTGGAGGCGCTGGTTGAGGTTGAGTTGGTCTTGAGGGAGGTTGCGGTGTTGGCGTCTGTGTCTCCTCCATAGGCGTCAATTCAATTTCAAGCCGAGGCTTTTGAGGTTTTAGTGACTCTAAAGCCTGACGAGCGCTTGTGTGGTTTGGGTCAAGTTTCAAAGTCTCCTCAAAGCAGCGAATTGCCTCATCTGTTCTGCCCTGACGCCAATAGACCTGACCGAGGTTGAACCAAGCGGCTGGAACATCCGAGCGAATTTTACAGGCGATTTCCAACTGCTCAGCCGCTTCTTGCCACCTTTGGGCTAAGCCGTAAGCAGCGCCGAGCCAGAAGCGGACATCAAAAGATTGAGGGTCAATGGACACAGCCTGCTCAAGTAGCGGGATGGCAAGGTCAGAGCGGCGCTGTTGGACGAACTGACTACCCTGTTGCAGCAAATGAGAAAACTGTGTCCCCTTCAACTCCTCCGCCATTTTCAATCCCTCCAAACGGGCAGGGATTTTTTAGGCTCACAACGGCTTCAGTTCGGTGTCAATCTCCGGCTTCGTGGAAATGAGCATGCTGAGAGCCTTCTTTGCGCTGGCGTGGTTTGGGTCAATTTGCAGCGTCGCTTCAAAGCAGTCAATAGCGTCGCTGTTTCGTCCCATTCGCCAGTAAACGACGCCGAGGTTATACCAGACAGGGGCGAAGGTGGGGCGAATTTCCTTTGCTTGCTCAAAGCAGTTGGCTGCTTCCTCCCACCGTTGAACTAAGGAGTAGGCAACTCCGAGCCAGAAGAGGGCATCAAAGGATTCAGGGTTCAATTGCACCGCTTGCTCCAGCAGGGGAATTGCATCGTGGGGGCGGTTTTGCTGGACTGCTTGGCTACCCTTTTTTACCAGTTCCGAAAACTGGTCGCCCATTCGGGCTCCTTCCATCTCACTCACCCCCTTGATAAGCGCCCAACAAGACGCTCGTAGGAAATTTTTGCACCCTAAAAGCAGCATGTCAAGTTTCGGGTTGAGCGTTGCAGGTTAAGGATTTTTCCTTGAACGCGCAACTCGCAACTTGTTCAGTCAGCCTGCTTTAGCAGGCTTCGTTTTCGTAGCCACCGACCTAAAACGGGGGCGTGGGACGAGGGAAGGAATGAATTGGGAGGGCGAGGCTCCTGCCGAGCCGAAACGGCAGCGAATAGCGATTAGCGACTGGCGACTGGGGAATGATGAAACGCCCATTCGGGCTCCTTCCATCTCACTCACCCCCTTGATAAGCGCCCAACAAGACGCTCGTAGGAAATTTTTGCACCCTAAAGTTGGCATGTCAAGTTTTGAGTTGAGCGTTGCGGATTGAGCGTTGCAGGTTAGGGATTTTTCCTTGAACGCGCAACTCGCAACTTGTTCAGTCAGCCTGCTTTAGCAGGCTTCGTTTTCGTAGCCACCGACTTAAAACGGGGGCGTGGGACGAGGGAAGGAATGAATTGGGAGGGCGAGGCTCCTGCCGAGCCGAAACGGCAGCAAATAGCGATTAGCGACTGGCGACTAGTGAATGATGAAAGGCGAATGGCGAATAGCGAGTGATTTTCTGGAGGGCAGTGCTCCCGCACTGCCGAAAATTCTCGGCACATCAGAAGATGTGCCCTCCAGCATCACCGAAAATTTTTTCGGCGCATCAGGAGATGAGCCATCCAGTCTTGTTAGCGCTCGTTTGAAATGGAAACCCTGCACCAACGCTAATTGAACTGCGACAAAATGAAGCAACGAGGTGACGAAGTAATGACGCGAAGGGAATGGCTGCGGACGACGGCTCTAAGCCTGACCGCTTCAAGTTTGGTGGCAGCAAATGAGCAAAAAGGAGGGGAAAAGCGGATGGGGAAGTTCAAGCAAGATTTGAGTTGGTGGTGCTTTGCAAGACCCGGCGTTGACATCAAGAGGCTCATCAAAGAGGCAAAAGCGATTGGCTACGCCGGTTTCGAACTCGTCCCCCGTGAATGGTGGGACCCAATCAAGGACGAGGGATTAGAAATCGTGACCATCGGAGGGCATGCGAGTTTAACCGACGGCTTGAACCGTAAGGAGAACCACAACCGCATTGAGGAGGAAATCCTGCGCAACTTAGAACTGGCAAAGCAGTATGGCATCAAAATCCTGATTTGCTTCTCCGGCAACCGCAGGGGCATCAGCGACGAGGAAGGTTTGGAAAACACTGTTGAGGGCTTGAAGCGAGTTGCCAAGGCTGCCGAGGAAGCAGGAGTTACCCTCGCCCTTGAACTCCTCAACAGCAAAGTTGACCACAAAGACTATCAGGCTGACAGAACTTGGTGGGGCGTTGAAGTTTGCAAGCGCGTTAACTCGCCTCGCGTCAAACTCCTCTACGACATCTACCACATGCAAATCATGGAGGGCGACATCATTCGCACCATCCAGCAAAACATCCAATGGATAGCCCACTTCCACACCGCTGGCAACCCCGGCAGGCGCGACTTTGACGACGACCAAGAACTCAACTATCGCGGCATCATGAAGGCGATAGCCGCAACAGGATACGACGGCTATGTTGGGCACGAGTTCATCCCGAAAGGCGATGTCTTTGAGGCGATGAGGCGAGCCTTTGAAATCTGCAATGTCTGACATGCGTTGCAGGTTCAGGGTGCTGAGTTGAGCGTTGGAGTTTTAATGCCACCGTTCACTTCAACTGTCGGATGGCTTTGTCGGGAAGGAGCAAGACGCCAGCGGCGACGGCAAAGCAAACAGCACCTAACGCCAACGCATTCGGCGCCCCGAGATGCTGACCGAGGAAGCCGTAAAACAGGCTGCCGAGCGGCGCTATGCCAACCAAAACGAACGAGTAAACGCCCATGACGCGCCCCCTAAGTTCGTCTGGCGAAAGGATTTGCACTAAGGTGTTGGTGGTCGCATTTTGCATCACCATTCCAAACCCGACAAAAGCGAGGGAGATAAGAGCCAACGGGAAGGATTTGACGAGGGAAGTCGTCACCAACCCTGAAATCGCTATTGCGCTTCCCATCATCACTTGCAACCCTCGTTTGCGCTTAACTTCCAGACTCGCAGCGACGATAGCACCCAAAACGGCACCGAGCCCGATGCTGGCGACGAGGAAGCCGTAACCTTTTTCCCTGACGCCGAAAACTTTGTCCGCTAAAACTGGCAGCAAGACATCAAACTGCCCGCCGAACAAACTCCAAGCCCCGATGAGAAGCAGCAACTTCAAGACCACTTTGTTCGTTAGCAAGTAACTCGCCCCCTCCCTCAGGCTCACTAAAATTGGCTCGCTTTGCCTCGCTGAGGCAGGGCTTGGCGGCATTAGCAGAAGGACGAAAAAAGGTGGCAGGAAACTGATGGCGTTGATCAGGAAGCAAGTAGCCGTCCCGACCTTCGCAATGACAATGCCGGCGATAGATGGACCGAGGATGCGAGACAAGTTGACGACAGCGGAGTTGAGGGTTATGGCGCTCATCAAGTCCTCCCTGCCGACCAACTCAACCCAAAAAGATTGACGGGTTGGGACATCAAAGGCTCGGACAACGCCTAAGCCTAAAGCCAAAAGCATGATGTGCCAGACGGAAATCAACTTCGTTGAAGTCAGAAGCCAAAGCAAAGTGGCGATAGAAGCGGCTGTTATTTGCGCGCCCATCAAGATGCGTCGCTTCTCAAATCGGTCAGCGACAGCGCCGCTGAAGGGAGCAAGTAAAGCGACGGGCAAAGTGTTCAATGAGTTGACAATCCCAAGCAACGCCTCCGAGCCCGTCAACTCGTAAACGAGCCACCTTTGAGCGACAACTTGCATCCAACTTCCCGTCAGCGAGATGCATTGCCCAAACCAAAACCACCGAAAGAAACGGTGGCGAAGGGCGCGGAAAGGACCGCGAAAAATTGACCTGTTTGAGCGCAGACTTTCGCGCGCCTTTCGCTCCGAATCGCTATCCATCGTTGCACCCCTTTCTGTTCCCAAGTGCTTTGAGGTAGTTGGGCTTAAAGGCTTTCAGGCATCGCTAATCGCCCTAAATCCCGAAGTCGCCGGAAGATTTCTAAGGTCTCGCGGAAACCTCGCTCCACAGGAGTGACCTCAATTGGTCCGACATCGCGCTGAAAGGCACTATCGTCAAGGTCAAAGACGAGCGGTAAAGGCGTTGGGTCAAAAGAGAGCAAGTTTCGGGCTTCAGGTTCAATCTCCGCCATCACTTCAACGATGTCAGCCACCGACATCGGTGTCCCTCTCAAGTTGTAAACCCTTGCGCCGTCCAAATCTGTCAGAGCGCACCTAACGAAGGCTTCAGCGACATCGGCTGCGTATTGCAAATCAACGAAGCCACCGAAGCGAATTCGGAAAGGTTGGCGGAGCACTATCGCTTTGAGGGCAGTTGTTATGTCCGCAGTCACTCCCACATCGCGCCCAAAGCCGTAAACGGTGTGCGGTCTCAAACCTGCACTTGGAAGCCCGCTCTCGTGCCAATAAGCGTTGGCGCAAAGTTCGTTGCAGACTTTGAACGCGCCGTAGTGGGTCACTGGCTTCAAAGGCACATCCTCAGGAATTGGCGTTTGAGCATACATCTCGGGCGGACCGAAGACAGCGACGGAACTTGCGTAAACTACTCGCTTGATTTGCCCCTGAAGTTGCTTAGCCGCTTCAAAAACCCTCAATGTCCCGATGACATTGACCATCGCGCCGCCAACCGGGTCTTTTCGGCAAAGAGGAATTTGCCAAGCCGCCAGATGGATGATGCGCTCAACGGAGAATTGCTTGGCGACTTCAAGGAGGAAGTTCGGCTCGGTAATGTCTCCTTCGACGAAAGGCAACGACTCCCAATTTGGCACAAGAACCGAAAGCCTCGTCCCATCCCGTTTCAAATCCGTCAAGACGACGGGCAAATTTCGTTCGCACAAATTTTTGACGACCCACGCACCAATGAAGCCGCAAGCGCCTGTGACCAATACTGACATGGTTTGGTCACTCCTTTGAGTTGGCAAGCGACTTACGGACATTTTTCGCTACCTGACTGTCGTGCGAAATTTTCACCTGCAAACTTTAAGCCCCAAAATGCGCTGCCGATAAGGGCAACGGATAGCCATTGTGGAGCAGTTAAGCCCAAACAAATCGGTTTAGAACCTGCTCGCCAGAATTCTGTGATGAACCTCAAAAGACCGTAACCCCCAACCCACAACCAAAATCTTTTTCCCCTTGAGGTTGATGGGTAGCGTGCAAGGAAAGCAAACAGTAACAAGAGCCCGACGGCTTCGTAAAGTTGTGTTGGATGGCGTGTTAAATCGTCAGGGCAAAGGACACGATTGCGGAATCGCACTGCCCAAGGAACATTTGTCGGCTTCCCGTAACAGCAGCCATTGAGAAAACAACCTACTCGCCCGATAGAGTGTCCCAGCGGCGCTGCAGGAGCCAAGGCATCCAATACAGTCCACAAAGGCAAGCGAAATTGATAAGTTGCCCACAACACCCCAACAATGCTTCCCAACATCGCCCCATGAAAACTCATCCCCGGTCGCCAACGCCAGATCAAAGCGTGCAGCGAATTGTAATCGTGCCAGTGGAAAGCGACATGCAAAACCCGTGCGCCTAAGAAAGCGCAAAGGGCGATGCGAGGCAACAAAAACCTCAACCAATGGGTTGGCAAATTTCTCCGCCTAAATTCATTCCAAGCCCACATCGCCCCAACCAACATCCCAAAAATGCTGAACAGTGCATAACTGTAAATCGGCACGCCATCCAACCAGAACAAGATAGGTTCCAAGGCTGACCACTCCCTTGTCGCATCATCACTTTGAGACACTGTTCACACCAGCCGGTCAAAGAAAGGCTCATCCTTCCTGCGGTAGCGATAGGCAGCGTCCTCGTTGAGTTCAATCCCGATGCCAGGTTTCTCCTCGTCCAACTCAATGTAGCCGTCTCGGATTATCGGACCGTCCCAACCGAGCGCTAACTCTTCCCAGAAAGGAACATCAATCCCGTGATGCTCAAGGGCGAGGAAGTTGGGGATAGTGGCGCATAAGTGAGCCGATGCCATCGTGCCAATGGGGCTTGAGATGTTGTGAGGGGCAACAGGGATGACAAAAGTTTCCGCAAGGTCAGCAATGCGCTTGCCCTCCAAAAGCCCAGTTTTTTGAAAGTCAGGGGCAGCGATTTGGATTCCACCGCGCACAATCAAATCGTAAAACTGTTGGCGAGTGTAGTGGTTTTCGCCAGTCGCAATCGGGACAAGCGAACGGCGAGTCACTTGCGCTAAAGCGTCAATGCTGTCAGGAGGCGTTGGGTCTTCAAGCCAAAGCAAATTGAAAGGGTAAACCGCTTCCGCAAGCCTGATAGCGCTTTCGGGCGAAAAGCGCCAGTGGCAGTCAATGGCAATGTCAACATCGTCCCCAACTGCCTTCCGCACCGCTTCGACCACGCTCGCTATCAGGTTAACTTCAAGTTTGTCAAGGCATCGGTTGAACTCGTCGCGCATGTAGGCATTTGGGATGTCGGCATCAAACTTGAGGGCATTGTAGCCCATCCCTTTGACCTTCTTCGCCCGTTCCGCGTATGCCTGCAAGTTTACGGGCTCTTGAGCCTCTTCTTTCAGACCGCCGTGAGCGCGAAAGTGGATTTCGTAAAAGTTCTCCGTTTCGCCTGACCTGCTCATCCACCAAGGGATTCTGGGGGTGCAGATTGACGAAAGGCTTGCCAATCCTTCACTGGCGTGGCAATCGGCGTAAATTCGGATTCGCTTCCTGAAGGCTCCGCCGAAAAGCCTAAAGAGCGGGACATCCAACCACTTGGCGTAAGCGTCCCACAAAGCGGTCTCTATGCCGGCGATAGCGTGCAAGATTATCCCGCCACCTGCACCAGAAGTTGCTCCAGCCTCCCTCATCAAAAGACGCAATCTGTCAATGTCTCGCCCGTCCTCGCCGATCAGCAGTGGCTTCAATTCGTGGATGACTTTCGTCAACCCGGGGGCGAAGAAGCATTCTCCGTAGCCGATGATGTCCTCGTCAGTGATGACCTTGACAATCGTCCAGTCATAGTTGGCTTCTATGACTGCTGTTTGGATGTCGCTAATTTTCATTTCCCGTCACCTCCTCATCGCAAGGGATGATCGGGTCGCCGACACGAATTAAGCCTTCAGTCAAGATTTGAGCCCTCAGTCCGCCTCTGTGGACGAGGGCTTTAAGAGCGCCCGACTTGTTAGCCAGTCGCTCAAAGTGCTGGCAAGGTTCGCACAGCCTTATGCCTTTGAGAACGACTTCGCCCACTTTGAAAGTTTTGCCGACAAGGTGGTTAAGTGGAACTCCCTCGGTCACGATGTTTCGCCTCGTCTCTTGAGGCTCTAAAGGGATTTGGTAATCTCGCCGAACAGCCTCAATTGCTTCCAACTCAATGAGGGTAACTTCTCGGTCTGGACCGCTGCGGTGAGAGTAAGTTCCAACCGAGTTGAAGTATCTGTCGCCTTCAAGACCTTTGCCCGGGACTGCTTTAACCTCAAGCACAGATTTCATTGGCGCTGCAGCCGCAGGGGCGATGAAAATTGCCACAACCTTACCGTGCCACATCTCAGTTCCTCCTTTGCCCTGAGTTTCCTCACGCTTCATTTTGGCACGAACCTTTGCGCAAATTCCGTTTCGGTGCTACATTTGGTTCGGCAGCGAAGAAATCAATGACAGGGGTGGGTAGCATGAAGGCTAAACTGACGCACCGATGGGATTTGACCGTTGAGGAAGCCATGAGGCTTCAGTGGGAGTTGTCGGCGAAAGTCATTGAGGAAGACGAATTGCCTGAGACAGTGCGATATATCGCTGGCGCCGATGTCCACCAAATTGGCAACGACCAGATGCAAGCGGTTGTTTGCGTTTTGACTTTTCCCGAGTTGGAACTTGTGGAGGTTGCGAGGGCAACCGTCCCTGTGACTTTCCCTTATGTCCCCGGCTTGCTGGCTTTTAGGGAGAGCCCGGCAGTTTTGAAAGCTTTTGAGCAACTCCGCCACGACCCAGACATAGCCCTCTTTGACGCTCAAGGTAGAGCCCATCCGAGACATTTCGGTTTGGCATGCCACATGGGCATTTTGTTGGATTTGCCGTCAATAGGTTGCGCCAAAAGCAGGCTTTACGGTCAAGCCAGTGAAGTGGGCGAAGAGGAAGGTTCAATGACTCCGCTTCATGACCCCATAGATGGTCGCATTTTGGGCATGGTCGTGAGGACGAAAAGGGGAAGCCCTCCACTCTATGTTTCGGTCGGTCACAAAGTTTCGCTGGAAACAGCCGTTGAATTCGTGCTGAAATGCACGAAACAAGGACAACGAATTCCTGAGCCTCTTCGGCTCGCGCACCTTCATGCTCGCCAGCGCCCACTTGAACCGCCAAAGACTTCAGCGACGCAGGGCACTCTGTTTTGACAGACTTGTGCAAAAAGTTGCGAAGGGAGGCGAACGCGAATGTGGTGGCTGATGGCACTGCTGATTTTTGAGCCGCTTTCCCAAAGCAAGTTGGGCATCCACCTTATTGGGCGCTACACTGAGGGAGCGAAGAAAATCATCGCTGCAGGTCCACGCGTCATCAAAGTCCTTGACCCGCAAGCGAACAACCAGATGGTTGAAGCGATGCGCGACTACAAGCGCCGCTATCCGAAAGGCATCGTGGTCATGAGGGTTTGGGAGCGAACGCCCCAAGTTCGCTATAGCCTTTCCGATGACCCAGTGGCAAGTGCCGACGATTTCTGGCACAGGGTGCTTGAACCCGCTGTCAACGCCCTTCCACCTTCCGACCGAAAGTTGGTTGACTTTTTGGAAGGACCAAACGAAGGCGAGAACACGCCGACTTGGGAAAGCGTTGACGCTGCAAGGTGGTTCGGCAGGTTTTGGATGCAGTTGGCGAAACGAATTGCATCTGCTGGCTTCAGACCTTGCATCGGCAGTATCGCTGTCGGCAACCCACCTGGAACTGTTGACGAAATTTTCGCCAAACTTGATGCCTTCGTTCCCGCTCTAAGGGCAGCAAAGCAATTTCGCGGGGCTTGGAGTTATCACGCCTACTCGCTGGAATACACGACCGATTTGGGCGTTGAACGGTGGTATTCGCTGCGATACAGGCTGTTTTACGAGTTCCTGAGAAACAAGCACCCAGACATAGCCGACATCCCGCTTATCCTGACCGAGGGAGGGATTGACAGAGCGGGAAACCCGAAAACTGATGGGTGGCGCGCTCGGGGCGATAGTGAGAAGTTCCAAAGTTGGCTGCAATGGTTTGACTCGGAGTTGCGGAAGGATGAGGAGGTTATCGGCGTTACCCTCTTTCAGATTGGTGACCCGCAAGGTTGGTGGTCTTTTGACCTTGAACCCGTCGCTGACTGGCTGGCAAGTTACTTGACGAACGCCAAATCCAAATGAAACTGCAAACGCCAGAATATGTCACGCATGATGCAATTAACGGGCAGAAGGTTCGCCGACTAAACATGCCACTGGCTTCAGCCAGTGAGGGACAAGGGGCACGGGACAAGGGACATGGGATTTGACGGATTTTTCTGAGCGCCGAATTCATTCGGCGTTTAGGGATTTGGAAGGGCGAACCTTCTGGTGAGCCCAATTTGAGCGCGAGTTGCGAGGTGCAGTGCAGGAACACTGCCACACAAAACTACTCGCCACTCGCTATTCGCCACTCACGCCCCAACTCGAGCGGTTGAGCAAGGTGAAGGAGATGGCGGAAAAGAGCCAAAAAGTGACTTGTCAACTTTGCGGGTTTCAGTTTCCCGTTGAAGAGGCACGGTCAACCGTTTGTCAGAGTTGCCCTCTTCGCGGTGGCTGTCGCCTTTTGATTAAGTGCCCAAATTGCGGTTACGAGATGCCTTTGGTGAAGGCGCCTGACTGGCTTGGGAAGTTGATGAGCCGAATTGGCGATTGGGTGAGCAAGCAAAGGACGAAATGAAATCCCACCGACCAGCCCAGTTACTTGCTCAAACCCGAGCAAGTCTCAAAGTCAGTTGGCGCTGAGTTCTTCACCGCTTCCCACACCAGCAAATTCCATCGTCCCGACTTTGATAACGATTTCGCCCGTTTCAGTATCGCAATCAACGATAACGGTTTCTCCCTCTCGGACTTCGCCGGCAAGGATTTTTTCTGAGAGCGGGTCTGTCACACAGTTTTGAATTGTCCGCCTGAGAGGGCGAGCACCGTAATATTTGTCGTAGCCGAGATCGGCAAGCCTTTCCCTCGCAGCATCCGTAAGCACCAATTTGATGTCCTTTTGGGCGAGTTCCTCTCGGACAGGGCGAAGTTCAATATCAACGATTTGCAAAACATGTTCGCGCTGGAGGGGTCTGAAGACAACTACTTCATCCACTCGGTTTCGGAACTCAGCGCTGAACCGTTCCTCGTAAAGTTTGCGCATCCGCTTCTCCATCTCAACGAAGACCTTCCGCTCCAAGGCTTCATCAGTCTCAGGCTTAAAGCCAAGCCGCGATTCGCTCAATTCGTGCTGGAAACCACGATAACCGATGTTGCTGGTCATGATGAGGATGGCGTTCCTAAAGTCCACTGTTCGCCCTTGGGCATCTGTCAAGCGACCTTCGTCCATGATTTGGAGCAAGATGTTGGTGACTTGGGGATGGGCTCGGTCAAATTCGTCAAGCAAGACGACGCAGAATGGGCGGCGACGAACCGCCTCCGTCAATTGACCTCCCTCTTCGTAGCCGACATATCCGGGAGGAGCACCCACAAGCCGTGAGACGGTGTGGGGTTCTGTGTATTCGCTCATGTCAATTCGGACGAGTGCGTCTTCAGTGCCGAACAGGAATTCCGCCAAAGCCCTTGCCAGCAAAGTCTTTCCGACACCCGTTGGACCGAGGAAAACGAAAGTGCCAGTTGGTCTGCGTGGGTCTTTGAGACCTGCCCTCGCCCTTCGTATCGCCCTTGCGATAACATTTATGGCTTCGTCTTGACCGACAACTCTCTGCTTGAGGAATTCTTCCATGCGAAGCAACCTTTTTGTTTCGTCTTCAGTGAGTCGGGATACCGGGACACCTGTCCATTCGGAGACGACTTTTGCGACATCCTCTTCGGTGACGGTTGGGACATCTTCCATGGAACGCTCCCGCCATTCTTGGTGGAGTTCTTCCAGTTGCTCCTGCAGGTTTTGGATGCGCTGTCGCAAGATGTTGGCTCGCTCAAAGTCTCCCTCCTGAATAGCCCTATCCCTTTCTGCTTTCAGCCTCTCTATCTCTTGGCTCAGAGTGCGGATTTCCCGAGGCGGTGATGAATGTCGCAGTTTGACTCTGGCACACGCTTCGTCAAGGACATCAATGGCTTTGTCGGGCAACCTGCGGTCAGTGATGTAGCGCTGAGCCAACCGCGAGGCAGCAATCAAAGCACGATCGTCAATCTGGACATGGTGGAAAGTCTCGTAGGTCGTTCTCAAGCCGCGCAGGATTTCAACTGTTTGCTCCAAAGTTGGCTCGGAAACATAAACAGGCTGGAAGCGACGCTCCAAAGCGGAATGCTTCTCAATATAACGGCGATATTCCTCCAAAGTTGTGGCTCCAATGCATCGGAGTTCGCCGCGAGCCAAAGCAGGTTTGAGGATGTTTGAAGCATCTATTGCGCCTTCCGCCGCACCGGCACCGACGATGGTGTGCAACTCATCAATGAAGACGATAATCTGCCCTTGCGATTGGCGAATCTCGTTCATTATGCGCTTCATCCGCTCTTCAAACTCACCGCGATATTTTGTGCCGGCAACTATGGCAGCCAAGTCAAGGGCGACGAGACGCTTGTCCTGCAAAATTTCTGGGGTTTCACGGTTAACGATTCTTTGAGCCAAACCTTCCACGATGGCTGTCTTGCCGACACCAGCGTCTCCGACCAAGACAGGATTGTTCTTAGTTCGTCGGCAGAGAATTTGAATGACCCGCTCAATTTCTGCCTCTCGCCCAATAACTGGGTCTAATTTGCCCTCAATAGCCAGTTGAGTCAAATCACGGCTGAAAGCATCAAGGGCTGGGGTGTTAGTCCGCTTGCGGAAGTGGGGCGTTGGACCTTCTGCCTCGGCTTTCAAGTCGTAAATCCGCCTTCGGACATCTTCATAGCGGACATTGTATTTGGCAAGGATTTTTGCCGCCAACCCTTGCTTCTCCTTCAACAAACCCAAAAGCAAATGAGCAGTGTCAATGTGACTGTCGTTCATTGACCTCGCTTCATCGGCGGCGCGGATGAGAACCTGCTTTGCAGGAGATGTCAAAGTCGGCGAGCCGACAGGTGGATGGGCAGGCGCTTGAGCCCTCAACTGGCTCTCCAGTTCCGCCCTCAACCTGTGAATGTCAACACCAAGTCGCTCCAGTATCTGGACTGCAAGAGTGTCTTCCTCTTCCAACAGCCCGAGCAATATGTGCTCGGACGAAATGTAGGGCGAGCGCAACCTAATCGCCCAATCTTCAGCGTGCAACATAACTTTTCGTGCCCGTTCAGTGTAACGCTCCCATAACATCTTCAGTCTCTCCTTTTCTGGCGCTCAAAGAATGAGCGCCTGAGATGATGGCAACCTCACTGCCACCACCTTCGCTTAAAAGTTTGCCATATCCCACTCAATAACGAAAGGGCTTCGGTTGTTCCCCATCAAACTTGCCTATCCCTATTCAATGGGCACACCCACTTGTTGGGTGTATTGCCTGAACTTCTGGATGAGGGTTTTCGTTATCGGTCCTGGAACGCCGTCACCGATTACCCGCCCATCAAGTTTGACAACAGGGATAATTTCCGCACCTGTGCCCGTTAAGAAGCACTCGTCGGCAATGTAAACATCATGAAGTGTCAAGACCGCCTCATGGACGGGAATCCCTCCTTCCTGCGCCAACTTCATGACCACTTGCCTCGTGATTCCCTTCAAGATGCCCATGTATGCTGGCGGGGTGAAGAGTTCGCCACGCTTGACGATGAAGATGTTCTCACCAGTCCCTTCAGCTACATAGCCGTCAAGGGTCAACATCAGCCCTTCAGGTTTGCCTGCGTTGATGGCTTCAATTTTCGCGAGGATGTTGTTCAGGTAGTTGAGGGACTTGATGTTGGGGTTCAGGGCTTGCGGTGAGTTGCGCCTCACGGAAACCGTCACCATCTCAATACCGCGCTCGTAAAGTTCTTCGGGGAACAACTCAATCCTGTCGGTGATGATGACGATGTTGGGTTTAGGACACTTGCGCGGGTCTAAGCCCAAATCGCCTTCACCTCGACTAACGACGACGCGGATGTAAGCGTCCCTGAGTTTGTTGGCTCGCAAAGTTTGCAGGATGGCATCCCTCATTTGCTCTTTGGTCAGCGGGATGGTCAGCCAAATTGATTTGGCGCTGTCGTAAAGCCGGTCCAAGTGTTCGTCAAGCATGAAAACTTTGCCGTTGTATGCCCGTATGCCTTCAAAAACGCCGTCGCCATACAAAAACCCGTGATCAAAAACCGAGACCTTCGCTTGCGACTTCGGAACCAACTCGCCATTCAGCCACACCAAAAGTTCTTCTGCCATTTTCCTCTCGCCCCCATTTTTCCGCTTTTGGACTTTTGCCAATTTACTGCACTCAATTTTGGCACTTGTCGGCGGTCTTTGAAGGCAACAAAAACAGAAGGCTGCCAGCTTTTTGCTGGCAGCCCGCAAAGCGGCGGGCAGGGAGGCGGCACGGTGGCGGCGTGGCAACCTTTGGGGTCACTTCGTCTTCTTCGCTTCTATCGCCAACAACTTTTCAATGCTCACACCAACTTGCGAGCCCTTTGCGCCGAACATTGAACCGACGATGCGTTTGTTG
>Ga0079995_1058583_pt1 | contig 22953 bp, 23 predicted proteins | sample FaiFalFF_MnMetaG_2_FD_69198 | JGI IMG/M metagenome (GOLD analysis project Ga0079995, IMG submission 69198) | Freshwater microbial communities from Yellowstone National Park, Wyoming, USA - Fairy Falls C (FF_Mn_C) (SPADES assembly) (version 4) | ecosystem: Environmental > Aquatic > Freshwater >...
CGGCTGCAAGCCCGCAACGAATGGCAAACGCGTGACGGCAAGACGATTTGCGAGGAAATCCGCGAGTTGCGCTTTTACGCCCTGCCGAAGTTGCGGATGGTGGATTTGACTTTGACCTTCATCGCCACCGAGGGCGAAGTCACTTTTGGCGACACAAAAGAGGGCTTCGTCGCCATCCGATTGCCCGACGAATTGACGCTGACGCGGGGGACGGGACACATCCTGAACGCAACGGGGCATCGGGATCGGGAAGCGTGGGGCAAGCGGGCATCGTGGTGCCTTTACTACGGGACGCTAAATGGCGAAACTGTCGCCGTCGCCTTCTTTGACCACCCGAAAAACCGCAGTTACCCGACGCCTTGGCATGTCCGCGATTACGGCTTGTTCGCCAACGGACCGTTTGGGCGCAAAGACTTCGGGTTGCCTGCGGAAGAGCCCGTGCGGTTGGGCAAAGGGGAACGGTTGACGCTGCGTTATCGGTTGGTCTTTCTTGCCCATCACCCGACAGCAAGGGAAGTGGACGAACTTTGGGCAGGCTTCGCCCGACCGCCACAAGGCGTGGCAACTCCGTGTCGTAGCGGTTCACGGTAGGAAGGAGGTGATGTCGTTTGCGGTTGGGCATCGCCACCTATTCCTTTTGGCACTTTCGGGGCGAGCCGTATCCGATAGAGCGGGTGATGGAGCACGCTTGCGAGTGGGGCGCGGCAGGCGTGGAAATTTTGCACCGACAAATGACCAGCGAAGAACCCGCTTACCTTCGTCGGCTCAAACGCACCGCCTTGGCGCTGGGGCTTGACCTTTACGCCCTCGCTATCCACCAAGACTTCGTTCAACCTGACCCTTCAGAGCGCCAGCGCCACATTGAGCACACCCGCTATTGCCTTCAACTGGCGCATGAATTGGGCATCCCTTGTGTCCGAATCAATTCGGGGCGTTGGAAGACGATAGCGTCCTTTGACGAGTTGATGCGCCGAGGTGGCGTTGAACCGCCGTTGGAGGGCTACACCGAAAGTGACGCTTTCGGTTGGGTTATTGGGGCAATAGAAGCCTGCCTTCCTGACGCGGAGCGCTACGGCATCCTTTTGGCGTTGGAAAACCATTGGGGCTTGACAGCAACGGCGGAAGGAACGCTGCGCATCGTCACTGCCATCAACTCCGAATGGCTCCGCGTTTGTTTGGACACAGGCAATTTGCTGCGGCACGAAAAGGGGCAAGTGCATTGGGAACCCGATTACGACGGCATGGCAGCATTGGCACCCTACGCTGCCCTCGTCCATGCCAAAACTTATTTCGGCGGCGGCGAGTGGTATACGCTGGACATTGACTACGCCCGCGTGGCGACGCTCTTGCGGCAGGCAAACTACTGCGGCTATGTGTCGTTGGAGTTTGAAGGCAAGGAAGCGCCTGAAACGGGCGTGCCCAAAAGCCTTGCCCTCCTTCGGGCAATTTGGGAGCAATAGCGGCACGAGCCATAAAGCAACGGTGAAGGCAAAAACTCACGGGCGCAGCAATGCTTTGACGATGTGGCGGGCTTCACCCCGCGCTAACCGCCAAAAAACTTCCACGCCTTCGTCCAGCGGAAATTCCTGAACCCACGACGCTACTTCCACTTGCCCACTGACGACCAATTGCAGCGCCATCGCAAAGTCGTCGTCGGTGTAGGCGTAACTGCCCTGAACGCGCTTTTCGCCGTAAACGATGCCCATGCCCGAAAGGCTTGTCTCATCGTCGTGTAGCCCAACCCAAACGGCGACGCCAGTCGGATGCACGGCGTCCACAGCCATTCGGCGCGTTTGCGACCGACCGACAGCATCTAACGCCAAGTCAAACCCTTCGCCGTCCGTCAACGCCCGCGCTTCCGCGAGCAAATCGGTCTCGGCGGGATTGATGACGGCATCCACGAATTGGCGGGCGACGGCGAGCCGTTCGGGGGCGATTTCCACGACCGCAATGAAACCCGCCCCCATCGCTTTGGCGACTTGAGCGCACACCAATCCGATCGGACCTGCACCGAACACGATCACCCGTTTCGGCAAAACCTGCCCTGTCAAGCGAACGGCGTGGACGGCGTTGGCGACGGGTTCCACCATAGCGCCGAGGCGCGTGTCGGCATGGTCGGGCAGCGGGTGACAATTTTCGGCAGGGACGGCGACGAACTCGGCGAAAGCGCCGGGACGATGCATGCTCATCAATTGTCGTCGCTCGCAGATGTTGCTCTTGCCGAGTTGACACCATCGGCAGGTGTGGCAGACGACGAAAGGGTTGACGGCGACTTTTTGACCGACGCTCAAATTCGTCACGCCTTCGCCCAATGCGACGACGGTGCCCGCAAACTCGTGCCCCATAATCAACGGCGGTTGTCGGCGGGGATGGCGTTGGACGACGCATTCCAACTCCGACCCGCAAATGCCGACATGCCCGACGCGGATTAACACTTCGCCCGCTTTCGGTTGCGGTTCGGGCACTTCCGCCAACTCCAACCGTTCCCAATCGGCATACAGCAGTGCCTTCATCCCCATCGCCTCCGCCGACATTGTAGCGCCCTTGACATTGGGTCGGATGGCGAATGCCAAAATAACGCACGGGCAAACGGTGTGTGACCGAAATGCAAACGAGCGCCGATGCAGGATGGCAAAAAGCCAGAGTGTAGGGGTGATTGGCATGGGGGAAATCGCACGAGAAGCGACGCTGGCGACGGGGCAAGTCATCCGCATCGTTCGGGGCGACATCACGCAAGAGCAGGTGGACGCCATCGTCAACGCCGCCAATTCGCACCTTAAGCACGGTGGGGGCGTGGCGGCTGCCATCGTCCGAAAAGGCGGGGAAGTCATCCAGCGGGAAAGCGACGAATGGGTGCGCCAGCACGGTCCCGTCCCGACGGGCGAAGTCGCCGTCACGGGTGCTGGCAACTTGCCCGCCAAGTTCGTCATCCACGCCGTCGGTCCCGTTTGGGGTGAGCATCCGCCCGAACGCGCCGATGCGTTGTTGCGCAGCGCTGTCCATAACAGCCTGAAGGCTGCCCACGAGCGGGGTTGCCAGAGCATCGCCTTGCCCGCCATCAGCGCTGGGATTTTCGGCTTCCCGAAAGACCGCTGCGCCGCCATCTTGCTGGACACCGCCCGCCAATTCTGCGAGCAGCATCCCGACAGCCCTTTGCGCGACATCCGCTTCGTCCTCTTTGACGAGCCGACTTTCCAAGCCTTCGTGGAGGCTTTTGACGCCCGCTTCGCCAGTCACGGCTAATTGGTCATCGTTGATGCCGTTCCGACACGGAGGTGACGGAGATGGCAAAGGTCTTAGACTGGCGTCGGGACATCGCCGAAGGGTTGTTCTGGGTCGGGTTGAGCCTGCTGTTAAGTTGGCTGGCGTTGCCTTATTTGCCTGAGCGGGTGCCCGTTCATTTCAACTGGCGCTGGCAGCCCGACGGTTGGGGCAGCAAAGCAATGGCGTTCTGGTTTACGCCCGTGACGCTGGCGAGCCTTTGGGCAATCCTGACCGTTTGCTTTTGGTTGGCGGGGACGGAAAAGGGGCAACTGCGGTTGGACGAGGAAGGTTTGCGATGGGTTAAGTGGCTACGGTCATTGCTGGGGCTGATGCTTGTCGCCCTGCACGGCGGTATGTTGGCGGTGGGCATCGGCTGGCTGAGTTCTCCCCGTCCCTTCCTGATGCCTGTTTTGGGACTGTTTTTCCTCGCCGTCGGCAAAGTTTTGCCCCATTTGCCCCGCAACTGGGTGGCGGGGGTTCGGTTGCCTTGGACGGTCTTGGACGAGCGGGTTTGGATGCCTGTCCATCGGGTGGCGGGATGGGGCTTCCTTTTGCTGGGGCTTGGCTTCCTCGTCGCCCCTTTGTTGCCTTTCTGGTGGGACTTTGTGCCCTTTGGCGGGGTGCTGTCGCTCCCGCTCATCCTTTTCGGCTACTCTTACTGGCTTTATCGGCGGGTGAGTGTTTAGCCTCTGGTGCGCCCCCTTGACTAAACAGGACTAAGGCGTTACAATTACGGGCGACAAAACTTGCACCCTGACAAGATGCGGGAAAGAGGCGACAGCGAATGTCTGATGCCATCCGACAGCAACTGACACGGATTTTGAAACGCTTGGAAGGTCGCTCGGAAGCCACGCCCGAAGAGAGCGTTGAGCAAATCCTCAAGTTGCCTGCCAAAGGCGTCATTGACCCGCTGATTGACGCCCTTCAGAAAAGCCCCCACTACTTGGTGCGGTTGGTCGCCTGCATGGCGTTGGGAGAACTGCGGGCGGTGCAAGCCGTCCCGACCCTTGTCGCCACCTTGAGAGACTCCAGCCTAACAGTGCAGCGAGCGGCTGCCGAGGCGTTAGCAAAAATTGGGCGCCCCGCCGTCAACGAATTGCTTCAGCACATTGACGACGAAGACTTGTCCATGCGCCGTTGGGTCATTCACATCCTCGGCAAGATTGGGGCGAAGGAATCTGCCCCCGTTTTGTTGGAACGATTCCACCGGGAAGCGCCTGAATTGCAGCGGCTCATCGTGGAGTCATTGGGGGAAATTGCCAGTCGCAAAGCCTCTCGGCTGCTGACGGAACTCGTCCAACACGGTAGCGCCGATTTTTCCCGCACCGCCATTGAAGCCTTGGGCAAACTCAGAGACCCCAAATCCATCCCCGTGCTGTTGGACATCTTGGCGCGGGATGGCGCGGAGTTGCGCAAATTGGTGCGGGAAGCCCTTTTGACCATCGGCAAGGAAGGGATGCCCCAACTCGTCAAGGCGTTGCATCACCCCAACCTCGCCGTCCGTCAAGTCGCCGCCGAAGTGTTGGGGACGATGGGCGATCGGCGGGCGCTGCGGGAATTGATCAAAGCGTTGCGTGACCCAGACCCGATTGTCCGTCAATCTGCCGTTCAAGCCATCACTCGCTTCCCCGACAAATCCCTTTTTGAGCCCCTGACCCGCTTGCTCCACGACCCTGACCACGAAGTGCGCTTCCAAGCCTTGCGGGCGTTGGTGCAAGTCGGCAAAGAGATGGCAAAGCCCCACTTGAAGAAAGCCCTCAAAGACCCTGACTGGCTGTTGCGCTTGACAGCCGTGCAAGGGCTGACCGAACTGGGCACGGAAGACACCGTGCCCTTTTTGTGCGACGCCCTCAAAGACCCCGAATGGTCGGTGCGCTACCACGCAGCGATGGGATTGGCTCGTCTGAAGCATCCCAAGAGCCTCGTCCCGCTGATGCAAACCGTCTTTGATCCCCATCCTCAAGTTGCCCTGCAAGCCATCAAGGCGTTGGAGGAACTGGGTGACCCCCGCGCCATTGATGTCCTGCGGCGGGTCGCCGCTGCCAACATCCCCGAAGTCAGCAGCGCAGCAAGTCGGGTCGCCCGTGCTTTGCAAGAAATCGCCCAAGCGAAAGGTCTCCCCGTTCCTCCCAAGCGCCGCCCCGCCCAAAAGCCAAGCCAACCGACGGCAGCGTCCACCAAATGACCTTCGGAGGCAACCTAACTGCCATGCCCGAACGGACGGTCACCGTCAACCGCAAAGCCCGCCACGACTTTGACATCTTGGAAACCTACGAAGCAGGGCTCGTCTTGACAGGTCCTGAAGTGAAAGCCATCCGCGCAGGCAAAGTCTCATTGGCGGATGCCTTCGCCCGCGTCCAAAATGGCGAACTGTGGCTGTTGAACCTGCACATCGCCCCTTACGACCCCATCCTGCAACGGGATTACGACCCGCAACGACCCCGCAAATTGCTCATGCACCGACGGGAAATCAACCGACTGGCAGGCTTGACAGCGCAAAAGGGATTAACCCTCATCCCTTTGCGCCTCTACTTCAACGAGCGGGGCTACGCCAAAGTGGAGTTGGGCTTGGCGAAGGGCAAACGCAAAGTGGACCGACGCCGTGAAATCATGGAGCGAGAAATCCAGCGAGAAATTGACCGCACCCTGCGCAAGCGCCGCTAATTCGTCTCCTTTCGCCCACCAGTCGCCAGTCGCTAATCGCCAGTCGCTTTCTCCCTTAGGCTCCGCAACACTTGCACCAACGCCAAATGGGCAGCCCGCTCCCGAATTTGTCGGCGCGTCCCCCGCAACTGGTAACGCTCCACGACCGTCTTTTCGGGCGTGCTGACAGCGATGAAGACCGTGCCGATGGGTTTGTCAGGTTCGCCCCCTGTCGGTCCTGCATAGCCTGTCGTTGCGACGCCGACCTGCGCTTTCAACCGCGCCCGAACATGGCTCGCCATCCATCGGGCGCATTCAGCACTCACCGCCCCATGCTTTTGCAGCAAATCCCATGGCACACTCAACAGGCTCATTTTTGTCGCTTCGGTGTAAGCGACGATGCCGCCCCGAACATACTCGCTGCTGCCGGGCACTTCCGTGAGTAGGGTGCAAATCAACCCGCCCGTGATTGACTCTGCTGTCGCAATCGCCCAACCCAACTCCCGCAACCGTTGCCCGACCAGCACTTCTATCGGCTCATCTCCAACGGCTAACAGCCACTCGCCAACCCGTTGGCGGATTTGTCCTTCCATGCTGTCCAACAACGCTTCCGCTTCTGCCTCGCTGTTCGCTTTGGCGGCGACCCGCAGCCAAACTTCGCCGGGCTTGACCAGCGTGCCCAAAGTTGGGTTGACACTTTCCATCAACTCGCCCAAGCGATCCGTCAACGCCGATTCGCCGATGCCGACGAAGCGAAAGACGCGCCAACGCAACACTTGCCCGCTGAGGCGGCGTTGAAGGCGTGGGACGACTTCGCGCTCAAACATCGCTTCCATCTCGGCAGGAACACCGGGCATCGCCACGACGATTTTCCCGTCCCGTTCCATCCAAATGCCAGGCGCTGTCCCGACGGGATTAGGCAGCCAATCGGCGCCTTCAGGCAAATCGGCTTGCTTGAGCAAAGTGGGCGATGGCGCAATCCCTCGCCCTTGCAACAACGCCACCAACCACGCTTCCGCTTCGGGATGGCGAGTCAATGGGACGCCGAAAGCGTCGGCGATGCCCGCTGCCGTCACATCGTCGGGCGTCGGACCCAACCCGCCCGTCGTCAAAATCAAGTCGGCTCGCTCAAGTCCTTCCCGAATGGCTTGAGCGATGCGTTGGCGGTTGTCGCCGACCGTCGTCCGCCGAAAAAGGTCAATCCCCAACTTCGCCAGCCATTGCGACAAGTAGACGGCATTGGTGTCCACGATTTGCCCCAGCAACAACTCCGTCCCGACGCTGACAATCTCAGCGACCATGCCCATTTCCCTCCTTGTTGCCCAACCTGCCTACCGTCATTGCGTTCGGGCGACCAGTTGGATGGGATAAAAGGAGCCTGCCGATGGGATGGTGACGACGGTGACCGATTGAGTTTGGCGGGGCGCCAGCGAAAAGGCGTGCAGCAAATGCTCTTGATAGGGGCGAAGCAGCGGGACTTCCATCAACCGACCGTTGACGACAAAGGCACCCCGTGCGACGCCCCCGACGGCTTCCACCAACAACTCCGCCCGCCACGAGCGATCGGTGGGGTTGACGAAGCGGATGCTAATGCGATAGACGACGCCATAGTTGCCGTGAAGCGTCCGACCCTTCAGCGGGTGTTGCAACCCAAACCGTCCGACGCTCAGGAAAGTCCAAGCGCCCCCAGCGACATGCGTGGCTTCCAAAACCCGCATCGGTTTGGGGAAAGGTGGCGGTTCGCTGCTACTTGTCAATGCCTCCGCCAATTGTGTGCCCGTCAAAAGTTCTGTCTTGGGCGGCACCGCTGCCGATGCGACGACCCGATAAGCAACCCCTGCGGTCTCATCCAGCCGAATTTCCGCCAAAGCGCTCGCCGTGTCTTTGGGCTTAAGGGCAAAGCGCAACAGGCGATATGTGCTTTGCGCTGGCAAAGTCAACCGCACCGCCGCATCATCGGTCAAGCCCTGCAAAAAACCCGCCGTCGCCTCGTGCCCCACTTGCAACTCACTCTCGCGGGGTGTCCCGTAACTGAAGCGAGCGACGACCGAAACGGGATGTTCTTCCGTGTTCAGCAACTCCAAACTCAGCCCCGCTGAACGCGTTAGCCCATTGCGATGATGAAGCATGAACCGCACGGTCTGACCGACAGGCAAAAGACCCCGACAAAGCACCCGATAGTCGCGAAAAGTTTCAGGGTCGTTGCTGATGACCAGCAAATCGGCGTCGCCCAACGACGACGGGAACGAGCGCAAGGGGATGGTCAAAGTGTCGTCCACAGGGAGCAACTGTTCGCCTGTCACTTGCACCCGACAGGTTAGCGCTTCGTTGGGCTTGACAAAAGGAGGCAATTGCCCGTCGGGAGTGGGAAAGATTTGCCATTGCGCCCCCAACTGAAGTTGCAGCGCCGTCAAAACAGCATTCTCCACGGCTTCCCACACCATCGCCCGACTGATTTTTTCACCCCGCCCCCATGCGACGGGCGCTTCTCGCCATCGCCCCGCCCGATGCAAAATGCGGAAGGGCAACCGCACCCCGACATTGCCTTTCACGATGCGCAAGATGCCCGACCCAACTTCCATCCCTCGCACGACGACAAAGGATGCCTGCTTTTCCACACCGATGCGCCATCGCACGGGTTCAGAAGGCATCGCTTCCACTTGCACGCTACCGACGGCGTTGCCCAGCAACGGGATGGTCACTTCCTCGCCGACGGCAATGACCGCTTCTGTCAAGGGCACTGCCAACCATTGCCACGAAAGGGCTTGACGCAACCGAGATGCCCATTGCTGCGCCAATGCCTTCGGTTCACTCCCTGATTGCTTCGCCAAAGTATGGGTGACCGTCAACAACGGTTTGCCGTCCAGTTGCAATTCGTAACCGCCCCGCACCCGAACGACTTGCAACGCCTCAGGCGAAACGCCCCGCCATCGGGCATCGTTGAGTTGTGACGCCAATCGTTGCGCCATCCCTTCCGCCCCCTCGCCCCGCAACCGCAACAAAGTCACACCCGCCGCCCGCAGTTCCGTCACTTCCCCGCTGACCTTGACCGCCTCAAATTGCCAACTGACCGTGAAACCCGAAGGTGTCGCCGTCGCCGCCTGACGACCTTGCGGCGCCGTCTCTTGCGTCCTGATGTGGGACGGAAGCGAAGCAAAAATGGCGATGCCGAAAATCAGCGCCAAACGAACGCCCCATTGATGCTGATAGCGTCTCACGCCACACCCTCCTTCGCCGTTTCGCTATTCGCTACCCGCCATTCGCTACTCGCTGCTTCCTAAAGATTTTCGCATGCCATCGCCCGCTTTGCCCCTCTGCTGCCCTCGCCTTTGGAGCCATCCGATGCTAAATTCGGAAGCGGCGCATCCATCCCATCGGCAACGGTGACCGTCATGGATGAGCGAACCTTGCGGGTGCTGGAACTGGACAAAGTGCTGAAAGCCCTCGCCGACCGATGCGCAACGGAACTGGCGAAAGAACTGGTGCATCACTTAACGCCCGCTACTGACTTGGATGAAGTGCGGCGGCGCCAACGGGAAACTTCGGATGCCCGCCGACGCTTGGAACGCTTCGGCGCCCCGCCCCTCAGCGGCATCAGCGATTTGCGCCCTTTGCTGGAACGGGCAAGAGCAGGCGCTGCGTTGGAACCGAGCGAATTGCTGACCATCGCCCGCACTTTAGAGCGCGCCGCCGATTTGAAGGCGTGGCTGCTGAAACCTGATTTGAATGACAGCCTTCGGGTGAACGCCGAACGCCTCGGCGACCACGCCCGATTGATCGCCCGCATCCGTTGGTGCATCGGTGACGACGGGCAAGTTTTAGACCGAGCCAGCGACGAATTGGCACGCTTGCGTCGGCGCATCCAAACGGTCAAGGAGCGGATGCAGGAGAAACTCCACGACCTGTTGCGCGACCCGTCCGTCACCAAGTTTTTGCAAGAGCCTTACTACACCGTCCGCGACGGGCGCTATTGCCTTCCCGTGCGGGCGGAGTTTCGGGCGCAAGTGCAAGGCATCGTCCATGACAAATCCTCGTCGGGCATGACGCTGTTCATTGAACCCGAACCGTTGGTGGAGTTGGGCAACGAGTTGCGGTTGCTGCAAACTGACGAGCAACGGGAAGTCGCCCGCATCCTGCGGGATTTGACGACCGCCGTCATCGCCGAATTGCCCCTGATTGCCCAAACGCTGGACGCCATCCGCCGACTGGATTTCGCTTTCGCCAAAGCAAAACTCTCGCAAGACTTGCGCGCCTACGAACCCGAACTGAACGCCGACGGCATTTTGAAAGTCCGCCGCGCCCGTCACCCTTTGTTGCACCTTCAAGGCTTCGTCGTGCCCATTGACTTTGAGTTGGGGACGGACTTTGATGTCCTCGTCATCACAGGTCCGAACACGGGCGGCAAAACCGTCGCCCTGAAGACCATCGGCTTGCTGACGCTGATGGCACAATGTGGCTTACATTTGCCCGCCGCCGAAGGCGCTAAATTGAGCGTCTTCCGCCAAGTCTTCGCCGACATCGGTGACGAGCAAAGCATTGAGCAAAGTTTGTCCACTTTTTCCAGCCACATGAGCCACATCGCCAAGATGCTTCATCGCGCCGACGAGCAAACTCTCGTGCTTTTGGACGAATTGGGGGCGGGGACTGACCCTGTGGAAGGGGCGGCGTTGGCGAAAGCCATCTTGCTTTTTTTGCATCGCAAAGGTGCCAAAGTCGTCTGCACGACCCATCACAGCGAACTCAAGCATTTCGCCTTCCGTCAACCCCGCTTCCAAAACGCCAGCGTCCTTTTTGATCCCGAAACGCTGCGACCGACTTATCGCTTGGTCATCGGCATCGCTGGGCAAAGCCACGCCCTTGACATCGCCCGACGGTTGGGCGTGCCAGCGGAAGTCCTTCAAGAAGCCCGCCGCCAATTGCCCCGCGACCGCAAGGAAACGGAAGCCCTCATCCACCAACTCAGCGAGGAGCGACAGGCTGCCGAGCAACGGCGTTTGGAATGGGAACGACGGCTGCAGGAATTGCAACGGCGAGAAGCGGCGTTGCAGGAACGGGAACGAAAACTGCGGGAAGAAGAGCAACGCATCCTTTCCGATGCCCGCCGTCAGGCGGAAGCGTTGCTGCGGCGCTTGGAAGGGCAAGCGGAAGAGTTGTTGAAGCGCCTGAGAACCCAACCCGTCTTGCCATCGGAAATCCGCCAGCGATTGCGGGAACTTTGGCAACAACTTCCGCCTTCGCCGTCCAAACCCGTTAGCGCTGGTGCGATGCCGACGGACCGAAGCGTTTTTTCCGTCGGTGAAACGGTGCGGGTTCGCGATTTGGGCGTCATCGGCAAAATCGTCGCCTTCAGCGATGGTGCAAAGGAAGCGCAACTGGATGTCAACGGGATGCGCCTTTGGGTGAACGCCTCTCGCCTTGAACCTGTCGGCGAGATAGCGCCGATGACACCGACGCAAATGGAGACGGCGACGATGCGGGTTAGGAAGATGGTCAGCACGCCGACGGAGTTGAACTTGTTGGGCAAGCGAGTGGACGAAGCGATAGAGGCGGTGGCGAAGTTTTTGGACGACGCCTTTTTGGCAGGGCACAAAGTCGTCCGAGTGGTGCATGGCAAAGGGACGGGCAAACTGCGCCAAGCCATCCACGACTTTTTGCGAACCCACCCCCATGTCCGCGCCTTTGAGTTAGCGCCCCTTCACGAAGGCGGCGAAGGCGCCACCCTCGTCTACTTGCACAGCGAACCTTGAAAGCGTTTCACCGCCATCACGCACATCGGCAGGAAGGCGAAGGCGACGGGCGTTTGCGGTCCCGAATCATTCAGCAGCAAGGCAGCGAGGCTGCCGATGACCAACCCGCCCCATCGCCAATCCCGTTCCCCTGCCCACCACAAAACTGCCAACAATGCCCCTTGCATCGCCCAAGCGAAATCCCAATGGATGGCTCGGAAGGCGCGCAGCGAGATGCCCAGTTTCGTCCAGACCATCGCCCCCAACGCTAACAACCCTTCTTGAGCGACGGCATGGACAAAGCGCCCCCAATGCGTCAAGGGTTCAGGGCGCATCAGTTCTATCGCCGCAAAGATGCCCAAAAAGGTGACAGTGAGCAAAAGAGCGACAAGCACATGCCGCCAACGCCATCGCCCCCATCCCAAAACACTCGCCGTCAACGCTACTCCTGTCAAGGCGCCGCCGATGTTAGCGCCCATGACGGGCGCGCCGACCAACACGGTGCCTAACGCACCCAGCAATGCCGCCCCTTTCCGTCCCCAACCCATCGCCAAACCGATGGCGAACAGCGACCCCAAAGCAATGCCCATCCCGACATTGCCCAATCCGTAGTAGCGACCGCCAAAGAAACTGGAATAGCCGAAAGGCGTGTTGAGGCTGAACATCCCACTGCTAAGGGCATCGGCAGCGAAGACAATGGCGGTCACCCATGTCGCCCCCACGAGCGCCCCCAGCCGTCGTCGCATTGTCAACCCAACCGTTAGCACCACCAGCAACCCACTCCCGCAAAGCAAACCGACCGCCATCATCGTTTTGCCTGTCAAGGAAGCGTTGATGCCCGCACTGAGCAAATGGACGATGACAGGCAACCACGCCAACCCAATCGTTATTCGCAGCACTCCATCAGGGACGGGACGGCACAAAAGGAGCAAAATTGTCAAGCCCGCAAAAACAATGCCCTGCGCTATGCACCAGACCGAAAGGGCGGTCACCCGCCACCATCCATCCGTGATGCGCGCCCCTTCGCCCATGCCAAAAAGGAGGGACGAAGGGCGAGGGACGAAGGGCGAGGGCGAAGCGGAACGGATGGGAGCGCCGTTGATGGGTTGAAAGGGTTCGGCGCCGAAAAAGTCCAGCACCGTCGCAGGGATGTCCAAGATGGCAACGAGCCCCTTTTGATGCGTCGTCGCCGAAGTGAGCAGACTGCCTGCAACGATGCCTTTGCCGACGGCGAAAAGGAAGGAGTGTTCATAGCGACTTTTCTGCGACGGCGCCAACGAAAACACCAGCAACAAATCGCGCCTCAAATCCATCCGCTCCACGACGGGACGCAACAAACGCAACTCCCGACGAATCACCTTCGGCAACAACCGTTCGCTGCCGTAAAGGTCCGCCCGCAGCGTTTCGCCAGGAAAGAGCACGAGCACATCCGCCATCCGCCACGCCGCTGCGACCGCTTCCTCCCATCGCCGTTCGTTCACCGCCACGCCAAAGGGCATCGTCGCATCCCACTGCAACAAAGTCGCCCCCGTCATGCCAACGCCTAACCCTTTTTCGTCCAACGCCATCAGCAAGCCGTGACGGAAATAGGCAGGGACGAGGGGCGAGGCACGAGGGACGAGGGAAGGGTCGCCACAGCCGATGGCGAGGAGTCGGACGCCTTTCGGACGCAGCGATTGGGCGACGACGCCGAAGGGCAAGGGTTTTTTTTGCATCCGTTCGTTCCGCCATCGCAGTTCCGCCAACATCGGAAAGACCAGCGGTTTGAAAGGTGCGGACGCATCAGGCAGCGGTGCGTCGCCGACCCGACGGCGGTAAGCGTTGAAGGCGGTGTCGGCATCCAACGGCTCGTCAGCATCAAACACGAACGCTGCCGTCTCGTCACCAAACGCCCGCACGCCGCAGGCAAGGGTCATCGCCGCCCGAAAGCGGTCAGCGCCTCCGTAACCCATCGTGTTGAGCAACGCCATCCCGCCCCGTTCTTCCAGCCACTTGCCCATCGCCCCGAAAGCGCTCAACCCTTGTGGGAAGACATGGCGGTAACTGAACCCGTCCATGACAAAGAGCACGACTTTGCCGCGCGGGCGATAGACGAGCGTGCCGAAGGAAGGCGGAGGGCGAAAGGGCGGCGGTGCCGCCGAAGCGAAACAGGGCGTCAGCCAAACGAAAGCGACGGCAATCAGCGCGCAGCAAAGGTTGCAGCGTTGCATCCTTGCCGTTGCTCCCACTCTATGCGTCCGAACCGACGGTGTGGGCGAAGCGGGCTTTGAACTGTTCAGGCGTCATCTTGGCAGCGTCCGCCAACTTCGCCAACATCTCAGGATTGTCAAGGTCGGCGCGTTCCAAGCGAATCATGTATTCGCGGGCGACGCGGTAATGTTCGGAGTGAATGTCCACGAGGCGAATTTTCGTCCGTCCCGTTTGCGGGTCGCGCAGTTCGTCAAAGGGCAAGACACGGATGCGCCCACTGTCCAAGCAGACCATCCCGCCCAACTGCACCTTCTCGTTTTCAGGCTCGCTCAAAAGGAACTTGACGGCGCCATAGCCGAGGGTGCGGGTGTAGTCAATGTCAAAGGGGATGGGCGGGGCGCAACGCAACTCGTAACCCAAAGTCACATCCACGATGGTCATCTTTTCGCCCCGTTCGGCGAAGCGTCGCTGAATTTCTCGCTTGAGGATGGTCGCCAGAGGGATTTCGCCCAGCCGAATGTGTCCGTGCGGGTCGTATTCCACTTCCACGCCGGGAATTTTCGCCAACTCTTCGGGGTCTAACTTTTCGCCGATGCCTTCGGCGATGACGGCGACGCCATCCTTGCGCCCCAAAACCCGCCGCTTCAAAATTGCCCCTTCCAACACATCGCACACTTCCGCCAGCGCGATGCGTTCCTTGGGGAACTCTTCACCGATGACAGTGAGGGTAGCGCCTGCTGCTTTCCCGATGCCCAGCGCCAAATGCCCTGCCTTTCGCCCCATGACGACGACGAAATACCAACGGTTGGTCGTGCGGGAATCTTCCATCAGGTTGCGGACCAACTCCGTCCCGACATGGCGCGCCGTCTCAAAACCGAAGGTCGGCATCCCGCCTGGCAAGGGCAAATCGTTGTCAATGGTCTTGGGCACATGGGCGATGCGGATTTGACCGTTCAAGGCTTTGGCGACTTCGCTGGCGGAAAACGCCGTGTCGTCACCACCGATGGTCACCAAGTAACGGATGCCCAACTCCCGCAAGGCATTGACCGTGTTTTGCAAATCTTCAACTTTGCGGGTCGGATTAGCGCGGGAAGTCCGCAGGATGGAGCCGCCTTCAAAGTGGATGCGGGAGATGTCAGGGATGGTAAGGCGGCGAACCATGTCCGTCCGCCCTTTCATCAAATGCTCAAAGCCGTCGTAAATGCCGATGACTTCCAAGCCCGCATTGATGGCTTCAATGGTGGCGGCGCCGATAACGCTGTTGATGCCCGGCGCAGGTCCTCCGCCGACTAAGATGCCCAAGCGTTCCGCCATTCTCGTTCCCTCCTTTTCGCCTTTTTAAGTCGGCTTGCGAAGCCACGCTCAGGGCGAAGGCTCGTTGACTTTTTGCCATACGAGCAACAAAGCCGCCATCGTCTTGGCGTCTTCTATCTCGCCCCGAAGGATTTGAGCGACCGCCTCCGCCAACGGCATCACCACCGTTTCCACCCACTCATCTTCGTCGGTTTTGCCATCGGCAGGTTTTAATCCCGTCGCCAGAAAGAGGTGAATCAACTCAGTGCTGTAGCCCGGCGCCAAGTGAAAGGACACCAAACGCTCCAAGTGGGTTGCTGTGTAGCCTGTCTCCTCCCGCAACTCCCGCAGGGCGCAATCTTCTGGCGCTTCGTTGGGGTTCAGCGTGCCTGCGGGCACTTCCAGCAACACCTTCCCTGTGGCGTGGCGATATTGCCGAACCAAAATCACTTGCCCGTCATCTCGCATCGGGACGATGGCAACAGCACCAGGATGGACAACGATTTCACGGACGCTTTCGCGCCCATCGGGCAACCGCACACGGTCACGGCGCAACTTCAGCAAGCGCCCTTCAAAAAGCGTCTCACTGTCAACGAGCCTTTCCCGCAGCCCAAACCACCTCCGATGGGCAAAGGATAACGCCGAAGGGCGACCGTTGACACTGCCCGTCGCAAGTGCCACTATGCACCAAACGACCTTTTGAGGTCGGCAAAAGCCTTTGCCTCTTGCCGACAAAAGTTGGGATGGCGCATCTCCCGATGCCCCGAAGGAAATTGACGCTTCGGGTGGGCTATAATGTTGCCTTCGGTGATAACGATGAGCGGCGCCCATGTTAGCGACTACTTGTTCGTCGCCATGTTCATTGCCTTTGGGATTGTCGGGATCGCTGTGACGCTGGGGATTGCTTGGTTGGTGCGCCCCCGCTTTAAGCCGACGCCCGACAAGGTGATGTCTTACGAATGCAGCGTCCCGCCAAAGGGCTCGGCGTGGGTGCAATTCCGCATCATCTACTACCTTTTCGCCTTGCTCTTCGTCGTCTTTGATGTGGAGGTGCTTTTCCTGTTCCCATGGGGCGCAGCGTTGAAGTGGCTGAAAGCGCAAGGGTTGGGCATGTTGGCGTTCGTGGACATGTTCATCTTCCTCGTCATCCTCACCTTCGGTTGGCTGTATGCGTGGCGCAAGGGCATCCTGAGATGGACTTGATGGGGTGAAGGCGATGACGCCAGAAGCGATGGAGCAAAAGTTGCGGGAGAAATTCGGCGACGCTATCTTGGCAACCCGCGTCGGGCTGAACGGTTTGGAGGCGCGCGTTGAACCGAAGCGGTTGGTGGAGATTTGCCGCTTCCTTAAGACCGACCCTGAATTGGACTTCAACTTCCTTCGCTGCCTCTCCGCCGTTGATTGGCTCAACGACGGCGAGTTTGAAGTTGTCTATCACCTGTTTTCGTTCCGTCATCGGCATGAGGTGGTCATCAAGGTGCGAGTGCCCCGCTCCGACCCCCATGTGCCCTCCGTCTCTTCCGTCTGGCGGACGGCTATCTGGCACGAGCGCGAAGCCTATGACTTGATGGGCATAATCTTTGACGGTCACCCTGATTTGCGCCGCATCCTTCTGCCCGAAGGCTGGGTCGGTCATCCACTTCGCAAGGATTATGTTCACGACATTGAGCGTTTTGACGACGAGTATGCCGAAAAGATTCGCCGAGGCGAAATCCGTTGAGGTGAAAGGTGATGCCTGAAAGCAAAGGCGCAAACAAAAAACGCAGGTTGAAGAACCCAGAAAGTGAAGGCACATCAGCAGGACATGGGGCAGAGAACACAGGACAAGTTGGCGGTTTGGAAGGGGCATTGCAGCGCTTGACAGAAGGAGTTATCGCACTGGCGGAAGGTCAAAAGCACCTGCAGGCAACGGTGACGCAATTGGTGGAGTGGCAACAGCAAACCCAAGGGACTGTTGCCCAACTGGTGGAAGGACAAATCCAGTTGCAAAACACAGTCTCTCAACTGGCAGGAGAGAACCGAAGGCTGGCAGAGGGGCAGGAAAGGTTATGGCAGGCAGTCACTCATTTGGCAAAAGGTCAAGATGAGTTACAGCAAGCAGTCACTCGTTTGACAGAGGAGAATCGAAAGTTGGCAGAGGGGCAGGAGAGGTTGCAAGAAACGGTCACTCATTTGGCGGAAGAGAACCGAAGGTTGGTAGAAGGGCAGGAGAGGCTATGGCAAGCCGTTGGTCAGTTAACGGAGGGGCAACAGAGGTTGCAAGAGACGGTCGCTTATTTGGCGGAGGAGAACCGAAGGTTGGCGGAAGGTCAGGAGAGGTTGTGGAAAGCCGTTGGTCAGTTAGCGGAGGGGCAACAAAGGTTGCAAGAGACGGTCGCTCATCTGGCAGAAGAGAACCGAAGGTTGGCGGAAGGGCAGGAAAGGTTGCAAGAGACGGTCGCTCAACTTGTGGGAGTTCAATTGCAATTGCAGACCACTGTCTCACAACTGGCGGAAGAGAGCCGAAAGGCAATGGTCGTTTTGAAAGAGGTAAACAGGAAAGTCGGGCGGTTGGATGAGCAACTTGGCATGACCGTTGAATCGGTTGCCCAGATAGTTTTGCCTGGCTATTTGGAAAGGCATTTCGGCATAAAACTTGAGGGCAAGTTGGGCTACGAACTCAAACCGATGTTCTTCCGATTAAACGGCGAATGGGAGCAAGTTGACCTTTACGGCGAAGGGACGATGGGCAAGGAAGAAATTTGCATCGTTTGCGAGTGCAAGGCGAAAATTTACGAGAGGGATGTCCATGCTTTTGTCAAGAAGTTGGAACGGCTTTGGGGGCTTCTGAGGAAGCGACCTATACCCGTTTTGTTTGGCTACTCAATTCACCCGTCGGCACAAGAGCCTGCAAGTTCGCACAATATCCTTTTGGTCAGCCCACTTCACCGTTAAGGGGTGAAAAGATATGGCGGCGACGGAGTTGCGAGAGACGGTCGCTGTTTCGCCGCGCCGAGAAATCCGCACCGAAGAGATGGAAATCAGCATGGGTCCGCAGCACCCGTCCACGCACGGCGTCTTGCGCGTCGTCATCAAGGTGGACGGCGAGTGGATTCGGGCTGCTGACCCAGATTTAGGATACTTGCACCGCTCCTTTGAGAAACTCGCTGAACTGCGCACCTACCCGCAAGGCATCTTCCTGACCGACCGATGGGATTACCTTTCGGCGATGAACAACAACTGGATTTACTGCCTCGCCGTAGAAAAACTGTTGGGCATCCAAGTGCCCGAAAAAGCCGAATGGATTCGGACGATGATCTCCGAGTTCCAACGCATTGCCAGCCACTTGGTCTTCCTCGGCACTTACGGCTTGGACATCGGGGCGCTAACGCCTTTCTTCTACTGCTTCCGCGAGCGGGAGAAAATCCTTGACCTGTTTGAAGCCCTGTGCGGGGCACGACTGACTTACAACTACATCCGCATCGGTGGCGTCGCCCGTGACCTGCCTAAAGGTTGGCTGGACAGAGCCGAAGAAACGGTGGACTATCTGGAGAAGCGCTTTGACGAGTTGGACGACTTACTGACCTTCAACAAGATTTTCGTCGCCCGAACCGTCGGCATCGGTGTCGTCCCGCCCGAGATGGCGATGGATTACGGCTTGACGGGACCGATGATTCGCGCCAGCGGTATCCCTTACGATGTCCGCAAGGCGCAACCTTACAGCGTCTATGACCGGGTGGAGTTTGATGTCGTCACCCATCCCGGTTGCGATTGCTGGGCGCGGGTTTGGGTGCGTTCGCAGGAAATGCGCCAGAGCCTTCGCATCATCCGCCAATGCATCGCCAAACTGCGCACCTTCCCCGAACCCGACTTTGATGCCCCTTACGACCCATCGCCTCATGTGATGGCGAAAGTCCCGCCCAAGCCTAAACCCAAACCCAACGATGTCTATGTCGCCATTGAATCGCCTCGCGGCGAACTGGGCGTCTACATGGTCAGCGACGGCAGCGAGAAACCCTACCGCATGAAAATTCGCGGACCTGGTTTTGTCAACCTGTCCATCCTGCCCGCCGTCGCCCCCGGACACAAAGTCGCCGATTTGGTTGCCATCGTCGGCAATGTGGACATCGTGATGGGCGAGGTGGACCGATAGAAAAACTCTGGCGCTCTTAGCATCCAGAGAAGGTGACAAACATGGTGACGCTGACGGCGCAAACTTTGGAGCAACGGGTCGTCCGAAAGGTGACGAGCACCGAGCCACCCTTGACTTTCACCGTGGAAATTCGCTATCATCCCGACGACAACGGCTATTCAGCGGAGTGCATAGAGATGGATGCCGTCGCTTGGGGCGACACTTACGAGGAAGCCGTTGAAAACTTGCTGGATGTGATGCTTGGGTTGGCGGAAGTCATCGTGGACGATGCCAAACTTTACCCGCACTTGCCAGAACCGCTGTTGCCTTACGGGCAATTCATCCTTTCGCTCGGTGACGAGGCGAAGTTGAGAAATGTTCTGGGGTTGTGAGGGATGGCTTACACTTACGACCAGTTTCGTCAAGCCTTGAGGAAGGCTGGCTTTGATTTGCGACGGTCAGGCAAGCACGAAGTATGGCGGCGAGTTGAACCTGATGGAACGAAACGCCGTGTGTCCATTAGCCATCAGCACGGCAAGGACATTCCCAATTGGCTTTTTGCCAAAATGTTGCGCCAGGCAGGCTTGAGCCGAGACGAGTTTGAGCGACTGCTCAAAGACCCGTGACGGAGGGTTGACAGGATGACGCTGACGGAACTGTGCCGAAGCGTGGTGCAATGGCTGGGCGTGCCAGCGGAGTATCGGGACGCTGCGACCCTCATCTTGCTGGCACTCGTGGACGCCTTCATCCTTTTCAACTTCGTCATGCTGAGCGTCTTGGTGCTCATCTATGTCTTTCGCAAACTCATCGGCTTCATCCAAGCCCGCCTCGGTCCCCGCTACACGGGTCCGCGCGGCATCCTGCAAACCGTCGCCGACGCCCTCAAGTTGCTGACGAAAGAAGACATCATCCCGACCGCTGCCGATCGGGTCACCTTCAACCTTGCGCCGCTCATCGTTTTCCTGCCCGCCCTGCTGGTTTATGTCGTCATCCCCTTCGGCGACCCAAAGTCAGGATTGCAAGTGCGCGACTTAAACATCGGCATCCTCTACATCGCCGCCATTACTTCCGTCACCGTCATCGGCATCGTCACGGCAGGTTGGGCGTCGGGCAACAAGTGGGCGGTACTGGGAGCGATGCGGTCAGGTGCCCAATTGCTTTCCTACGAAGTCCCGATGACCTTAGCCTTCCTCGTGCCCGTCCTGCTGGCGGGCTCGCTGCGTTTGTCGGACATCGTGAATGCTCAAGGCGAATGGTTCTGGCAATGGAACGCCTTTCGTTTGGATTACCTCGGCTTGACCTTCGTCGCCTTCATCGTTTACTTCGTCTGCGCCCTCGCGGAAACGAACCAAACGCCCTTTGACCTTCCCGAAGCGGAGAGCGAGTTGGTGGCAGGCTATCATGTGGAATACAGCGGGATGAAATTTGCCATCTTCTTCCTCGCCGAATTTGGCAACACGGTCGCCATCTCCGCCATCGCCACCCACCTGTTCTTGGGCGGTTGGAAAGCACCTGCGCCCTTTTTGCCCGATACTGGTTGGTGGTCGCTGTTTTGGTTCTTCGCCAAAGTCAGCACCCTTGTCTTCCTCATCATCTGGATTCGCGGGACTTACCCGCGTGTCCGCATTGACCAAGTGATGGAATTGGGTTGGAAATTTTTGTTGCCCGTCGGGTTGCTATGTGTGACAGGGGTCGGTTTGATCGTCGCCCTCCGACCGTGACGAGAAAGGAGCGGGAATGGCATGGGTGAAGCGATTGCCTTTTGGATTTTGGCAGTATTGATCGTCGTGGCAGCGCTGGGTGTTGTCACCCTGCGCAACCTTTTCCATTGCGCCCTTTGCTTAGGCTTGGTGCTTTTTGGCGTGGCGGGCATCTTTGTCCTCAACGGGGCGGAATTTTTGGCGGGCGTGCAAGTGCTCATCTATGTCGGCGCCACGCTGGTCATCATCCTCTTCGCCGTCATGCTCAGCGAAAACATCACGGGCGAGCGCATCCGCATCGTCAGTTACAACCGACCGTTGGGTTTGCTGGCAGCGTTGGGTTTTCTGGGTGTCATGCTCTTTCTGGCATTTTCCCAAGCCAGTTTCCCTGCCCACACCAGCAGCATCAAAGACCCATCCCTGCAGGTTTTGACCGATGTGCCCAACAACATCGCTGCCTTCGGGACGCTCCTTTTGACCAAATTTATCGTTCCCTTTGAGTTCGCATCGGTGTTTTTGCTGGTGGCGATGATCGGTGCCATCATCGTCGCCCGCATGGCGGAGTAGGAGGGATGCATGTGTCCATCACGCTGACCCATTACCTTGTCCTTTCGGCGATCCTGTTTGCCATCGGTGTTTACGGCGTGCTGACGCGCCGCAACGCCATCGCCTTGCTGATGGGCGTGGAGTTGATGCTCAATGCCGTCAACATCAACTTGGTGGCGATGAACCGATTTCTACAACCTGACTGGCGCATCGTGACTGGGCAAATTTTCGCTGGCTTCATCATCGTCTTAGCAGCAGCCGAAGCAGCCGTCGGGTTCGCACTGGTCATCGCCATCTACCGCAACCTTGACCGCATCAATGTGGACGAGGTGAACATTTTGAAGTGGTAGCGGTGATTGAAAGTGGTTGCGATTGCGATGGAACGGGCAAGGGAGTTTCTGAGGGTTGCCGAGATTTCGCTGGAACAAGGCTTTTACAACGCTTGTGCCAGCAACGCTTACTACGCCATGTTTTGGGCTGCCATTGCCGCCTTAGCCCACCAAGGCTTCAAGCAAACCGAATGGTCGCACGGTGGGCTAAGGGAAATTTTCAGCAGGGAACTCATTGTCAAACGGCGAATTTACCCCGCAAAATTTGGTGAGTGGCTGAAGGACGCTTACAAGTTGCGTGCCTTTGCCCATTACTCTCTGAACGGCGCGGGCGTTAAGGAGACCCGTAAACTTTTGCAACACGCCCGTGAATTCGTCTCGGCAATTAAGGAGGTTGTTTCGCGATGAGGAAGCATCTCTCAAAAGGTCGCTTCTCAAAGCGAAGGTTGAAGCAGTTGGTCAACGAATTAATTGCCTATGCGAAAGAGTTGTGCCCTGAAGCGGAAGTCATTGCAGTGAAAGTGCCTGGCTACGAAGAGTTGGACGCGATGGTGGAAATCGTCGTTCCCGACGAGAAAGACGACGAGGTGCACGACGCTATCTCGCGTCGCGAGTTTGAAATCTTCATGAACGAGGGTTACGACATCGCTGTCCGTGTCCTCAGCCGTTCCGACTACGAATCCTTGAAGGCAAAGGTTGAAAGGTTGGGCTTGAAGTGAACGAAAACGGAAAGGTCAAAGCAGTGCCAAGCGGTTGCTACTGGCAAAGAGGCTTACCGATGCAGGTTGAAATAACCGCTTAAGCCGTCAATGGGAGAAGGAGGGCAGTGAGAATGGAAGCGACGCCGATGGTGGCTGCGATTATCATGCTGGCGCCCTTCGGCGCTTACTTGGTCAATGTGTTTTTCGGCGGATGGCTGAAAGAAAGAGCGCATTGGGTGTCGCTGACTTTGGTCGGAATTTCCGCTATCTTGTCGCTGATGGTTTTCGGGACGACAGTGATGCGTTCTTTGTCTGACCCGCACTTTCATGGCTGGCACGGGACTTGGTTCACCATCCCGATAGGCACATACACTCTCAAGTTCGGCTACCAAGTTGACCAACTGACAGCCTTCATGCTCGTGGTTGTCACTTTCATCGGCTGGTTCATCC
>Ga0079995_1060369_pt1 | contig 22857 bp, 17 predicted proteins | sample FaiFalFF_MnMetaG_2_FD_69198 | JGI IMG/M metagenome (GOLD analysis project Ga0079995, IMG submission 69198) | Freshwater microbial communities from Yellowstone National Park, Wyoming, USA - Fairy Falls C (FF_Mn_C) (SPADES assembly) (version 4) | ecosystem: Environmental > Aquatic > Freshwater >...
CCCTGCCCACAATAGACTGGTCACCAGCGGAGCTAACCAGGCCGGGAGGAATGCCCGAACTTTCACAGATGCCGCAATAGCTGCCAGCGTCAGCGCCACACCCAGCACGAAACCAGGCAGCAGATGCTTGGCATCGTATCCGACACAAAGCACGGGCAGTTCAGATTTATCTGACGGCCGCGTCTGGTGTTCTTCTTCGGCTCCGGTAGCACTCGCCGGGGCCCCGATGATCACTTCCTGAGGGGAGCGAAGCCCAGCTCGGCTTTGTTCCGGAACTGTTCCCGCAACGCTTGTGAGATTTTCGCTCATGCTCAGCCTCCTTGCTTCGACCATGCGGAGCGTCCTGCGCCCGCAGTCGGCGAAAGACAAGCTCTCACTGACGGCTGCTTATGTATATTGCGCGCGCCAGCAGGGTGGGTAACTCCAGATGAATGTGCAGGCGATTGTCTTTGCCCTCCAGCACCAGGCGAATTCGATCCTGCTGTGCAGATGGGCCGGAGAATGTCTCCAGGATGGCTCTCGCAAAATTCTGGCTATCGGGATTGTGCCGGATCAGTTCCGCGAATTGCCGCAGGGACAATTCCACACTTCCGACTGCTGCGGCTTTTTCCACGCTTAGCGTGGCAACGGCTTGTTGTAATGTAGCAGCGCGATGGGTGCCGGCACTCAGCAGCAGGTAGTCGTCGGTTACCAACAGGGCGAGTTTTTCCTCTCCGAAAACGCGGGAGAAATTCGGGTCATCGGGGGAAATTTCTAGTTCGTGCACATTGTGACCGGCGACTTTGGCGGAGTCCAGATGCACTCGACTGCGGGCATCTTCAGGCAACACTTTGACAAGCTGGCGAAGAGCGGCTTCGAGTTTACGGCCTTCCCGAAGGCGGATGGCGATGATGGGTGTGAGTTTACCATCCTTGCTTGGGCCGTGAACAACGACTGCCAGTTCATGCAGGTCGGCTTTGAGCGTCGGGGCAATGGCCTCATAGAGCTGGCGCAAAATCGCCTGCTGGTCCTGGGGTTTTTCAGCGATGCCTTTCTCCAGCATGGCTGCCAGCTTGTCCATCTGTTGCCGCAACGCACCATACACGGGGTACGAGAGCACCAGAGACGAGCCGGAGCCCGACTGCAAAACGCGGAATCGGCTGGCGGTTTGCTGGAGGCGACTGACCAGGGCTGCCGTATTGCTGCCCCGCCGAAAGACCAGGTCAAGGTCCACCGTCAACTGATTGGTCTTGGTGTGCAGGTCGGCGACCGCCATCACCTCCTCCAGGTCCTCGATAGCCTGAAGGAGAACCTCACGCACGAGCTGGGTTAGCTGTTGCCGAAGCTGATATTGCGCCTGCGTCTCATTGGGTTTGCGCTCGATGGGTTTGTCTGCAACCGCCCGCAGAAGAGCGTAGAGTTGCTTGCGAACCGCTGGCGGAATTTCACCGATTCGGAGGGAAACCGTTAGATGGTGCTGTTTCTGCTCCGGCTTGAGGAGTTGTGCTGGATCCGCCAGCTTCCCTGCCAGATGGGAGCGGTCATTGCAGATGAACGCATAGCGGTGTGCAAAGCGGAGATACGCGCTCTGACCGGTCGGCAACGTTATGGCCCGAACCTGGTTGGCATCCGGTTCCTGCACCTGGAAATTCAGAGCCAGCAGCAGTTGCAGGAAATCTTTTTCGTCGCTCAGCGGAAGGGCGATTACCGCTGTCGTTTGCTGGCCTGGCGCGGGCACAGTCGGTACATAGAAAACGACAGGATTACGCCGATCGAGCCCGACCAGCCCCTTGTTGCCGGTCAGGGTGTCAATGAAGGACTCGAGCTGTTTGGCAATATCCTCCCGACCGAACAAAGTGGCGAAATAAGCTACGCTTTCCAGTACCGCATCGGTGGAGCGCACCGAAGCAACCACCACCTGGGCTGCGACTGGACGAGCCGTCAGCCATAAAGCAACTCCCACCATCAGCGCCACGGGCCACACTCTGCGCATGTCGTTACCTCCTGAGCCAGGGTTGTTCTTAGGTAGCCTCAGATATTACCCCTCCCGGAGCTGGCGGGTGTCAGGAAAAACGTGATTGCAAGCCGTCACTATAACCGCGGAGGCTCAGGTTGCGAAGACGAAATGGGCACATGGGGGTGCGGATGGGTCAGGCTGTGCGGCACTTCCAGACCGTGGGCTTCCATAAGCTCCGCGTCGGATAGGATTTCGCGGATGGGACCGTCGGCAACAATGCGGCCCTGGTCGAGCAAAAGCACACGCTGGCAGACCTGCAATTGAAATTCCAGATCGTGCGAGGCAATCAACCGCGTGACCTGCAAGCGGTTGAGAACAGCGATCAGGTCACGGCGACCACGCGGGTCGAGGTGAATGGTCGGTTCATCCAGGAGCAGGATTTCCGGCTCCATAGCCAGAACACCTGCCAGTGCGGCACGTTTTTTCTCGCCGCTCGACAAATGGAAAGGCACCCGGTCGCGGGCTTGTTCCAGCCCAACGGCTCGCAGTGCCTTGTCCACACGCCGTCTCACTTCCGCTTCGGGCAGACCCAGATTGAGCGGGCCGAAGGCTACATCATCGGCGACGGTCCAGTGGATAAGCTGATCATCGCTGTCGGCAAAGACCAGACCGAGCTTCTCGGGCATTCGTCGCCGTTGCATTGGGTCTCGCGGGTCGAAACCAGCGACGCGGATTTGCCCCTGTTGCGGCACGAGCACGCCGGCCAGGCACAAAAACAACGTGGTTTTCCCTGCCCCATTGGGACCGACCACCGCCACGCTCTCGCCCGCGGCAATGCGCAAACGGATCGCTTCCAGAGCCGGAGAGCCTTCCGGCCAGCGAAAACTCATGTTTTCCACTTCTATCGCCCAGTTGTTGCCAGGTACAGCAGGCGTGTTACCGTTCATGGAGGTGATCATACTACTGGGGACGGAATCAACATACTGGTTCCTGCTTACTGTTCCTTCCCCGGCCTGGAAGCTCGACGGAACCAGGTAAAGCATCAGAGCCGACTTTCTGAGGCGGTGCAGGTAACGGTATCAGCCGCGGCATGACCCGGCTAATTTCCGAAGCACAACGCACTCAGAAACCAGGGCACCAGCCAGACAGTGCACACGACCATCGAGGCCAGGATGGTATCGCTCAACCGGGCACGCTGGCCGGGAAGCCAGCGCCATTTTCCAGTAAAGCCGCGACACAGCATGGCCTGGGCTACTCGTTCGGCGCGTTCCTGGCTACGCACGACCAGGCTCCCGACCACATTGGCGGTGGTGCGGTAGCTATGAGCGGAAAACTGATGCCGATAGCCGCGGCTACGCAAAGCCAAACGGACGCGGAAAAATTCGTCGCCCAGCAAATATACGTAGCGCAGGCTCATGCTCAGGAGTTGCACCGCCAGACCGGGTACACGCAAAGCCACCAGGCCACGCAGCAACCGGTCTAACGGCGTGGTGGCTAGAAGGAGCAAAGCCAGTCCGCTGACCGTAACTGCCCGCGCTGCGATCAGGGCTGCCAATTCCATGCCGCGAAACGAGAAGTGAATGGGGCCGAATGTCCAGCCGGGTCCTGGCACACTGAACGGTAACACCGTAACCAGCAGGGCCAGGAACGCTGCCAGGCTTCCCAGCCGACTTCCTATCCAGTTCCAGGGCAGGCCAGCATAGCGCAGCCACAGCCCAGTGCTGACACAGGCCAGAACGGGAATCCGCCAGTTGTCCGCCAGCACTATCGCTACTGCCACGGTGAGTATGGCGGCGAGTTTCCAGCGGCTGTCCATGCGGTGCAGGGGAGAATTGCCGGTAGCCCAGTCGCGCAGGGTCAGCGTCATGGCCGGTAGCGCTGCATCAGTTTCGCAAACACCCAGTCCACCAGCCCCGGCACGAGTCGGTTGGCCCAGACCAGCAGCTTGCCGGGAGCTGTGATCACGACTTCGTTTTTGCGCTTCACGATAGCGGTAACGATTTCACGGGCGCACTGGCTGGCCGACATACGGGAGACTTCACGCCACGGTGCACGAAATCCTTTCGATAACATGTGTTGATTGAACGGCGTGTCAATCAGGCCGGGCAGCACGGTCAGCACGTGAATGCCTTGCCGAATCAATTCCGCCCGCAGCGCTTCGGATAAGCCGGTCAGAGCGAATTTGCTGGCACAGTAATGGGCGTAACCAGGAACACCGCGACGGCCCAGCACCGAGGAGATGTTGACGACCATGCCTCCCAGTTTGCTCTCGGCCAGGTGGGGAATCGCCAAGCGCGTCAGTTCGGCGGCGGCAAAAAAATTGGTTTCCATGATCTGCCGTAGCTCTTCCGGACGGGCTTCTTCGAACAGGCCACTGGCACCCACACCGGCGTTGTTAATCAGGATGTCCAGCCCACCCAGATAGTGAACCGTGCCGTCTATCAGGAGCTTGCGATCCTCAGGGTTGGTTACATCCATGCCCAGGGCAATGATCTGGCTGCGACCGCAAGTGCGCAATTCCTGAGCCAGACGGTGCACTTTTTCGGCAGAACGTGCCGCCAGGCTCAAATGTGCACCGAAAAATGAAAGGCGTCGCGCCAGGGCTTCGCCAATGCCACTGGAAGCGCCCGTAATAATCACGCGAGCCTGGCCTAGCCAGGTGCGATCCCAGGGGCCTGTTTCCCTTGTGCTTGCCAGCAATTTTTTCAGCATCGGCAACAACTCCGCCAGCCGCTACGCCGTCTCTTCGGGTTCATGTTGCTTCGAGCAACGAGGATTCTGCCGACTCAGTGCACCTGCTGGATCGGTGATGCCGGGGACTCATTGCTTGGCTGGCACTATGGCTGACCATTGGCAGGCGGGTCGCCTCGCTCAATCTGGCTGACACGGAATTCCACCGGCACGACGGTAGTTAGCCAGAGGCGTTGCGGCTTTTGTTTGATGATGCGATCCTGCCTGCCCTTACGGAGCTGCACATGCCAGCGTAATGTGGTATCCGGAGGCAGGCCCTCCAGCGCTTCGCGGACGCGGCGTTTGGACGGGGATTGATACGCCAGCACCTTCGTTTCGAGTACGTGCCGAGCGGTCGGCATGTCGGAGCCCTCGTCGGCGTTTTTTGGGGCTGGCCATATTTCGGAGAAGTCCTGTCCAGCAATGCGTTCCAGGGCGGCGTCCTGAACGGGGCCATAAAATCGTTCCTCGCCAATAGTCAAGAAAGTGTACACCGCTCGACCTTCGCGCCAGGCCACGTTGAAAATTGGATCAAACGGCTGGAATACATGATCGCTGACGTTGCGGATGCGGAGGTACAGCACCAGCATCAAATCCGGATGCGATACGGCCGTGCGGCCATCCTGAGTGCGCGCGTAAGTGACTCGCTCCAGCCGAACGCGAAGCGGCGTTACTTCGATGCCATCGTACCGTTTCGTCTCTTGCAGGGGGACTACGCTTGCTTCCGGGGGTTGTTGAATGGGATTGATCACAAACCGAGGCCGACCGCCTACGTCGCTGGTTGCCTCTACCGTCTCCGGCAAATCTTCCAGAGGATGGCGAGCTTTCTTGTCGCGCTCGTCCAGCCAGAGGCGAAACAAAATGATGGAAAGTGCCAGGAAGGTTACCGTGGTCGGGATCAGCACTGCCAGAAGCCAGAACGAAAACGGGATTCTGCGGGGCGCTTCAGGGGCAATCGGTCGAGGTCGGCGTGTTTCCTGCAGCGAGCCGGGTAACGAGGTTTCCGCCCAGGTTTCTATGCCGACGGTAGCGGATGCCGGTTCGGCTGCGACGTCGCTTCCGGCTTGGGCGTCCGGTAATGCCCGTGTACCTGCATCGTTTTCGGTCAGCCGATTCCATTGTTGCGAAGCATCAGGTTCATGGCCGGCTGGCGTACCTGCCCCAACTGCATTTGCTGGCGATTCGGTTGGGCCTGCCGTAAGCCCGGATTCGGGTGTTTCGGAAACAGGCAGCAGAAGTTCCTGCGTCGTCGCTGGCTGAGCCGACCCAGCGATAGGGCCGGAAATTTCTCCTGCCTGGCCGGTAACGCTCGCAGATGCCGGAGAACTCGTTTGCACGATCGAATCAGGCAAGATCAGTTGCGGAGCCTCGGCCGGGATTTTCAAAGTTTGGCCACAGCTGCCGCAGCGTACCTTGCCATTGCGCTGCCAGACGGCAATTCCGATCACACAACCGCAACCACCGCAGCGAAATGCCAGTATCGTCATCTTTTGCCCCGCTGATGTCAGTCAAGCGCTTCACATGCCAAATTATACTTCCTGCACTCCCCGGAAGCCGATGCCAGGTCGGGTAAGCCAGGACGAGATTGGCTCTCGCATCTCCGCCGATTTACCATCCGGCCGGTCAGGCCAGAACCGATACCTCTGCTAATGGTGGGATTGGTATGTGCATCTCCGCCGGTTTGCCATTTTACGAGATGGGTCCGGCAAATTCGTCCCAGGGTATTTTGCACAAAGCCTGCCAGGCGGAAGCAATCGGATCGGCCGCGTGGGGAATGCGGGCCAGGATCGGCACTGTTAGCCAGCGGCGGAGTTCGTCCTCACAAGTCCGTTCCGCCCAGCTACCAGTCGGGACTGTAGATTCGTTGAGCACAATGCCGGCCACAGGCAAACCGCGGCGCTGAGCGGCCTCTACTGTCAACAAGGTGTGATTGAGAGTTCCGAGAGCCGTTCGGGACACAATTACCAGCGGAAGATTCACAACCGCAGCCAGGTCGGCCACCGTTTTCCCTTCGGTCAGGGGACAAAGCAAACCGCCAATGCCTTCAACTACCAGCCAATCCGCCCAGTCCTGCCAAGACCGCACCGCCGAGACAATAGCATCAAAATCGAGGCACTGACCGACCAGTCGGGCTGCCACCGTCGGTGCTGCAGGTTCTGGAAATGACCACGGCGTAACCCGTCGAGCCCAATCCACGGAGCTGACAACAGATGAACCCCGTTCGCTTGTGGACGCGAAATGGCTGTCGCAAAGTCCTGCGGCTTGCATCAACAGGCGAGTATCCTCGCCTGGCTGACCGGGTGGGACACCCGTAGCCACGGGTTTGCAGACACCAACACGGTAACCGCGATCGCGGCACCACCGCGCCAGCGCGGCAGCGACGATCGTTTTCCCAACACCGGTATCGGTTCCGGTAATGAACCAGCCTCGCATCGTGGTCGCTTTATACCCTGGTCCCGGCTGGGATAAATTTTTTCTGGACGGCCGCGTTCCGGAATCCTGGTCAGCGTGACAAGTGTCCGGAGTTAGGGCTGGTATCAGGGCTTTTGGGGAGGCGGTTTGTCGAAAATTGCCGGTCGGTTGGGATTGGTTTGCGGTTGGGTGGCACCGCGGGCGCGAGCGATAGCCTCTGGTTCTGGGAAACGCCCCTGGTCGTCGGTTTCCGCCAGCCACACATCCAGGGCCGTTCGCAAACGCAACAATGCCTCGCGGTGTTCCGGTAATGGCGACTCCACAAGGTTTTTCGTTTCATGCGGATCCGTCAGGGTATCATAAAGTTCTTCCGCGGGCATGGTGGGGGCGGTGAGGAATTTTTGCACAGGCGTCAATCGCCCTTCCCGATCGAGTTCCTTCAAAAGGTTCCAAACCGGATACTGTTTCTCCTTATACCCGTTTGGCTGCAAAAACGGTCGCTCGGGCGTGTAATTGCGGATGTAGCGGTAACGGGAGTCTCGGACGGTGCGGAATCGGAAGACGGTTTCGTCGCAGCGGTCGCGGGCACCGAAGACATATTGCCGCGGCGGGTCTGCCTGTTCGCCGAGGAAAACGCGTCCCTGCATCAGCAACGGTTTGCGACCGCCTGCCAGGCTGATCATGGTCGGCAGAAAGTCAATCGCGCTGATCAATTGCTCCGAGCGTGTCCCTGGACGAAATTGCGGGGGCATGGGTATGCCTTTGGGCCAGTAAATGATGAGCGGCACATGCAGGCCGCTGTCGTAACAGAACTGCTTGCCCCGCACGTGTGCCTGACCATTGTCGGCGAAGAAGAAAATCACCGTGTTGTCGGCCAGACCATCGCGTTGCAGCAGGTTGAGAACGGCACCGATTTTGGTGTCGAGTTCGCTGATCGCGTCCAGATATTTCGCCCAATCCTGTCGCGTAACCGGATGGTCGGGATAATAGGGCGGGATTTCGACTTTGGACGGGTCTGCTCGCGGGGGTGAGCGAAATGGCCGATGCGATTCGTAAAAGTTGATCTGGGCAAAAAACGGCTGGTGCGATTTGAGGTCTTCCCAGCGGTCGCTGTCGAAGGGCTTGCCGTAATAAGTGAAGTTCCAGTCGGTCTTGCCGGTGCCGACATTGAGCACGGAAGGCCCTAAATCTACCCCGGCCGGAAACTGACGCAGATTGGCCGTGAAGTAACCCAGTTCCCGCATCCAGTCCGTAGCCAGACGCACACCGGGCGGCAGGGTAAACCCATCATCGCGATGACTGCGGTGATGGTGTGCGGCAATGGTCGTTTGATACATGCCGGTCATAAAAGCCGATCGGCTCGGCGAACAAACCGGGGCTGTGGTGAAACATCGCGTAAACAACATCCCCTGCTGGGCCAGGCGATCGAGATTCGGCGTCCAGACCTCTTTGGTGCCGAAGCAGCCCAGGTGCGGGCCCATATCCTCGGCGATGAGCCACAAAAAATTCGGTTTTCGCGTCTGACTGCCGCCGGCGTCTGGTGGCCAACTCAGGTTCCACAGGATGAGCAATCCTGCCATACCCAGGACGCTCCCAGGATTGCCAATTTTCAGCGGCATGCGCTATTCCTCCGATAGCTCTGGATGGTGAATCTGGTGCCGGGCGATTCGACAGTTTGGCTAACCGACTACCATTGTGCTGAACCGAAACTGGAGCGACAAGACGCGATTTGCTCTAGGCGCGGCCATGATCCTGCGTTATAGCATCGGCCCGAAATGATGCCGACACAAAACCCGCAGAGTCAGGCAGGAGCGAAGACATGGTGACGCGAAAAGTATGGCTGAGCATCGCGGCACTGGCATTGCTGGGCCAGGCTTTTGGGGAGGATGCCGTTCGATTCCGCTTTCGACCCGGCGAAAGTTGGCAATACCGCGTCCAGCAAACCACGCGGGTCACTCAGACGTTGCAGGGAGAAACGAATCTGCTGGAGTCCAGCACGGAGCTGGTGAAACGCTGGGAAGTTAAGGAAGTGTTGCCGGACGGATCCGCCTGGTTGCAGCTGAGCATACCGGAACTGAAATTGAAGCAAAAGCTGCCGAGCGGCCAGAGCATCGTTTATGATTCCACCCAGCCGCAGCAATCGCATGCAGCTCTGCGCGAGCAAATGGAACAGTTCGTCGGTAAACCCACGGTGCAGTTGAAAGTGGACTCGCGCGGGCAGGTGCTGGAAACAAAACCGCTGCTTCCCATTCCTGGGATCGGCACTGGAAGCGAACCGCCGTTCGGCATCGTATTGCCCGAATCCGCACTGCAAGCCGGCCAGCGCTGGCAGCGCTCGTTTCAGATTGTGCTGGAACCGCCACTGGGTACGGGCCAAAAATACGACGCCGAACAACATTACGAAGTCCGGACGCTTGCTGCCGAGCAAGCAGAGATCACTTTCGTGACCCAACTCAAAAATCCTCCCACCGATCCTGCGGAGAAAATCCCGTTATTGCAGAAGATAACCCGTGGCGTGGCGGTGCTGGATCGGATGACGGGGCGCGTAACCCTCTTGCGCGTCCAGGCCGGTGGCACCGTGGAAGGCCTCGAGGGTGCACCGGACAGCAAGTACGAGTTCTTCAGCGAATACGTGGAGCGTCTGCAACGGTAGAACCAGGGGTAGGGTCAGCGCAGTTGCTTTGCCGAGACCTGACGGGTTGCTTTACACCAGTGGTGCTGTTTTTTACTGGCATGCAAATGGTGCTGGCTGCGCAGGTGCGGGCGGCCAGGTCGTAACCTGCCCAGTGCCGCTGCTATTTATCGGCATACAAAATGGCGCTCGCTCACCAGTGGTGAACGCAAGGGAATCTGCGATCACCGATCGCACTGCCGAACCTTGCCCGGACCGCACCGGTGTCAGGAAGGCAGCAGAGATTCGACGGCAGCGCGTTCTTCGAGGAGTTCTTGCAGAGTGATCTGGAACAGCCGCTGCCCGAAGGCGTCGAAGGAAAGGCCTTCCACCGGTTGATAACGCCCCTGATTGTTCGTGCAGGGGTAGCTGAATACCAATCCCTGGGGCACGCCATACTGCCCTTGCGAAACAACTGCGGCGCTGACCCAGTCACCTGGCGGCGTGGGTTCAAGCAAGCTCTTGACGTGTTGAATGGTGGCATTGGCGGCGGAAAGGGCAGAACTGGCACCGCGTTTTTTGATAACTTCCGCGCCGCGATTCTGACATTGTGGTACAAACACCTGTTCCAGCCATTGCCGGTCGCCGATCACTTCTTCCGCGGGTCGGCCACGAATCAGGGCATGCTGGAAGTCCACAAACTGGGTGTTACTGTGATTGCCCCAGATAGCGACACGCGTCACTTCATCGTCGCGAACACCGGCTTTCCGGGCCAGTGCACTGCGAGCCCGATTGTGGTCGAGTCGGGTCAACGCCGACCATCGCTCGGCCGGAATGTCTCGCCCGTTACGGTAAGCGACCAGGCAATTGGTGTTGCAGGGATTGCCCACGACCACAATCCGCACGTCCGAAGCAGCATGAGCGGCGAGTGCGCGACCCTGAGTTACGAAAATCTGGCCATTGATGCTGAGCAAATCCTTCCGCTCCATCCCGGCTTTCCGTGGAAAGGCTCCGACGAGCAAAGCCCAATTGCAATCGCGGAAGGCACGGTTCGGGTCATCGGTGAGGATGATGTCGGCCAGGGTGGGGAAACTGCAGTCCCACAATTCCATGGCCACCCCTTCCAGCGCCTGCATAGCCTGCGGTATTTCCAGCAACTGGAGAATGACCCGCGTTTGTGGGCCAAACACTTCTCCCGATGCCAGCCGGGGTAGCAAAGCGTAAGCCACCTGTCCCGCTGCTCCTGTGACCGCCACTCGAACAGTTGTTGTCATCGTGCTCTCCCAGGTTTGTGGTGCTTGGTGATCAGTGGCCAGAAATTGGTTGCTGTGCCGTACTCTAATGCGTTATCATGGGTGCATAAATGCATAAATAGCAAGCCGGATGCGGATCGGCATGATTGGTGCCAGACTTTCCACGACCGTCGCCAGACGATATAGTGCTCAGTGGCCAGCAATCAGTGGCCAGTGATCCGTGGTCAGTGACCGGTGGCCAGTGACCAGTGGGAAGGCGGGACAGGCCGCTGGGAAATGCGGATTGCTGAGCTGCTGGCGGGATGGTCAGCGGCCAGTGGCTGCTGGCGATGCGCACAATGGTGGCCAGTGATCGGTGGCCAGCAATCAGTGGGCGGTGATCCGTGGCCAGCGATCGGTGGTCGGTGGCCAGATTTGCTGAAACAATGGGAGATGCAACTATGCCAGTACGCGTGGCGATTAACGGATTTGGCAGAATTGGTCGGCTGGTGTATCGAGCGATGTCAGCTCGGCCGGAGATTTTCGACGTCGTCGCCGTCAACGATCTCGCCAAGCCCGACCAGCTGGCCTACTTGCTCAAATACGACAGTGTCCATGGCATCTTTGACAAAAAGGTCGAGGCCAGAGAAGGCGAAATTCTGGTGGACGGAAAGGCGCTGAAGGTGCTCAGCGTTCGTGAACCAGCCAAACTCCCGTGGAAAGACCTTGGTGTGGAAGTGGTCGTGGAATCTACCGGCTTTTTCACCGATCGGGAAGGAGACAAAGGCGGTTTTGCCGATCACCTGAAAGCTGGGGCCAAACGGGTGGTGATTTCGGCACCTTCCAAGGGGGAAGACATCACCATCGTCCTGGGCGTCAACGATCATCTGCTCAAGGCGGAGCACCGCTGCATTTCCAACGCCAGCTGCACGACCAACTGCCTGGCTCCAATGGTGAAGGTGCTGCACGACAACTTCCGCGTTAAATGGGGCCTGATGACGACCGTGCACGCATACACCAACGATCAGCGCGTTGCCGACCTGATTCACCCCGATGAACCTCGTCGGGCTCGTGCTGCGGCCGTCAACATCATTCCGACCCGTACCGGAGCAGCGGCGGCCATCGGCAAAGTGATACCCGAACTGGATGGCAAACTGCACGGCGTAGCTTTGCGCGTACCCGTTCCCGACGGCAGCATTACGGATTTGACCGTTGAGCTGGAAAAAGAGGTAACGCTCAAGGATATCCTGGCCGCTTTCCGGAATGCCGCGGAAGGGAAACTGCGGGGTATTTTGCAATACACCGAGGACCCGATCGTCTCCTCGGACATCGTGGGCAACTCGCACAGCTGCATTTTCGACGCCCGTGCCACGGTGAAAATCCCGCCGCGTCCCGAAGAGGCGGCCAGTCGGTACTGGAAAGTTTTCGGCTGGTACGACAACGAGTGGGGCTATAGCTGCCGCACTGCCGATCTGGTGGCCCGCGTGGCTCAACTCGCATGAAGTCCGACCGCCGGCCAGAACGGTGGCTGTCGTGGTCAGTGGTCAGTGACCGGTGACCAGTGGTCAGTTGCAGGAGGAGACAGTGCTCGGTGGCCGGTAGTCAGTTGCAGGAGGACTTATTAGGGCCATGCCTGCTACTGGATTCAGGGAGCTGATTGGGTGAGGGTAAATGATGACCGGTAAAAAGAGCTTGCGACATATCAGCGACTTTTACGGCAAGCGATTCCTCATCCGCGTGGATTTCAACGTCCCCCTGGACAAAGATGGGCAGATTACCAACGATCGCCGCATCCGGGCCGCTTTGCCGACGATTCAATACGTGCTGGACAAAGGTGGTAAGGCCATCGTCATGAGTCACCTGGGCCGGCCCAAGGGGGATCCCAAAGCCGATGCGGTTTACCGCATGGATAACGTGGCGAGGCGGTTATCGGAACTCCTCGACCGGCCGGTGCGAAAGACCGATCAGGTCGTGGGCCCGGCAGTGGTGGCGGCGGTCAATGTGCTCAAGCCCGGCGAAGTTCTTGTTCTGGAAAATTTGCGCTTCCATCCTGGCGAGGAAAAAAACGATCCCGAAGCGGCAGCCCAGCTGGCATTGATCGGCGATGTCTATGTCAACGATGCGTTCGGAACATGCCATCGGAAGCACATGTCCATGTACGCCTTGCCCCAGGCCATGACCGGCAAACCAAAAGTGGCCGGTTTCTTACTGGAAAAGGAATTGCAGGTGCTGGGCCAGTTGCTGGAAAATCCAAGCCGGCCAGTCGTCGCGCTTCTGGGCGGGGCCAAGGTTTCGGACAAGATAGACTTTATTCGGGCTCTGTTGCCGCGTGTGGATCGGCTGCTCATTGGCGGAGCGATGACATACACGTTCATGAAATCGCTCGGCCAAAACGTGGGCAATTCGCGTTGCGAAAACGACAAACTCGAACTCGCCCGCTCGCTCTGGCAGGAGGCACACGGCAAGATCGTACTGCCCAAAGACCATCTCGTTGCTGATAAGGGCGATGCCTCGGCTGCCACCCGTGTGGTCGAAGGAGCAATTCCGGAAGGCTGGTTCGGAGTGGACATCGGGCCCCAGACCATCGCGCTTTACAGTTCCGAATTGCGTCGTGCCGCTACCGTCGTCTGGAACGGTCCCGTCGGCTGGTTCGAGATCGAGCCATTCAGTCAGGGTACCCGGCAACTGGCGCAGACTCTGGCTGAGATCACGTCGCAGGGAGCTGTCACCGTTGTCGGTGGCGGTGAAACCGCGGAAGCCGTTGAAGCACTCGGACTCGACCAGCGTATGACCCACGTTTCCACCGGCGGCGGTGCTTTCCTCGATTACATCGCCAACCACGGCCAACTGCCCGCCCTGGAGGTGCTGGACAACCTCTGACCTTCTTTCTGACGAGCCAGGCTTCTGCGTGCCGAAAACCGGGATAATGTGCGTGGGTTCTCGCCCGTCTTGGTTTCCCAGCGGGGGAATAGTTCGCAGATGGCTAGCGGTTGTCCGCTTCTCACAGGCACAAAACCAACAATTTGACTGCCAGCGGTTCCTACCCTTGCGCGTTAAACCAACCAGTACAGGCAACTGGCCATTAGGCCCGCAACCACTGGATTATCCTCGCAGGCCGATGCCGGATGCTTTGCTTGACTATAGGACTTCAGCGACAGATGTGCTCATGCGGTGAAATGGCCAAAAAGAAAGGGCGGCCTAGTCTCGACCGCCCACCGCTCCACAGCTCCGTGTTCCGAGCCATCGCGGCTAATGACTTTGCCGTTTGTGATAGTAACTGGCGACGGAATCCATACCGACCGGACTGGCGAGACCCACGATTCCTCCACCGAAGACGCCAACGCCGGTGCGCCGGTCGTAACCAGCTTGCGGTAGCAAGTCACCGCCAGCAACACCAAAGCCTTTTCCACCGAAGTTGAATCCACCGAAGTTGAATCCACCGAAGTTGAACCCGCCACCGAAGTTAAACCCGCCGAAGTTGAATCCACCGAAGTTGAACCCGCCGCCGAAGTTAAACCCACCGAAATTGAACCCACCACGGTTGAACCCGCCGCCGAAATTGAATCCACCAACGTTCAACCCGCCGCCGAAATTACCACCGAAATTGAAGCCGCCACCGCGATTGAACCCGCCGCCAATATTCTGTCCCACGTTTTGTCCGCCACCAGTGTTCTGGCCGCCGCCACCACCCATTACCGTGCCAAACGCCAATCCTACCGGCGGCAAACCATTGCTCGGCATGGAGCGATCCGGCGGCGTGGTCGGCAAACCAGGGCGCAACCCTCCCTGCTGTAAAACCCGTGCTACTGTGAACTGGGCTGGATTTTGACCCGCGGCTTCTTCTGATAGTGCCAACCAGCCGATGGCCAGCAAACTGCCCGCTAAGCCAATTCTCAGCAATCCCGGCAGATGTGATGCGCTCATAGCGTGGTCTCCTTAGCCCGCAATCGGATCGAACCAGACTGGCTCTTCAACTCCCCTATCGGTCTCGCTTTATTCTCCGCTATGCCCGGGTTTTTGTCAAGTGACAGCGGTCGCACTAATAGCACCCGCACCCGGCATATCTGTTCCACCGTGCTGCCCCTGGGGCAAGTTTTTCGCCGCCCGGGCCTGGCTGCAAGAATAAACGCATTTTCCGCAGACCCTTGCGCTGTCTTTAGCGGAAAGCATTACCTGCCACGTCACGAATGGCTGAGCCGTTCACGAGAACGAAACTACCGAAGTTATAGGCTCTGGCATCCCATACCTCGCCGGCCCGTAATCGGTAACCGAAATAGAGCGAATTCGTCCCGGCACCTCGCAAGTACGTTGCTTCACGCCGCTGCCCGCGAAAGACAAATTGCAGTTGGGGCCTCGGCTGATTTCTGCCGGTCAAATAGATATTTTCGTCAAACACGACTCGGAAAATGACCCAATCGCCGGGCCGATAAAGTTTCCGGGTCGGCGGCAAGAACCATAGCGCCTTCGGAGGCTGACCATCTACCAGCAAATTCGTCCATCTCACTCGGGGCAAAGCCCTTTGTACCTCGCCGCCATAGATGCTCTGCAGCTGGCCGCTCAATTCGCTGCCTAGCTGTAGCTGGCGAGCCTTCGGTTCCCCCGCCGGCACTACATACCGGAACACCAGCTGTCTCGTACCCAGCCCGCTCACATAATCGGCCCAGCGGAGACGATCATCCAGCCAGATGGGCAGACTCAGCCTCCCGTTCGACACGCTGACCACCGGCAAATCAAATTCTACTTGCACAACGATCGCCCGCCCTGCTCCATAATATCGGTAACCCTCCTCCGGCCGACGAACGCTAAGGATTCGCGCTGTTATGCCGTCAATCCGTACCACTTCCAGGACCGTCTCTTCGAACGCGAGGTCGGCCATGTTTCCTGACGAATCCGCAATCCTTGTCCCCTCGCCTACCAGCACCGGGCCATGCAGTCTAATTCCCGTTGCTGCGTAATCGCCCGCCTGTACCGTGTAGCGGAAGAGCAGACTTGCCGAACCGCTGCCGGAGACGTAGGTGGCATAGCGGGTCGCGCTGCCGATGGTCAGCACCAGCCGCGGCGTGCCGGTAACTGCCACCGCTTCGCTGAACACCACCGTGAAATCGAGGTTCTGCCCGACGATGTAGGTGCCGGCAGCCGGGCCGGTAACGCTGGTAATCGTCGGAGCCACACCGTCCAGTTTGACGTTGGGTAATGTGGTATCGGTAAAGGAGAGGGAGACGGAGTTACCAGCAGTGTCGGTGATGCTTGCACCAGTCGGCAGTTGTATTGGCGAGGTGACAGTGATGCCGTTGGGAGCGTTGTCGCCGGCTTGCACGGTGTAGCTGAAGGTAAGGGTGTCGGTGGCACTGCCGGCAGTGTAAACGGCATCGCGGGACTGCACGCCGGAGCCGGTATCGAATGTGAAGCGAAGGATGGGAGTGCCGCTTACCAGGACTGGCCGACTGAAGCGAATGGAAAAGGTGAGGGTTGAACCCAGGCCGTAGGTTCCCGAAGGCGGTGGGGAAACCGACTGGATGGACGCGGGTTCATAGGCGAGCCAGAGTTCCAAACCAGTGCTGCCATTGTTGGCGCCAAGGAAAAGCATGCCGTTGGCGTTGACCAGCTGTCCAGGCGTATCGCCCAGACCCAGACCGTTGCCGGGTTGAGCAAAATCAATAGCGAGGATCGTACCGGCAGCGGTCAGGTCGCTCTGCCACAACTCGTAGCCGTGCTGGCTATCGTTGGCGGCGAAGAAAAGGGTACCATTGACGTTAGTGAGTGATCGCGGAACGGAAGAACCGGTAGGATGGATGTCTTTGACCAGCTGAGGCGTACCGGTGGCCGGGTCGAAAAGGAAAAGCTCCCGACCTACCGAGGGCGTGTTAGCGGAGAAAGCGAGCCGACCGTTGATGTTGGTAAGAGAACGTGGCTGGCTGTCGCCAGGGCCAGGATTAATGTCGGCAACAAGCGAAGTGTTGGCGGAAGAACCATCGGTCTTCCAGAGTTCGCGCCCGAGCCCGGCCTGGATTGCCGAGAAATAAACCACTCCGTCCACTTCTGCAAATTCAGCCGGGTAAGAATGACCCGAACCCGGATTGATATCAAGAACGCGAAAAGTCTGGGAAGAAACTGTATCGTGTGCCCAGAGCTCGGTTCCGGAAATGCCATCGTTGGCAGCGAAGAGAAGTTTGTTGCCGAACGGGAAAAGAAAGGATGGATTGGAAGAGGCAGTGCCGGAATTGATGTCGGCCACCAAAGTAGCTGCGGTGAAATTGGCGTTGCTGCGGAACAACTCGCGGCCGTAGGTCGGGGAATTGGCGGTGAAAAAGAGCGTGTTGTTCAGGTTAGCCAGGAAACGCGGGGCGCTCAAACCGGTCGTCAGTGAGTCGAGGCGCTGAGTGGAGGCAGCATCGCCGTTGGATCGCCAGATTTTATCGCCGGTGCCGTCGTTGGCTACGAAAAAGAGGGTTCCATTCACGTTGGTCAGGTATCTGGGCCGACTGGTGAATGCTCCCGAACCGATCTGGCGAACTAGAAAGGTTCCACTCGACGTACCATCGCTGCGCCATAAATGCCAGGAGTTGGTGCCATCCATAGCCACGAAGAAGACCGTGCCGGAAACGTTGGTCAAATTTTGCGGTTGACTGGCACCGGCACCAGGGTTGATGTCGGCGATCAAGCGGTAAGTGAGCGCAGGTGCGGTGCGTGCTTCCAACCAATCGAAGCCCAGTGAAACCAGCAGGCATCGCCTTTGCCGGCATGTGGTGCGCGAGGAGACTTTTCGTGTTAGCCCCAGGCGTCTCGACCATCGCGGAAAGCACTCGCCAGGGAGACGTAAGAAACGCATCCAGCCCCGAAACCACCGGCGAAAAAGTTGCCAGATCCAGAACGACATGGTTCCATCCCCGTGCTAGCCGTGCTAAAACGACAATCGCCGATTTTCTCTATCCTGGACGTCAGATATGAAATTCATTTTGCAGCCGGGAACTTCGCTGTCAACAAAAAATTTGTGAAAATTTTTCGGCGGAATTGAGTCGGTTGGGCGTGAGTTCGGAACCGCTGTGTTGCCTCAGAGTGGCCGAATGGGAATCCCGCGTGACATCGCGGCGGAACAACGGGACAGTGTTGCCTGGGAGTGTGGCAGTAGAAAACTTCCCCCTTGACGGTACGGAACGAGGTCGTATGCTATAAATGAGACCTTTTCTCAAAAAGATTCGGGAGTGGAACACCAATGCCGCGTAGCGTGCCGCTGGAAGAACTGGAACGCGGAGAGTGGGCGGAAGTGGATTCGATTCAGGGAGAACTCAGCTGGGTGCAACGCCTGGAGGAACTGGGGCTGCGCCATGGGGAAACGATTCAAATGCTGCAGCCGGGTTCGCCCTGTCTGGTGAGTTTGGGTGGCACCCGACTGATGTTGCGTTTGAATGGCAGCGGTCGCATTTGGGTACGCCGAGCTCACGATGGCCTGGAGCCATGACTCGCCTGCACGAGTTGCTGCCCGGTCAGCGAGGCCGGATTCTGATGATTGAAGGCAGTGACCATGTTGCACGGAGATTGCAGGAAATGGGCCTGCTGGAAGGAGATACGATAGAAGTGTTAGCCCTGGCTCCACTGGGGGATCCCATGGAAGTCCGCGTTGGCGATTCGCGGCTAAGTATCCGAAAAAGGGAAGCTCAGCGAGTGATTGTCAGCGACCTGTCCGGTGCTGACGAAAGGAGGTCGCAATAAGCGGTGGAGTAACTGCGATCGTGTCCTTCGGGGCGATTAGTGGGAACCACCCAAGCCGTTAGGCCACAACTATCAAGACTATCCCTTTTGCATGAGAGCTCCTCAAGACTTCACCAGTGCCGATCGCAAGCCCGGTGAGAAAGCTTCGCCGTTAGCGCAGGACGCTAAGCCTGTTGAGACTGCATCTGTTTTGCCGCGGGCTGGCGTGATGCGTGCGGCGTTGGTCGGCAATCCGAACACAGGTAAGACGACGCTTTTCAATGCCCTGTGCGGGTTGCGGCAGCGGACGGGGAATTATCCTGGGGTTACGGTGGAGATCAAGAAGGGGCAATTCACGGTCGGCAACCGGCAGGTGGAACTCGTAGATTTGCCGGGTACTTATAGCCTGTCGCCTCGCAGTCCGGATGAAATGCTGGCGGTGGAACTGGTGCTGGGGTTGCGGCAGGATGAACCGGCTCCGGATGTGCTGGTGTGCATCGCGGATGCGTCCAACCTGGAACGGAATCTGTATCTCACGGCGCAGTTGCTGGAACTGGGTCGGCCCGTGGTACTGGCGTTGAACATGATGGACCTGGTCGCCCGACAGGGAAGAGAAATTGATACGGCGTTGCTGCAAGAAAGGCTGGGTATCCCGGTCGTGCCGATCCAGGCCAATAAGAAGCTGGGACTGGAGAGGCTCAAGCAAACGCTATTGGAATCGGTGCAGAATGGGCCTCCACCCCGGCCGACGGTTTTTCCTGAAGCCTTTGAGACGGAGGTGAATAATATAGCTCGATGGTTGAGTGAACACGCTGGCTTGCGGCAAGCCCGCGAAACAGACACCGAGGCAACAAGAGCCGACGGCGGACGGGCAGGTTCACAGAACTCGGAAACGGATGCGGAAGTTTGGCCGCGGTTTTTGCTGTATCGGCTTCTGCTGGATCGGAGTGGGTCGGTAGAAAAATACTTCGGTGAGCGGTATGGAAACGAGCTCCTGCATCAAGTCGAAGAAGCGCGCAGCCGTCTAGCCGAGCAGGGGATAAACCTCGCCGGTCTGGAACCGCGGGTGCGTTATGCGTGGTTGCGGCAGCAATTACGTGACTGCGTTCGGCAAGTGCGACCTCCGGCAATCAGCTGGACGGATCGGCTCGACCGGTTGCTGACGCACAAACTCTGGGGAAGTCTGATTTTTCTGGCGCTGATGCTGGCGGTGTTCTGGTCCATTTTCAGCGGGGCCGAGCCACTCATGCATCTACTGGAATGGAGCATCAGTACCATCGGTGAGCATCTGGCGGACTGGTTGTTGCCGGAACCAGGCATGCTTCGGAGTTTGTTCCTGGATGGTATCGTCAAAGGTGTGGGAAGCGTGGTGGTGTTTTTGCCGCAAATCATGATTCTTTTCGGGTTCATCGCGGTGCTGGAGGATTGTGGCTACATGGCACGCGCAGCTTTTTTGATGGACAAGCTGATGGCCAAGTGCGGTCTGAGCGGAAAATCGTTTATTCCCTTGTTGAGTTCGTTTGCATGTGCTATCCCTGGCATTATGGCCACGCGGGTCATCGAGGATCGGCGAGACCGGCTGGCAACGATTCTCATTGCTCCGCTGATGAGTTGTTCGGCCAGGTTACCGGTCTATAACCTGATGATCGCAACGTTCATCGCATCCAGTACGGCGTTGGGGCACTGGTTACCGGCTCTGGTGCTGCTGAGCATGTATTTGATCGGCATTATCCTGGCACCGGTGGTGGCCTGGGCGCTGAAAAGGACGGTGTTACGCGGAGAGACGCCGGTTTTTATGCTGGAGTTGCCTCCTTACAAAGTGCCGGCGTTATCGCTGGTGATATATCGGATGGTGGATCGCGGCTGGGCTTTCCTTCGCCGTGCCGGAACCTTGATCCTGGCGAGTATGGTGATCGTGTGGGCGTTGCTCTATTTTCCTCGCGCCGGCACAACGGCTGACGGTCGGGAAATTGATTACGAAGCGGAATGTAGCCGATTGCTGCGGGAAATGGATCGGGCCGAAGACGAGACAACGAAAGCGGAGTTGCAAAGCCGGTGGCTGGAATTGCAGGGTCAATGGCGTCGGCAAAGCTGGTTGGGTCGGGCTGGCCGATGGCTGGAACCGTTGGTGCGACCGCTCGGTTGGGACTGGCGGATCGGCATGGCGGCGCTGGCAAGTTTCCCGGCACGGGAAGTCGTGGTCGGAACCCTCGGTATCATTTTCGACGTCGGCGAACAGGTCGAAGATGAGGCAGAGTCGCGGTTGCTACGAGAGCAATTGCAGCAAGCGGAGTGGGAAGATGGAACCGGTCGGCGGTTGTTCACGGTGCCGGTGGCGCTGTCGCTGATGGTATTTTTTGCCTTGTGCAGTCAGTGCGTTTCGACCCTTGCCGTTATCCGCCGCGAAACCAACAGCTGGCGCTGGCCTATCTTTACCTTCGTTTACATGACCGGGCTGGCGTATTTGGGAGCGCTGCTGACCTACCAGGTTGGTCGGTGGTTTGCCGGGAGCTAACGGGTTCTGAGCAAGGCACGGTGTGCTCCGGTGCGGATGGCAGGCTGCCCGCCGAATGTTAGGTTCGCGGAGGTAAAACCGTTGCAGAGAGTCGTGGGATGTCCGCTACCTGGCCGGAATTGATAAGCAGCGGGGTAACTACAGGCAGCGTTTCAACTGGAGCAGGATAGCCCGTTCGAGAGCGTGATCGCGGCCCATGGGAATCCATTGTGTGGTGGTTGGCTTGCTGGGTGGAACTACGTAAACACGACCCGGAGTTTCTTCCAATCGCTGGATCACGGCACCGGCGCTGGCATGACTGGGTTGGGGAACATCCTCCAGTTCCTTGAACACCTTGACTTCGACGTAAAACCCGCCGGCTTCGGCTGGAATAATGGTGGCCACACAGCGTCGGCGGATGCTCTGCAAAGTCGTCTCCGTGGATTCGTAGGAATCATAGGGAACCGGGTTCCAGGGTTCTAACCAGCCGGCGGAAACGAGGTAGTCGCTTTCGATTCTGCCATCGTAGCGGTTGGAATACGCTATCGGGAAGTAACTGGCGACCGCCTGGGTAGTCTTACGAAAGACCAGTTCGTAAGCGTCGGGCATCTGGGCTTGTGCGATGAAGAGGGGATTTTCTACAGTCATTTCCGGCACGATCAGAGTGGGCCAGTTTGGCGAGGGACTGGCCAGGCAACCCGCCAGAACAGTTACCAACCCGCTCAGCGTCAGTGTGCGCATGGGTTCTGAACGGTGCCAGAACTTGCCCGATCGGGACGCTCCGTCAGTATGGATTGTGCCGGTTTTTCTTTCTCCCCGCATGGTCAGACGGCCCCCGTTCCGAAGCGGTTTTTTACCACGCCAGGCCGGTCGGTTGACAGCGGCGGTTATGCAAAGCCCAGGCGGTGGGTTTATGCCAAAACCGTCCAAATAGGCAAGGCCACCGCAGGAATGGTCTTTTCGGGTGGAGCGGCAGGTGGGTGTGGTATGCTTGGTGCGGTAAGAGGGTGGACAAAATCGGGCTTTTCAGAATCCAGCGAAGGCGTAAAATGTAGTGTGCAAAACAGGCTTGGCCTACCCCCGCTGTCGCCTGGTTCGGGGCCAGGCGGACAGTAAACCATAATTGGCCAGGAGTGTCCCCGGGGGAGGGCAATATATGTGATTGGCTTCTGGACGGTGTGGGAGAAGGCAAATCGTGTCCGAGACAGATGCGATTTGCCCGAGGAGTACAGGGTTGAGTACGGCAACGCAGCAACGCAAGCGAACCAAGGTTCGCGCTTACGAGCTGGCGCGCCAGTTAGGCACCGATTGGCGCGACCTGCAGGCTCTGGCCGCGGAGATTGGCATCGAAATCAAGAACCAGCTCAACGGCCTGGACGAGGAGCAGATTGCGCAACTGCGCGAGTATCATGCAAGCAAACATAAACAACGACCGCCTGCAGAAGTTAACCCCGAGGTTGAAACAAAAGTTGAAGTCCCCGTTGAGCCAACCCCGACGGTTGCACCATCCGGAGAAGAAATATCGCCGGCCGAGGTTCGCGATGGCAAGTCCGGCGCTGTTTCGGAACCGCCTGTCGAGAGAGTACAACCAGCCGATCAGGTCTCTGCACCAGCCGGGCCAACAGTTACTGCGACTCCCCCTGCCGAAGCCAGGCCCACGAGTATAAGCAAACCTGTCGCTGCAACCGGCGTGGTAACCGGACCAGCGGAGATGACCCGCGCCCGGCCAACAACGTCGCCGGCGCCTTCACCG
>Ga0079995_1064937_pt1 | contig 22830 bp, 17 predicted proteins | sample FaiFalFF_MnMetaG_2_FD_69198 | JGI IMG/M metagenome (GOLD analysis project Ga0079995, IMG submission 69198) | Freshwater microbial communities from Yellowstone National Park, Wyoming, USA - Fairy Falls C (FF_Mn_C) (SPADES assembly) (version 4) | ecosystem: Environmental > Aquatic > Freshwater >...
TCCGTGTTTTTCTTTTGAATCTATTTTTGAATCTATTGATGTTTTCTTTCATTCTGTGTTTTACTTTCATCCTAAAAATGTAATGATTTTATATGAAAAAATTTGCTTTTAAGAAATATACAACATATTCACACAGATTCTTTGTATCAGAAAAACCTGGAGTTCTTGGCTGTTCTTCTACCGCTGGGGCATCTTTTGGATTTCTATTTATAGTTTTCATCTTCTCTATCATTAGGTTTTATTTTGTCGTAAAAGAAAAATAGTTTTTGATTGACTCGCTCACAACAACAAGGTAGTTCCATATTTAAAATGTTTCTATATTTGGGATATTTCAGACGCTTCAAATTTCGTTTTTTGAGGAAACAGTCTTTTTAGAAACAAGGACGCTAAAATAACTGGTGAATTACTAAAAGTATTTGTTGTATTTATTGTATAATTATATTTATATTGCTTATTTTCATTTTTTGTTTGCTTTACTTTATTTTTAATGGAGGTGAATGTAAGATGAAAAGAGGAGTTTTTATCCATTTTATTTTGTTAGGTTTATTATTTATTATCTTCGTTTCGTGTGGGGGACCAAAAAAGTATAACTTTGAGGTCTCTACAAAGATAGAAAGACCGGAAAGTCTGTCGCAAGAAAACTTTCAGAGAATTCAGCCCATCATAAGGAAAGTTGCTATATCATCTCTCCTTAAAGTTATAGATAAAAGAGGTGTAGCTATTAGCCAATATCCACAGACTTCATTTTTGGATTCTGAACTCAGAGCCTCATCAACTTTTAAGCTTGATGTAGAAGATGAATCTTACACGGTAGAAATTACGGTTTGGTCGTCCCGCTTCCTTTCATTCTCAAATCAGGTTGTGAAGAAAAAATTTGAACAGCTCAAAAAAGAACCAATTTGTAAGGAAGGAGATAAAGATAGGGATGGTTTTGACTTTATGTGTAGTTTTCAAATCTCTGTAAAACCAGCTGTTTCGGATACGCTATTAAGTTATGTAAAAATAAGAGAGGATCTATCGGGAGCAAAAGAACAAGATTTTTGTAATGTGTATGTGTCAGTTCAGCCAAAAGTAAATGGGCTTGATCAAGAAATAAAAGAATTGGCTCTGCAAGATGTCAAAGATATCTATGACTCTTTTGTGAGTAAGATTAGAACAGAGGTAGATGGCATCTCATCAAAGGTTATTGGAAGGGACTGCTCTGGGAAAAAAAGGTTAGAGGAAATCAAAAAATATTTCTGCCTCCCAGAGAGGATTCTCACAAAAGTTCAAGACCTTGATAACTTCTGTATGGCTCTTTCACTTTATGAAGAAGGTTTAGCCCTTATGAGAAAAGGAAATAATACCCAAGCTCTTGATAAGTTTAGAGCTTCCGTGAGGATAAAAGCGAATTTTTCTGACCCTTATGTAGCTATGGGAGATATATATAGGCAGGAAAAAAGATATGAGGATGCAGTTTATATGTATCAGAGGGCAGTGGATTATTCACCCTCTGACGCTACCTCTTATGTCAAACTTGCAGATACATATATGGCTATGATGAAATTCCAAGATGCTGAAAGAACTTTGAGAACGGCAATAGATATTCTGGGAGAAAGAGGAGGGCATGATTTATATTTTAAAAGGGCATTAGCTCTCTTTGAATTACAAAGATATGATGAAGCGTCAGAACCTGCTAAAAAATCTATTGAACTTATTCTGCAAAAACCTGAAATAAAGTATGATACTGAATTGAGAAAGACCCTTGCAGAATACAAAATTTTGCTCGGAAGAGTTTATGCTGAAACTCAAAGAAAAGAGGAAGCAATAAGGGAACTAAAAGAGGCTTTGGAGATAAATCCTTTTTCTGATAGCGCCCTTTTGTATCTTGCAAGAGTGTTTTCCGAATCTGATGACAAATCAAAGCTCAAAGAAGCAAAAGGTTTCTATGATAAACTTTTCTCTCTTGACTCCCGATTCGCAAGGGACGGAAAGGTAAGGTATGATTATGTATTGCTTTTGGAGAAAATCGGAGCTGAAGAGCAGGACTTGATCTCTGCCTTGGAGAATGTTCTGAAATATGATAAAACTAATCCAGAAGCTTATATGAAGCTTGCAAGGCTTTACTCGAAAAATCCAGGTTATCAAGACCTGGCTGAAACAAATTACAAAAGAGCTTTTGAGCTATCTCAAAATAATCCAGATTATCTTGCTGAATATGTTGATTTTCTTATAAAAAGAGGTAAGTATGATGTTGCAAAGAAAACAATTGAGAACTACTTCCAAGCAACAGGAAAAAAAGATGATAAAGTCCTCAAACAAAAGTACAACGAGGTATCTTTGCTCCTGTATAAGGTAAATCCTCAACTACTTAGAAAGTTGGGACTTACTCCGCAGGACCTTGAAATAATTTACTCTACTTTCTCCTCTTTACCTTCTGATATATCTAATCAGATAAGTGAAACTTTGAGTATAAGTCCTGAGGTTTTTGAAAAACTTGATCCATATAAAAAGTTTATTGCTATTATATTCTATATGGATTTACTTTATGGGAAAGAAAAAGGTTCAGTTTTGCAAAAGGAAATAAGATATAATGAACTTTTTGGAAAAAACATAAATCCAAAACTTATAACAAAAATTTCAAAATTAACATCAGATAGTGTTGGTCTTAATCTTATGAGATAAAAAAATAAGATAAGAAAAGATAAAGAAAGGAGGAAATAAGATATGTCTCTGCTCCAACCAAAAAAGTTAAAATACAGAAAATGGAGAAAAGGGAGAACAAGAGGAAAGGCTTCACAAGGGTATACCGTCGTCTTTGGTAAGTATGGATTGAAAGTTCTTCAACCGGCAAGAATATCCGCAAGACAAATAGAGGCTTGTAGGCTTGCAATTTTGAGGTCATTGCCTTCAAGTGCAAAGCTCTGGATAAGAATTTTCCCTTGGAGACCTGTTACCAAAAAACCTGCTGAAACAAGAATGGGAGGAGGAAAGGGAGATGTCGTAGGATATGAGGCAAGGGTAAAAGCAGGAACAGTTTTGTTTGAATTAGATGGGGTTTCCAAAGAGGAGGCATTTAAATCTCTTAAACTTGCCGCTGATAAACTTCAATACAAAACTGCAATAGTTGAAAGAAGTCCATGGCTTGAATTAAAAAGGAAAGCTTTATCTCAACAGTAGATCAAAATTCAAAATGTAAATCAAAATTAGCTCAAAAGTTGAGGCTTATTCCTGATGTCAAACTTATCCCACCAGCGTCTAATGTATGTCCAAAAGTATTTACATTTTTTATAGGGGCTGAACCTACTGCTGGACTGAAAAATATCGCAACGGACGGGTTTAAAAAATACTTTATTTTCCCTGAGAGCCTGACTAAAAACCCCGTGTACAATCTTGTTACTTTTTTAACTTTTTTATATTCTCCTTCTACTACTGTCTCCGGTGCTCCTTTTGTTAGAATAACTGTTCCAAAATCTACTCCGAAAAGTAAATCAAAGTTTTCAGCAAAGAGGACAACTTTTGGAGAAAATGCAATAAAAGTTTTTGATAAAGATAGTTCATCAATTTTACCTTCTACTGGTAAATCTTCCTCAATTGGGAACTTTACTTTTTGAGTTGGGATAATATATGTCCCGAATACTCCACCTATGGCTAATCCACTACCTTTTTGCAAAATATAAAACCCGTCTATTTCTGCTCCAAATCCCACAAATTTGTAAGGAGATTGGTTTAATACGGAAAAAAATTGATTGCCTACAAGGTTGTGGAATGTATGGAAACTCCCCCCAAGGTCGAATACGAGCCTTCTTATATCTGGTAGTCTTTCTATTACAATCAAAGAAGGTTCTGACCTATTTCCTGCTTTGTCCTCTAAAAATATTTGAATAAAGTTTTTTCTTACCTGTCTTTCATATTTTAGGACATCTACTTCAACTACGAAATCGCCTACTTTACTTACCACTCCGACAACTTTTTCAGCTGTTCCTGATTTAGCTACTATGTTAGCTTCTGGTTCTCCTTTACCTATTACTGTTGCTTTATCTTGAATTACTCTTGATGGAAATTTCTCTATTTTAGGTGGTGCTGGTGGGATTGAATCTTGAACAATTTTTACCCTTGTTGGTGCGGAAAGGTTTCCAGCCGGATCAACGGTAAAAAGGCTTACAACATTTTCTGAATTTTGTATTAGTGGGACATCAATTACGAACTCTCCTTTTCTGTCTGTGGATGTTTCAATTTTAGCTCCTGTTGAAAGTTCAGCTAATACTTTCATTTCTGGTATCGCTTTCCCTTTGAGCTTTATTTTTTCAACATTTGTGGCTTCCGGAGGATTTTCAAGGCGCGGAGCTGGGGGTGCTTTCGTAATTTGATATATTTCTATTTTTTCTTTCTGGGAAAGAAACCCTTTTTCATCCTCAGCGTATATTTCTATTTCATTTAAGGTATCAAAATTAAGGAATACAAGAATTTCAAAGTATCCATCTTTATCTGATATTGTACTCGTTGGACTTGAACCTCCTTTGGCAACAATTTTCGTTAAAGGTAAAGCTCTTCCAAAAACTGTCATTCCGGGTTCTCTTGTAAAGTTTGGGATTGACCCTTTATCTATCTTTGGTGCTTCATTAAAATCTTTGGGTAAAGGGAGCTCCTTCTGAACTATGCTGTATTCAATAAATTCAGAGCTTACTCCATCTGAGTAAGAGTATATTCTTATAAAATTCTGTTTGTTCTTTTCGAGCTTAATAATATGTTCAAATTTGCCATCTTTTTCCACTTTTATTTCTGTCTTTGAGTCGTTTAATTCAATAATGACTTTGCAATTTTTGCATGTTTTGCCTTCTATTTTAATTGTTTCTCTTGCCGTAGATTCAGGTATAAAACTTGTTATTTTTGGAGGTTCTATTTTAAAACTTTCGGCTTTTTTCTCTCCCGCTTTTTCTCCCTTTTTCTGTTGCCCAAAAACTTCAATTGTAGATAGAGGTAAGAGAGAAATGATTGTAAAAATAAAGGTTAAAATAATGTGAGACTTGTAAGGTATCTTTCTTGATAATTTCCAATTTATATTTTTCTCTTTCTTTCTTTCGGGGTTTTTCATTTTTTATTTAAATCCTTCATCTATTTTGTCTTTTAAATTTCTTTTTTCCTGCTTATTTTATAGCTCTTTTAAATCATAAATTTTTGCTTATTATAAAAAATTAGTGCTGTTTTATAAAATACATCTGTAATCCTATTAATTTAATTATATTATCGTAGAAGATATTGTTTTAATGGAGAGGAAGATACCGAATTTGAAAGTTGAGAAATCAAAGCCTGTCTGGGATATCCACAAAGATAAGCTTCTTCTTATCGGTTCAGTTGGTGAGAAGTTGATGAAAATAGTTGATGTAATTTTGTCAAAAAAGGGTAAGGATATAGTAGTGATAGACTTACGAAACTTTGAGCATATTGCTGATTTCCTCGTTATATGTACAGCATATGGTGGCGTTCACAGGAAAGCTATAATTGATGAAATAGAAGAAAAGGCAGATGAGCTCGGAATTTCTATTTTGTTTTCTGATTCAAATGAGAAATCTCAGTGGAACATAGTTGATATGGGAGAAATTATTCTACATGTTTTTGAAGAGGAAGCGAGAAGATTTTACGATATAGAGGGTCTATGGATTGACGCAAAGCAGATAAAAATAGAAGAAGAATAAAGTTTTTTAAATCTAAAATTGAGAAAGGTAAATAAGAAATTTAAAAGATTAATTTCATCTTTGAAAAAATGAAAGTCAGAAACACTTATGGTGGAGCCTATCAAGATTTTATCCCACTTTGCAAAGATGAGGTGAGAATCTATGTTTGCGGTCTTACAGTATATGATAGGATGCACATAGGTCATTTGAGAAGCTTTATACCTTTTGATGTCATTATAAGATACATGAAATTTAGAGGATTTAAAGTGACTTTTGTTAGAAACTTTACAGATATAGACGATAAGATCATCAGTAGAGCGAGACAAGAAGGAATTTCAGCTTATGATGTTGCATCAAAGTATATAAATCTTTTTAAAGAAGATATAGCTCATTTTGAACTCTTAACCCCTGACTTTGAACCAAAAGTGACGGAACATATACCAGATATAATAGAACTCATAAAAAAAATAATAAATAATGGATACGCTTACGCAGTAGATGGAGATGTTTATTTTCATGTTCCAAGCTTTAAAGATTACGGAAAGCTTTCCGGTATTTCTACTGAAAATTTGCTCGCTGGTGCAAGGGTTGAACCAGGTGAAAATAAGAAAAATCCACTTGATTTTGCTTTGTGGAAAGCTAAAAGATACGAAGATGAACCATCATGGAAATCCCCCTGGGGTGAAGGGAGACCGGGCTGGCACATAGAGTGTTCTGCTATGAGTATGAAATATCTTGGAGAAGAATTTGATATTCACGGGGGTGGGCAAGACCTCATTTTTCCACATCACGAAAACGAGATTGCTCAATCTCGTGCTGCAACAGGGAAAGGTTTTGCCAAATATTGGTTGCATACAGGCCATCTTACACTCAAAGGAGAAAAAATGTCAAAATCTTTGGGAAATGTTGTAGATATCCCCCAACTTCTTAAAAAGTTTCACCCAGAAGTTATAAAGTTCTACATCGCTAAGTACCATTATAGGAGCCCTGTGGAGTTCTCGGATGATAATATCAAAAAAGATGAAAAAGCTCTTATCAATTTTTATTACACTCTGGAATTTGAAGCCGAAAAAGCGAAAATCAGAGAAGATGAAATAGAAAAAATGAAAGATGACAGCAAAGTAAAAAATCTTATAGATTCTTTCTGCAAACTTATGGATGACGATTTCAATACTCCCTCTGCATTTTCTCTGGTTTTTTCAGCTTTTGAAGAGGTCAGAAAATCAAATTCAAAAGATGAACTTGTAAGGTTCTTATCTTTTCTGAAAAAAATATATGGGGCAACGGGAATTTTTGGGAAAATACCTCTTATATCTCAAAAAAGTTTTATTGAAGAAGAGGTTATGAGGAGATGTAAGGAGTATGGAATTTCTTACGATGAAGTTTGTGGGTTAGTGGAGAAAAGAGAAGAACTGAGGAGACAAAAAAAATTTCAGGAAGCCGATGAGATAAGAAAAAAACTCCTTGATATAGGAATATATTTACAAGATACAATTTTTGGAACAAAAAAAATTCCGTATTCTTCTGAATGAATCTTGCTTCTATAAAACTTACGACAAAATAAAAAATCTTTGATTATAATTTTAATTTATCAATATGCCGATGTTTTTTTTCGTTGTTTTTGCTTTTTTATTGTTTTTATTTCCACCATTTCAGATTGATGTTTTATCTGCTCCACCGTACCCTGGGGTTTGGACGCCAACAAGGCTCGGTTTCAAATCATCAAAATCTTTGATGAGAATTTCCCCCGAGGCTTTAATAACTCCAAAACAGGTGTCGCCACGAAAAGGTGATGTAAGATGTGTTGTTATTTTGGTAGAATTCCAAGATAAAAATTTCAATATGGGAAGAGATATATCCGCCGATCCAAAGTCATATTTTTCTGAGCTTATGTTTGGCTCAATAACTTCAAATACCATCTATAAATTCCCATCATTTAGAGACTTTTGGCTTATAAACTCTCAGGGAGAATTAAGAATAAGTGGAGAGGTTTTCGGACCTTACAAGGTTTCTTCAACACTTTCGGATTATGCCTGTGGAGTAAAGAATGGGAGCTCACGAAATTACTGTGGAATGGGTAGCGGAGCGCAAAATCTTGCAAGAGATCTTATTGAAATCGCAGACAAAGATATAGATTTCTCAAAGTTTGACGGAAATTCAGATGGAAGTGTGGATTGCTTTATTATTATACATTCAGGACAGGGAGGGGAAACTCTACCTTACTCATATGATGATTCAAGATGTTGTGATATTTGGTCTCATGCCTTTTACACATATATTAATACACAAGAGGGGAAAATTATAAGAGGTGGGGTCGTCGCAGCAGGTATTTCTGAGATATTCCCCAAAGGTAATATGGGACTTATGGCTCACGAGTTTGGTCATCTTCTCGGACTACCAGATTTATACGATGCTGGATATTCAGGGGGAGGGATTCAATCTTGTGGTGTTGGACCATACTCTCTTATGGGATATGGTTTATACAAAGGGAACCCTCCTGGGACTTTGCCATCAAATCTTTCACCGTGGGAGAAAATTTATCTGGGATGGGCTTTCCCAAAACTTGTAACTTATGATTTCTGTGAAGCTATTTCTTCAAATTCATACTCCAAATTCTTTGTAAAGATACCAGCTTATAGAGGCGCATCTCAGACAGAATATTTCCTTGTTGAATTCAGAAAAAGAGAATTGTTTGACGGAGATTTTCCCTCCGAGGGAGTTCTAATATGGCATATTGATGAAAACATAGTAAATTCCGGTATTGGTTCAAACTCCGTGAATGTCAGCGAATGTTATCCTGGGTGTGGAAATTCTTGCGGCGAAGTAAAAGATAGTAAGGGGAACTTCATTACATGTTCAAAGCATTACGGTGTGAGAGTTGTTTTACCTTTCAAATATGATGAAAATACAGGAACTTATTCCGATGTTTGGAGGTTTGAAAGAACGGATATAAATAAAGATTCGGTAAAATGCTTAGAAAGCCAACCAAATGATTTCTGGAAATCAGGAGATGTATTCCCAGATTCTACAACCACAGCGTATGGTTACGAAGGAAAACCTCATGATATTCTTATTGCTATTTTTGAAAAATTTTCTGATAGAATAAATATAGGTGCAACAACCAGTTCGCAAGATGTTTCTCCGAGAAGTCCAAGTATTAAGGAAGTAGAGAAGTTTGATTTTGCTTCCCCAGGGAGTGAATATAGAGCAAAGCTTTCTGTTCAAGGGACCCCACCGGTTTTGTTAGAAATAATAGAACCAGATGACGCGAAATTCTCTGATGGTAGTAGAGTGAAAGTATTGAATACATACGAAGGGAGCGAAGAAATCGTATGGAAAACCCCTCAATCAGAAGGGGTTTCAAGGTTTTCATTACGGGCATCAAATTGTGTTGCAGATCAGGTTAAAATTTGGCAGGTAAAGGTTCAGAATCCCAATACTACTTTTGGAACGAAGCCCAAAAATCAAGATGGAACTTCGGGTATTGCTGGATGTTCTTGCTCCTCCTATGTTTTGGAACCTTTTTCTTTGGTTGCAACTTATTTTGGTTTGATTTCCTATTTAATTATCTCACTTTTTCGGACTAAAAAGAGAAGGGCGTAAGTAAAATAAAAATCAACTTTTAGTGTAAATTGAAATTTTTCTGACTTTATTTCTAATTTTTTCCTTTGTTTTAATCTATATTGTTTTTTATGGTTGAAAATATTGAAAAGGATGGTAGTTCTCTTCACCCAAGAAAGGTCGTAGCCCAAGCTCTGTTGGAAGCAGATACCGTTGTTATAGCTTCTCATGAAGGTCCAGAACCAGATGCAATAGGTTCATCATTAGCTTTGGGACTTGCTCTTGAGAAGCTCGGGAAAAAAGTCTTTATTTATAATAAAGATGGACTTGAAAGTGCAAAGTTTTTACCAGGTTATGAAAAGCTAAAGACTTATTTACCTGATTTTATCCCTGATATATTTTGTGTTGTGGATTGTGCTAAATTAGATAGAATAGGTGAAGAAGCGAAAAGTTTGGCTGTTCGTACAACAATAGTTAATATAGATCACCATTCAAAGGGTGAAAATTTTGGAACATTCAATTATGTGGAACCGTATGCTCCTGCGTGTGGGGTCTTAGTATATAAAGTTCTCAAAGAGCTCGAAGTTAAAATAACGCCGGAGATTGCAACGAATATTTATGCTGCAATAGCCAAAGATACTATGGGATTTATCCTACCAACTGTTAATTCAGAATCATTAAGAATTGCAGCGGAACTTGTTGAAAGTGGAGCAGACCTTCAAGCTGTTATGAAAACTTTAAAATATGCTACTTTAAGGAAATATAAATTGCTCTCATTTTTCCTTTCAAGGATAAAGCTTGAAGACTACATATCTACTTCATATCTCCTTCTTGAAGACTTTGAGAAATCGGGGGCGAAGGATGAGGATTCAGATGAATTTATAGATATGATAAGGGGAATTGATGGTGTTTTGGCTTCAATTTTTGTGAGGGAAAAACAACCAGGAGTTTTCAAAGTTAGTATGAGGTCCCAAGGGGATATAGATGTAGCCGAAATAGCAAGAAAATATGGAGGTGGGGGACACAAAAATGCTGCCGGTTTTAATTTTATAGTCAAAAACTTTCCAGAAATTGCTAAATACCAAGATAAGAATAAAATTGTAGAGGAGATCTTGAAAATTACAAAAAATGAGATGTTGCGATATATCAAAAGATAGAAAGAATTTGAAAGAATATAGTAAGCTAAAAATATAACATCCAGAAAAAAAAAACATGTCGCATCATATGAACAGAATAAAAATATACTCAAAGAACTTTGGGTGTAAAACAAATTTTGCAGACCTGTTTTATATTCTCAGCAAGATTAAAAACTATGTCGATTTTCAGGAGAGTGAGATTGAAGATTCAGATCTTGTAATTTTAAATTCATGTTCTGTCACAGAGGATGCTGAAAAGGAGTTAGCAAAGTATGTAAGAAGAGCGAAAAGGTACGGGAAAAAGGTTTTAGTCTCTGGTTGTCTTTCTAACCTTGACCCAGATAAGATTTTAAGTCTCGGGGCAGATTTCGTTCTGGGGGCTGGAAATTACTCACAAGACAATATTTCAAAAATAATAAGCAAAGTAATAAACAATAAGACAATAGATGATAAAGCAAGCAGGGATTTTTTGGAGAATGGAATTCAAAAGATAAAAGATAACTTTGACGATAACATGCACAATAATCTTGATAATAGTGTAAGTAAAACTGTAAAAGGGGAAGAGAGCAGGGGAGATGAGTCAAAAGATGATCTAAAAGATAATCAAAAAGATAAGTCAAAAGATAATCAAAAAGGTGAGCAAAAAATAATTTTCAACCTCAAAAGACCAGATCATTTTTTACCAATAGAAGATGACGTTGAATTTTTTTCTCCGGAACTATTTCCAAGACACAGAGTCTATCTAAAAATACAAGAAGGTTGTTCAAGGTTTTGTACTTTCTGTTCTATTCCTTTAACTCGTGGTCTCCCAAGATTCCTTGATAAATCAAAGGTAATTGATTCTATAAAAAGGTACTACGATTTGGGGATAAAGGAGGTAGTTCTTGTAGGAACTCATCTTGCTTTATACGGAAAGTTTGGAAAATCTGATTCATCTGACATAACTTTTGGAAAACTTGTGAAAGAGATAGCGAAAATTTTTTACACATTTTCTGATTTTAGAATTAGATTTGCTTCTTTGTCTCCGGGAGAGATAGATGATGATTTCCTTGAAGGGCTTTCTCTTGGGGAGAAAATTTTTTGTCCTCACTTTCATATTTCTGTTCAGTCCGGTTCAAATAAAATTTTGAGGCTAATGAGAAGATGGCATACATTTGAAGATTTTCTGTCAGATTCTCAAAAACTTCTTGGTATTTTCAGGTATGCTTGCATAGGAACAGATATAATTGTCGGTTTCCCAGGTGAAACAGAAGAAGATTTCAAGATTACTTTTGATAATCTCAAGAATTCTCCGGTAGGGCATATTCATGTTTTCCCTTTCTCTGCAAGACCGAGAACTCCGGCTTACTTTATGAAGAGAGTCCCTGATGTTGAAGTCAAAGCAAGGGTGAAGGAACTTATAAATTTGGCTCAAGAAAAAAGAAAAAACTTTATAAAGATGTGTGCAGGACAAGAGTTTTATGCTTTAATTGAAGAGAGAATAGATAATAATTTTTTTACAGGAACTACTGAAAATTATATACAAGTGTTTTTCCAGGCAAAGGAAAATTATAAGCCTGGGGATTTGATTAAGGTTAAGTTGTTAGGTTCAGTTGATGGAGTAGGTTCTAAGAATTTTTTGGTTCCCGGTGAAGCTTTATTACATTAGTATGCTCCTTCCCTTAGTATGCTTCATCAATTAGTATGCTCCCTTCCCTTTTATTACAAGTGGTATTGTTTTAAGTATTATTATTATATCAAGTAAGAAAGATCTATTTTTTACATAAATGAGGTCGTATTGGATATTCTTTTCAAGAGGTAGGTCTTTTCTCCCGAGAATTTGCCATATCCCGGTTATTCCTGGTTTTACTTTTAGTCTTTCTCTTTGCCATGGTTCATATTCTTCTACTATTTGTGGCATTTCAGGTCTTGGACCAACGAGGCTCATTTCTCCTTTCAATACATTTATAAGTTGTGGGAGTTCATCTAAACTCCATCTTCTCAAAAATGCGCCGACTTTTGTTATTCTTGGGTCTCCTTGGGAGCGTGGAGAGAGTGCAAATTTGGGTGTATCTTTATACATGGTCCTGAACTTGATAACTTTGAATATTTTCCCGTCTTTTCCTACTCTTTCCTGAATAAAAAATACAGGTCCTGGTGAATCAATCTTTATTGCTATTGCTATTACTATGAAAACTGGTATCAGAATTAAAAGAAGTATAAGAGATACTACGAAATCAAAAATTCTTTTTATAACATCATAAAAAGGATTTTTAGTTTCAAATCCTAATTCAACTAATGGTAGGCTACCTATGAACTCAACATTTAGTCCGTATTTTACTGCTTCAAAGCCTTGTGAAACTATAAAGAAAGCCACATCTTTGATATCCATATTAGATATTATGCTCATTACTGCTGATAGTGGGAGTTTCTCATCTGCAAATATGACTACATCTACATTTTCTGACTTTATTATTTCTTTCAGTGAAGATATTGTGCCTTTCACTTCATAGTTGTCTATGATTTTTCCGACGAACTCTTTTGATGTTGATATAAGTCCGACTATCTTGTAGTTTCCCATATCCTCTATTTTTTGCATCACTCTTATGCTCAGCGGACCTGTTCCTACGATTAAAGCTTTCTTTAATTCTTCTTCACCGAAAGCGTAATTTTTAAAGGTCAAAAGTATAAAACAGATTACTGAAAATATCAAAAGAACAGACCTTGAAAGATTTAGTTCCCTTACAAGAAATGCAAATGACATAGAAATAAGAAAGCTTATTATCCAAGCTTTAAAACCTCTTACAATCTCGTTTATTTCTTTCTGACCATACTTCTTATATACCCCAACATATAGGGCGGTAACTATCCAGAATATCAAGATAAAAGGGTATGCTATGACATAGTTTATAAATGGGTTTATTTCATAACCGAAAACCGGAGATAAGAAATCTCTTATATAGTATGAGCCGAACCAACATAAAGATATTATTACAGCATCGGAAAACAGCTTCTTTATATCCGTCTTCATAACAAAAAACTTTTCTATTTTCCCCTAAATCTATAAATTTTTTTGTTCATAAAATAAATAAAATAAAATATAAAAATGAAAAAGGTATAGTTTATGAATGTATGAGAATTTTGGCAATAAGGCATGTAAAACATGAACACCTTGGAATAATAGAAGATTTCCTCAGAGAAAGGGAATTAACTTTCAGGTATATAGATGTCGCTGAGCAAAAACCTGATGAAAAGTTAGTAGAACAATCTGATATTTTAGTAGTTCTTGGAGGATATATGGGGGTCTATGAAGCAGATAAATTTAAGTTTCTCAAAACTTCATTTGATATAGTTGAAAGGTTTCTCAAAGAAAACAAGAAGATTTTAGGAATATGTCTTGGTTCTCAAATTTTAGCACATGTCCTTGGAGAGAAAGTCTTTCCGGGTGGGAGAAAGGAAATAGGGTTTTATGAAGTTTTCAAGGTTCAAAATGATGAGCTTTTTTCTGATTTCCCTGATAGCTTTATTGCTTTCCACTGGCACGGGGACACATTTTATCTGCCAAAAGGGGCAAAAAGGGTTTTTTCATCTAAACTTTATGAAAATCAGGGTTTTGTTTATGGTAAGGCTGTTGGGTTGCAGTTCCACATTGAAGTAAATAAAGATATGGTTTTTGATTGGGCAGAAAATTCAGAGGATGAATTAAAAGAGGCAGGAGTAGATATAAAAGAATGGCAAAAAGTGGATAATAAAGTTTTCTCTGATATGAAAAATCTGTGCTTCAATTTTCTTGAAAAATTTATTTTTTCCTGAAAAAATTAGATCTGAAAAATTCGGATATTTCAAAAAAATTTGAGGTTTTCAGAAATCAAAAATTTGAAAAGTCATGTAGCAATTTATTCGTCAATTTCTGAATCATAGACTATATTTCCTGCAACGATTGTTTTTTTTACAGCTCCTTTGAGTTTCCAACCTATATACGGACAATTTTTCCCCCTTGAAAAAATTATTTCTTCTGAAACTACAAACTCTTTTCCTGGATCAAATATGACTATATCAGCCCATTTTCCTTCTTTTATTTCTCCGCAATTTAACCCAAATATTTTTGCTGGATTATAAGATATAAGTTCGGTGAGTTTTTGCAGTGAAATCACTTCATCTAAAACAAGTTTAAAGCATAGGGGTAAAAAAATATCTGCATGAGACATTCCTGGCGGAGAAGATGAAAAATCTTTTATCTTTTCAAAATCAGGATGTGGTGCATGATCTGATGCTATACAATCAATTATGCCATCCTGGATCGCTTGAATAAGATAATCCCTATCTTTTTCCGATCTCAGTGGAGGGTTTACTTTAAAGCTTGAATTTGTGATGTCAACATCATTTTCGGTCAAAAGAATATGATGGGGAGTAACATCGCATGTTATTTTGGAATTAATTCCGTATTTTCTTATCTTCTCTTTTGCTATCTTTATGATTTCAGCTGTACCTTTTGTTGATATGTGGGTAAGGTGTAAATGTGCCTGAGTATGTAAAGCTAAAATTGTGTCTCTTGCAGCTATTATTTCTTCTGAGGCAGCGGGATATGGAGTTAGACCAAACTTTGCTGTAAGAATCCCTTCGTTTGCATCTCCCGAGAGTTCAGGATCTTCTGGATGCTCAATTACTGGTAGAGAGAAATTCTTTGAATATTCAAGGGCTTTTCTTGCTACAAAAGATGATTTTATTGCTCTACCATCATCTGTTACTGCTATTATTCCCTCTTTTTTCATCAGTCCGTATTCTGAGATTTTTTCTCCTTTTCTTCCTTCCGTTGCGCATCCGGTAGGAAAAATTCTCACCTTGCTTTTTTCATACGCTTTTTTTACAACGAAAGCCACAATTTGAGGATTATCCAAAGGTGGATTTGTATTTGGCATCATAAGAATGCTTGTAATTCCTCCGTGTGCAGCAGCTCGGGTTCCAGATAAAATATCTTCTTCATAGGGCTTACCAGGTTCCCTGATGTGAAAATGAATATCAACAGCTCCCGGGATCACAATAAATCCTGACGCATTTATTTCTTTCTCTGTTTTTCTTTTTAGTCCTCTGCCTATCTCTGAAATTATTCCATCCTTTATAAAGATGTCAGCCTCTCTTTCTCTATTTTTATCTACAATAAATGCATTTTTTATAAGAGCTGATTTTTCTCTGAAAGAAAAAAATCCTTTATGCATTTGAAGTATGAATTAGATTTGATTTATAGCTTTTGAAAATTTTTCAATATCTTCTTCTGAGTGGGAAATTGAAAGGAACCAAGCTTCAAAAGGAGATGGAGGAATTAAAACACCATTTTTCAGCAAGGAATTGAAGAACTTTTTGAACATATCTAAATCTGAGTTTTTGGCTTCATCAAAATTTTTGGGAACTTTGCCTCGGAAGAAAACAGAAATCATTCCTGTCTCCATGATAATTGATACTGCAATTCCTTTTTTTGAAAAACCTTCTTTTAATGTGGAGAAGAGATCAAGTGTTTTTTTTCTGAGCTTTTCGTAAAAGTTTTTCTGTTTTGAAATTTGGCTTAAAGTTGATATGCCGGCGGAAAGTGAAATAGGATTTCCAGCCAAGGTTCCGGCCTGATATACCTTACCAGATGGAGCCAGTATGTTCATTATTTCTTTTTTCCCTCCGAACGCTCCTATTGGTAATCCGCCGCCTATTACCTTACCAAATGTTAGCATATCTGGTTCGGGAATATCAAAGCTGATTTCTCTTTGACCCTCTTCATCAAATACTAAAAGCTCAACTTTCTTTTTAGCTCCGAGTCCCCCCCAAGCTACTCTGAATCCTGTTACGACTTCGTCATAGATAAGTAATGCTGAATATTTTTTGCAAAGTGAATATAGTTTTTTTATGAATCTTTCTTCCGGAGGCACTATTCCCATGTTTGCCGGTACCACTTCTAATATTACTCCTGCGATTTCATATTTTTTGAATGCCTCTTCAATTATTTCATCTTCTGTGTTGAACGGCAAAGTTATAGTGCAAGCTGTAAATTCTTGGGGGACGCCTGATGATGATGGTATGCTGAATGTTGCGAGTCCGGAACCTGCTTGCGTTAAAAATTGATCTGCGTGTCCGTGAAAGCATCCTGAAAACTTTATTATGAATTTTCTTTCAGTAAATCCTCTTGCTACTCTTACTGCGCTCATCGTAGCTTCTGTTCCCGAATTTGTAGCTCTGAAAATAAATTGCTGGTTTGAAAGAAGCTTTGCAAACTCAATCTCTTTTTTATGACATAAGCCAAAAGAGAAACCATTATCAAGAGCTTTTTTTATATCTTGTTTTACTTTGTCTGGTGAGTGTCCTAAAATTATTGCTCCCCAGGACATCACAAAGTCTGAAAGTTTTTTACCATCTTCTGTTATTATTTTTGAGCCCTTTGCTTTTTTTACAAAGATTGGATCTGATTGGACTTGCCAGAACGATCTGACGGGGGAATTGACTCCTGATGGTATGAGCTTTTTAGCTTCTTCAAAGAGTTTTTTGCTTTTGGGAAAAGATATTTTTTGTAGCACTTATTTTATAAGTGCGCCCGGTGGGATTTGAACCCACGACCTTTGGGTCCGGAGCCCAATGTTCTTCCTCTGAACTACGGGCGCAAAATCAAAATAAAAAATAGCAAATCAAATACACCTTTTCTACATTTTCTTTTAAATTTACCGTGCTTTCCTTCAATTTTACCGTATTTTCCTTTTAGATTTTACTTTAATCTTAAATTTTACAATTTATGCTCATACTCCTGACTAATGACGACGGAATAGATTCTCCCGGGCTTTTAGCTATAAAGAAGGAGTTAGAGAAGTTGGGGGAGGTTTGGGCATTTGCTACATGGGAAGATAAATCCGGCTCAGGGCATTCCATAACTATAACACAGGCGATAAGAGTTGCAAAGGTTGGAGATAGAACTTTCAAAGTAGATGGAAACCCTGCTGACTGTGTCAACATAGCCGTAAACGGTATCCTTGAAGATGTTCCAGATATTGTTGTTTCAGGGATAAATCTTGGAGAAAATGTAGGAGATTATATACTGTATTCTGGAACATTTGGTGGAGCGATGGAGGGAGCTTTGCTTGGAATAACCTCTTTTGCAGTTTCTGCAAGGGCAAAAGAAGGGAAAACCGGAGATTTAGAAGTTGTTGCAAAAATGACACGCAAAATGATAGAATTCTTTCTTGAAAATCCTCCTCCAAAGAGAGTTGTTATAAACATAAATTTCCCTTTTTTCAGACACGCAAAAGAGATAAAAGGTATAAAATTTGGTAAGCTATCACAGGCAGCTTATGGTGAGCGGGCAATACATTTTCAGGACCCAAGGGGTAGAGATTTTTGGTTTTTAGGATCAAAAGAACTCAAAGTAAATTCTGATGGAGTTGAAAATTTGAAGGAACTTGATTATTTCATTTTGGAAGATGGGTTTATATGTATAACCCCTGTTAAAATAGAACTTCCTGTTTTAAATATTTTTGACGAAAAAGAGCTTTCTACGCTTTCAAGTTTAGTTATGAAAGAAGCATCTCTGTTGGAGGTGAACCGGGAGGAACCATAGGATAAACATCTTCTTCTGGATCAACTTTCACATCTATTATTACCGGGATATCATCTGGTTCTTCAAATATAGCTTTTTTTAGCTTTTCTTTGAGCTCGGAAGGATGCTCTATTTTGTAGCCTATTGCTCCAAAAGCTTCTGCGAGTTTTTTGTAGTCTGGTTGAACTCGAAACTGGGATGCTGCATATCTTCTCCCATAAAACTTTCTCTGCCACTGTGCGACCATCCCGTGTTCTCCATTATTGAAAATTATTACTCTAACTCCTACTTTTTCTTCTACTGCTGTGGCAAGTTCTTGCATATTCATCTGAAAGCTTCCATCTCCTGCAAAACATATAGCAAGTTTTGATGGTTTTGCAATTTTTGCTCCTATTGCTGCGGGGAATCCAAATCCCATGGTCCCAAGCCCTCCTGAGGTTATCCATGTTCTTGGTTCTTTTATTTTGTAGTACTGAGCTGCCCACATCTGGTGCTGTCCAACATCTGTTGTTATTATCACACTTTCATTTTTTGTGAGCTCATAAGTTGTTTCTATTAGTTCTTGCGGCTTTATTATGTTTTGAGATTTCTGGTATGTGAGAGGAAATTTTTTCTGCCACTCTCTTATTTTCATCCACCAAGGCTCAATTCTTTCTCTGAATTTTTTTATCTCAGATTTTGGAACTTCGCTTTTTATTATTTGAATCATTTTTTTAAGTACATTTTTTGCATCTCCAACAATTGGTATGTCTATATCTATGTTCTTTGATATTGAGGCTGGGTCTATATCTATATGTATTATTTTTGCGAGTGGAGCGAAATATTCTATATTTCCTGTAACTCTGTCGTCAAATCTTGCACCTATTGCGAACACCAAATCTGAGTTGTTTATAGCCATGTTTGCTGTGTAAGTTCCGTGCATTCCAAGCATACCTAAAAATTCTGGTCGTGTTCCGTCAAATCCGCCAAGTCCCATAAGGGTTAAAGTTACTGGAATTCCAAGAATGTCTACAAGTTCTTCAAGTTCCTTATGAGCTCCTGATGCTATTATTCCGCCTCCACCATATATTATCGGTTTTTCGGATTTGAGCAGAGTTTCTATTGCAATTTTTATCTGCTTTTCGTTTCCTTCATACTTGAATTTTTCTGGTATGCTGATTTTCTCTGGGAAAATAAATTCTGTTTCCGCAGTTATAACATCTTTTGGCAGATCTATTACAACTGGACCTGATCTTCCCATCTGACATATCTGATACGCTTTTATAAGTTCATATGAGAGCATTTCTGTTTTGGTTACTACTACATTGTATTTTGTTATTGGACGCGTTATGCCAACAGAATCTGTTTCCTGGAAAGCATCGTTTCCCATAAAATAGGTTGGGACCTGACCGGTCATCACAAATAAAGGAACAGAATCCATGTAAGCGTCTGCAATCCCGGTTACTGTATTAGTAGCTCCGGGACCTGATGTTACCAGAACTACCCCTGGTTTGCCTGATGCTTTTGCGTATCCTTCCGCCATATGAGTTGCACCTTGCTCGTGCCTTACAAGAATATGCCTTATTTTCCCATCTTTCATAAGTTCGTCATAAAGCAAAAGGACAACTCCTCCCGGCAGACCGAATATAGTGTCTATTCCAAGTCTTTTGAGAGTTTCAACTATTATTTTGGCTCCTGTCATTCTTTGAGCTTCTATTTTAATTTTTCTTGCTCCTGTCATATCATTTTAATTTACTTGTTTTTCTGTCTGTTGTGCAAAATTTTGGTAATTTCTGGTGTGATATCTATTTTTGTTCAGAGAAAGCGGATTTGAATTCCTTTATAGTTTCTGCTGGGTTTTCAGATTTCATCAAAGTTTCTCCTATAAGAAATCTTGTTATTCCTTCTTTCACTATTGATGATATATCTTTTTTTGTTTTGATTCCGCTTTCGGCAACAACTATTTTGTTTTCAAGAAATTTCCTGAACTTTTTATAGATTTGTTTTATTCTATTGAGATCAACTTCAAGCGTGTGTAAATTTCTGCTGTTTATCCCGATGATTTTTGGTTGGTTTTTCAGTTTAATTATTTTTTCCATTCCTTCTTCTGAAAAGCACTCGACAAGAGGTTCAAGATTTACATTTTGAGTTAATTTTATAAATTCTTCAAGTTTGGTGTGTTCAAGTGCTTCTGATATAAGTAAAATTGAACTTGCTCCCAATTTTTTTGTCTCATAAATTTCATCTTCGTATATTATGAAGTCTTTTCTCAATACCGGAAGATTTATGGAATTTGCAACTTTGAAAAGATCATCTTTTGAACCTCCAAAATAATTTTCCTCTGTCAGGACAGAAATTGCGTCTGCTCCTCCCTTCTGATAAATTTTTGCCTGTTCTACAACATCAGTTTCTTTTATTTTCCCAGCAGAGGGTGAAGCTTTTTTTACTTCTGCTATTATGACTATTTTCTGGGAGGGGGAGAGGGCTTTTAAAAATTTTATTCCATTTGAAGTTTCACTCCACATTAATTTTAATGATTCGCTTTCTCGTGATTCAAGTTCTGACTTTCCTGATCCTCCTTGTGCTTTTTCCTCTAATTGTTTTTCCTCTCCTTGTTTTTTCTTTTTTATTTTTTTCTCCTCTATCAGTTTCAGAAGAAAGGAGATCTGCTCCATTAATGAGACTTTAAAACGAAACTTTTCTTTTTTCTTCTTGGTGGTATTTTATGTATATTTGTAGGTTCAAAATTGCGGCTGGGGTCATTCCTGGGATCAAGCTCGCTTCACGCAGGTTAGAAGGTGCATATTTTTTTAGCTTCTCTTTTATCTCATTTGATAAGGTTGGAATGGAATCTATATCAAGATCGTCGGGAACTTTCCACTTTTCAAGTTGCCTTAAATACCTTGCCCTTTCAATCTCCTGATTTATGTATCCTTCATATTTTACAGATATTTCTACTTCTTCTTTTACTTCTTCATCAAACTCGTCAATTTCATTTGCGAAATATTTGAGTTTATCAAGATTTGCTCCAGGTCTTTTTAGCAAATCTTTTAAGGTCAGTGGTTTTGAAAGCTCTCCTTCAATCCCTAATTCTTTGAGTTTCTCAACATTTTCTTTCTTTGGCGTTATCTTTTTTGATTCAAGAATTTCAAGGAGCTTTTCTATTTTCTTTTTCTTCTCACAAAATTCTTTCCACTCATCGTCTGAAACAAGTCCTAGTTTTCTACCTATTTCCCTTAATCTCAGGTCTGCGTTATCTTCACGCAAGAGCAACCTGAACTCTGCTCTTGATGTGAACATTCTATAAGGTTCATCTGTTCCCTTCACCACAAGGTCATCTATAAGTATTCCAATATAAGCTTTCTCTCGTGGAATTATTATTGGTTCTTCTCCTTTGGCTTTCAAAGCTGCGTTTATTCCTGCAATAAGACCTTGCGCTGCGGCTTCCTCATAACCCGTTGTCCCGTTTATCTGTCCTGCAAAAAATAATCCATCTACAAGCTTTGTTTCAAGTGTATGATAAAGTTGTGTTGGATCGGAAAAATCGTATTCCACAGCGTAGGCAGGTCTTATTATCTCAACTTTTTCAAGTCCTGGAATTGTTCTCAAAAATTTCAGCTGAACATCGTAAGGAAGACTTGTTGATATTCCGGCTGGGTAAATTTCTCTTGTATCGTAGCCATCTGGTTCAAGGAAAACAATATGTTTATCTCTGTGTCCAAACCTTACAACTTTATCTTCAATTGATGGGCAATACCTTACACCTATTCCTTTTATCAAACCTCCATACATGGCAGATCTTGTGAGATTTTCAAGAATTATTTTGTGAGTTTCTGGTGTTGTATGAGTTATGTAAACTGGAATTAGCTTTTGAGTTATTTTTTTTGTTGAAAAGGAAAAGTGGGGTGGGGGATAGTCTGATTCTTCTTTTTGTAGTGAAGAGAAATCAATTGTATTAGCGTCAAGTCTTGCTGGGGTTCCAGTTTTCAATCTACCTAACTTGAATCCAAGTTTTCTTAGAGATTCAGAAAGACCTATTGAGGGTTTTTCTCCGAGTCTTCCACCTTCTAATGAATCGTGTCCGATAAAAATTTTCCCTCCAAGAAATGTTCCTGTTGATATTACAACAGCTTTTGCTAAAAATATAACTCCAAGATCTATCTTTACGCCTTTTACTTTTCTTTTTCCGTTTTTTTCTTCAACCCATATATCTACGACATGTCCGAGCTTTATTTCAAGGTTTGGAGTTTGCCATAGAGTTTTTTGCATCTGATGTCTATAAAGGGTTCTATCACACTGAGCCCGAGTTCCTCTTACTGCCGGTCCCTTTGAGGTATTGAGCCTTTTGAAATGAATTCCCGTTTTATCTGTATTTTTTCCCATTTCTCCTCCGAGAGCATCTATTTCCTTGACGAGGTGTCCTTTTCCCAAACCTCCTATTGATGGATTGCAGGACATTTGAGCAATTTTTTCTATATCTCCTGAAAGGAGGAGTGTTTTGCATCCCATTCTTGCAGCGGCAAGGGCAGCTTCACATCCTGCGTGTCCTCCCCCTACAACTATGACATCATATTCTTTTTCATAAACAAGCATAGCTTTTTGATTGCTTCAATTTCCTATTATTTTTGTCTTCTTGCTTATGTTTCTATTGGTTTTTATCTTTTAAATTTAATCTTTTGAGAAATTTATCTCAAATTTACTAATTTGTTATCTTTGTTTATTTGTATTCCGAGCCTATGAATTTTCTATCATAGGGGGTTATGAGCTATGGCAGATATTTTTAGGAGGAAGGTATATGATTTAGATAAGTCCCAGTTTGCAAGGAAGCTTGGAGTTTTAGACCTGACATCAATAGGTATTGGAGCTATAATAGGGGCTGGTATTTTTGTTATTACTGGTCAGGTTGCTGCAAATTATGCTGGACCAGCAATAGTTTTATCTTTTGTTCTAACCG
>Ga0079995_1081736_pt1 | contig 22710 bp, 20 predicted proteins | sample FaiFalFF_MnMetaG_2_FD_69198 | JGI IMG/M metagenome (GOLD analysis project Ga0079995, IMG submission 69198) | Freshwater microbial communities from Yellowstone National Park, Wyoming, USA - Fairy Falls C (FF_Mn_C) (SPADES assembly) (version 4) | ecosystem: Environmental > Aquatic > Freshwater >...
CACGCAATAATATTATCATTTATAATTCCTGCAACAATAAGAGCAATACCAGAAATACAATTCCCATATCCAATAGGATACGATACGCCATTATATTTTGCATATGCAAAATATCATGCACAAGAAGGTTTATGGCCGCCATACAGATTGTTCCAAACTGTTATATTAGGAGGATTATACACAATAGGAATCGACGCAGTAATAGCAATGAAAATTTTGCCAACAATTATTTATGGATTCTTCGGATTATCAATATATCTATTAGCAAAAAACTACTTACAATGGAACAATACAAAATCATTACTCACATCCATAATAACGACTCTTTCGATAGCTAACCTACGCATATCTTGGGATTTGCATGACCAGATGCTCGGATTAGTTTTTCTAACATTGACAGTATCAATAATAAAATCAATAACAAAAAAACCCCATATTACAATAACATTCATAATATTAACAACGCTAACAATTTTAGCACATCAATTAACAGGCGTAATACTAATATCATTATTACTAATCCTAGCATTAACTAATATTAAAAACAAACATGGTCTAATCTTCCTAGCAATCCTATTTATAGCATTCACACTTTTCATATACAAATACTTAAACATAGATAACTTACTCAAATTATACCATATCCCAATATTTACATACCCAACATTTCAATCAATAATGTATGAATCACAAAACATCATAATGATCATGAAACTTTACTTACCTATTATCCCGCTTTCTATAATAGGTTACTTCAAAGATAAAGTAATGACTACTTGGTTAATATTAATGCTGTTTGGCTCATTATCAACAATAATTTCACCATCATTTCTACTTGGAATGGTAGAGCCATGGAGAATTATACTATTACTAGCAATACCGTTAGCAATATACGCAACAAATACAGTATGGAAAATAAAAATGAAAATTAGTAAAAATCAAACAATAACGATAGCAATAATACTTTTGATGAATTTATCAACATTCACATTCATAGGACTAAAAATAATCCCCCCATATTATGAAATGCCAGGCAAGATGCCAACTAGTATGGTCCAAACATCAATACCATTATACGATATTGAACCAACAATAACATTACTAAACCAAATAAAAAACGAAAAAGACATAATACTATTAGTATATGGAGACTTCGCAGGATGGGCATTATATTATACAAACGCACAAATCATAGGATTTGGTGGAGGCGGAACATATAACATGTTTCCTAGTCTACAACAAGCATTTGAATACGTACCAAAACATAACCTATATTTATTATATTGGAATGATTATGAAGCTTACTCACTCGGATTTAAAAAAATATCACAACGAGGCAATCTAGCCTTATATAAATATAGTAGCACAACATAAAAAAAGACTTGTTTACTTCAAAATTTCTGAGGAGCGCCATTTAAATTGTATTCATAATACAATAATAGCATTAATGCATTCTCGCTAAGAAACAGAATACTCACATAAAATAGTAATATATTATATATATGAAATAGAAATTGAAGTATACTTCAATCCGCACTGTATAATATTATATATAAAAAGAAAAACAAACATCAAATCAAAGCTAAATATTCAATATTTTAAGGACCACTTAAATGGTCTTAATGAAAAACACAAAGTTAGTTATAATTTTTATACCAATAACATCAAACTTTAAATGGTTACTTATTTGTAGAAGAATTTTAGCTTTTGGATAAGTGTTTTTAATTTAAAGACGTAAGAGTCATTTTATATGAGTTTTATTTGTATTACCCCCTTTGTAAGAAAACATGACTCCTTGAATTGACTTTTAAAATTTAGGCTAAAAATTTAGCCTCAAGTAATTATTTAATTAAAAAATTAGTATGTAACTAGATTCTCTCTAATAAGAAAGTCTTATTTTAAAGTTTTTAAACAATAAAGTGATTAATTTATTAAATGCTTAACTTAACATTTTCAGATCTAACAAGATTTTATAGATCATGCTTAAGAAAAGGATTATGGAATAATCTTTCAGCAATTGATAAAGCATTTTACATTGCTTGCATGAAGTTATCAAAAATTAAAAAGATAATAAACAAAGAGATCATCGAAACAGTAATATCAATAATAAAGAAATTAAATTCTTTTAAAGAAAAAATAATGAAGAAAGGAAAAGAAGTTGCAGAAGCGTTATTAAAAAGCAAAACAGTAATAATGATACCAAAAATAAAAGATTGGTTAAAGGATCCTAATTATATTTTTTGGTTAGGATTAACATATTCGAATTTAAAAAGATAAATAACTCATTTCTAAAAAATAAACCTTACAAATCCTTAAGTGATTAAGAACAAGCTTATACTGGATTACGTATTACCTAAATTAAAAAGGTTATTTGAAAGATTTGAAAGTGTTGAAACAGCAATATTATTTGGTTCCATAGCAAAAAATAAGTTCAGCGTCCATGACATAGATATAGCTTTAAAATTAAATAAGGAAGACTTGCTAGAAACTGGATATATTATAACCCAGATCGCAAAAACTCTACAGATCAATGAAGATCATATAGATATAGTGCTCTTAAACCAAACAAATCCAATAATTCTCTCAAAAATACTCAAAGAAGGTATCATAATCAAAGCACAGCCTAAAATTACTGAACAACTCTCATAAAAAGCAGAACGAAAACCAGATGCTTTAATAGAAATTAAACTTTTGATAACTTTTGATCCAAAATTAAATAAAACGGTTATTTCATCAAGAATCGAAGAAAGCAGAAGAAATACGCAGTTTATCAGAAACGAAATACTATCGAAGAAAATTGAAGACCTAGACTACAAAGATATGTTAGCTTTAAAAAAGGCAATGCATAGAATTATAGAAGCAATGCTCGATATACACAGGCATCTAGTCGCAGCATATTCGCTTGGATTCGTTGAAAGATATGGTGAATATCCACAAAGACTGGCAAAAGCAAAGAAAGATGCTAATTAATCTTATGGTTAGAATTAAATATTCCAACTTTAAATAAATAGACACATTATCTCATTCTTAAAAAAATTAAGTTATTCAAATGATTTATCCAAATAATCTTAAAAAGAAATTATTAAATTTACTAATTACTTTAATTATTTCTATTCTTATTATATCAAATAACTCTGTGTATTTAAATGCTCAAATTACTTATGATGAGGTCCAAAATAAAATTATAGAAGCTTATAAAGCTTTACTACATATCGAACAAAATGGTGGTAATATAACAAATTTGTCAAACAAGCTTAATGAAGCAGTTAAGCTAGTAGATTTAGGTAATTATTATTCAAAAATAAACTCAACTTTAGCATCAAAATATTATAATGAAGCTTTTTTAATTGCAGAAAACGTTTTGAATCAAGTTCCTAGCATTGCACAAGAAGCCATGATAAACCAAAGGAATTCCATGATTCTTTTCATATTTCAAATAGTTATGTTAGTAATTATAGGCTTTATGCTTTACAAATACTTACCATCCTTGTATTGGGAGCTTTGGTATAGAGCACATAAAGATTGGAGAATAATTAAATTGAAATCTAATAAAAGAAGAAATGAGAATAAAGAAGGTTCATATAAGATTGATGAGCAAATTACGATTGTTACATTAATAGTAATAATGATAGTAGGAGCATTTCTTGTTTCGAATTATTTTTTAGCAGATCTAAACAAAAATCCATTCTCATCACTCGGTATACTTGGACCTGATGGAAAAATTGGCGATTATCCTAAAAATGTAACCTTAGGACAAAACTTTACTTTGTATCTTTATGTCGAAAATAAAGAAGGACATATAATGTATTACCAAGTCTTGATAAAAGTTGGTAACGCTACAAGTATAGTAAATCAAACTAATTATTTAGATGTTCCTCCAATAGCTGTATATAGCTTCATTCTTTTTAATCATCAAATTGAGATAAGGAAAATTACCTTAGCATTAAACATGACAGGGGAAAATATTAAGCTAATCTTCGAGCTTTGGGCTTATTCGGTTACACAAAATAATTTTAAATACATGGGAATTTGGAATCAACTATACTTAAACGTGACTAAATAAGATGCAAAAAGTATCAGATAAACAAGTTAGATCAATGATTTTAGAACTGTTGGAAAAAGAAACGTTGACAGTTAATGAAATTGTTAAACAAATTAGAATTAAAACAGGTTTAAAAAGGAGTAAAGTATTGAAAATAATAAATGATTTAATAGATGAAGGTCTGCTAGCTAAAATTGACTATAATCCTCCAACAAATTTTTTTAGTTATTTAAAATCAGGATATTCTTTTTGGTTTTGGAGTGTTCTAGTAATTAGTCTAATAACTTTGTACACTATATATTTAATGCCCCAGATATATCCTATTTTATACTTCAGATATATTCTAGGTTCAATTTTTATTCTATTTTTGCCAGGTTACGTATTAATTGAGAGCATTTTTCCTAAACCTGATGAATTAAACGGTATTGAAAGATTAAGTCTTTCAATCGCTTTAAGTATTGGAATTGTAGCTTTAGAAGGTTTTATTCTTAATTATACACCATGGGGCATTCGACTTGAGCCAGTTTTGGTAGCTTTGATCTCTACAACTTTAATTTTTTCAATCATATCAATTTTCAGAAAATTACCTTACTTAAAGTTATTAAATCAAGCTGAAAAAATATGAGAGAAAGTTATTCGTTATTTGGAAAGGTCTTAATAATATTCGGTATTATAGTTTCATTTTTCTTTTATGTTTTTTATGGAAACATACCTTTAACAGCAATAGGAATAGGAGCAATAATTATAGGAATTGCAGCAATAATGCTTCCCGAAGAACCGACTCCGCCAGCAACGATAAGATCTTTGATTGAAAGTTCAGCTTTAACTATAGAGGCTATTCTTGAAGAACTTAAAATTGAATCTAAGGCTATTTACCTCCCTCCAAATGAAGGTTATGCTTCAGTTATTTTACCCATTAAAACGATTGAGAGTCTGCCTATTGAAGAAATCGATAAAAGAAATGTTTTCTTGCTTGTTAGGAATATACCTGCTATAAAATTTTATCCTCCAGGATGTACAATAGTTAAGAATATTTTAAATTATGATTTCTCTTTGAGTGAAGCTTTGGAAAAAGTCCTTGTTGATATGACTGAATTTTGTTCCAAAGTTATAGCTGTTGAAACTGCTGAAAATATAATTATAGAAATAACCAAACCAAATACGAAGGAAAAGCTACCTCAATTTTCAAAATGTTTAGGTTCTTTACCTGCTAGCTTAGCTGCTTTAACAGTAGTAACAATGAAAAAAACTCCTGTAAGAATAGTTAAAGAAGAAGTTCAAAAAGATAAGATTTATATACATTTAAGACTTTTATATTGAATAAACATACAAAATACTTACTTACATTAGTATTAATCATTGTATTTCTAGATATATTATTTATATCCTATAATGTAAACTTGATTGAAGTATATTTACTTGCTTATATTATTGTGTATTTTTTAGTTTCTGAAATTTATTCTCCTAGAAGAAAGTATTTTGATTATTTGGGCTTATCGCTATTTATCATTTTTGTTTATATAGTAGTTATTTACATAATTAAAGCATTGTTTTTAGTATGAGATTCAGAAAATATGATATCTTGGGAATATTATCGATAGTGCTTCTTATTTTAGTTTTAACAAACGGTTTGTATAATTATTTGCCGACTTATGAAATCAAACAAACAAAAAATTTGGTGATCCCTCACAATCCTTATGAACTTAAACAAGAAACAGTGCCTAGTTTATCGATTGTAAATCTATATATAAGGTTGATCGATGCAATAAAAAGAGGAGATAATGCCTCAGCGTCTGAAATTCTAGATCAATTAAACTATGTCAAATATCCTTCAGATTTGAGAATAATTTTTAAAAGGATAAATGAGCTTTTTAATCGGCTTAACCAGCAGTTCTTACAATTAAATTCCTCTTTATATGAAGCTAAGTTTTATGTAAAAATTTCGGATCTTGGAAACGCAACAATTATTCTTAACTCTGTTAATGCAACTTTAGTTTCCGTGAATTCAACTCTGAATGAATTAAACCAAGCCTTCCATTTAATTTCTAACTCATTGGGAGAAGAATCAGCTTTACTAGCTAAACATTTGAAGGGCTTAAACGATGTTTATTTAAAATACTTGCATGAATTTCTTGATTTGTTTTATTTAATAAAGGATATCCAAACAAGAATTTTGAATGATGAAATAACACCTACATCATTATTTTTAATTGCGAATACAACCGAAGCATACATTGGTTCTGAAATATTATTAGAAGGAAGACTTATGGCAAGAAATGATACAGGAATAGGTGAAAAGCAAATATCTATATTTTTAGAAAATATATTTCTCAATAACTTTACAACAAAGAATGATGGAAGCTTTTCAGGAATTATACGAATACCTTATATTTATAAAAGTATAACATATATTTTTGCAAGCTATTTCCCTACAGGCAATGATACTAAAAAGTATTCTCCTGCAGTTTCAAATAAGATAAGTTTGACTTTACTCTATTTTACTCCAACATTACATGTTCATGCACCCCTAAAGGTTTATCCTGGTGCGAGTTTTCAAATCAAAGGAAATTTAAGTCTTAACTCAATACCGGTTTTAAATACTACGGTATTCTTGAAAATTTTTAACAAAATTTATAATACAACAACAAATGATGAAGGCAGTTTTAACTTCATAATTTTTGTTCCTGAAGATCAAACAGCAGGAAATATAATTTTTTCAATTCAAACCGTTGCAAAAGATTTGATAGCGCCAGTATCTTATGCTTCAATTATAACGGTAGAAAGGTATTCAATTCAATTGCTTATAGATTATCCTAGGTTTATGCTCAGCGGATCTGCATTAATTATATCAGGAAAAGTACTTTCAAATGATACTCCTTTAAATAATTCGCAAATTCAAGTTTATGGTCATGGAGTTAACTCTTATACTTTAACAAATTCTAATGGCTCGTTTAAAATTTATATTAACTCTAATTTTTTTACCTCTACTGGAAACTGGGAATTAACAATATATGTTAAACCAAATGAAGCATGGATCTCTCCTTTAAAACAGAATATATCCATATTTGTTTTGAATCCTTTGGAAGTCTTTTTACCAGCAGCATTGATTCTTACGCCTATTATGATGAAACTAAATAGTCGCAGAAAAAGCGAAATACCTGCTGAAGAAAAAAGAGAAGAAACTAAAATTCTCGAGAAAATTGATGTTAGTGATATCTATTGGCAAGCTACATTATTTGTTTCACAAGTAACTGGTAAAATTCCTAAAAAGAACCAAACCATAAGGGAATATCTTAGAATAGTAAAAGATATTCTTAAAGGATACGAATATTACGAGAAAATAAGCCTCGATCATGAAAAGAAAATTTACGGCTTTGGTCTAAGCGAAGAAGAAATTAAGAATGATATTATATTATTTAACAAACTAAGAGAAATCTATGAAAAGTAGAATAATCTTATTTGTTGCTACCTTAACAATTTTGATTGCTATTCTATATATAATAAATTATTTGCCAAGTGTTCAAGTTTTTGGTGATCTCAATCCTTATTGGAATGGACTATCTTTACTTAAATCTAAATTGAACGCCATAAGGTTAACTACTTATTCTTCTTTGCCAACTTTTGGTCAAGATTTTGTTTTAATAATCATAGGTCCTCAAAAGCCTTTTTATGAGGAGGAGATAGATAACATAGAACAATTTTTAAATAATGGTGGATTGCTAATCCTCGCAGATAACTTTGGCTCAGGAAACCAGTTACTTAATGGCCTAGGTTTGGATGCAAGATTTGGAAATCAAACAGTAAATGATCCAGTTTTTAACTTTGGTAATTCATTAATTTTGCGTGGTTTTTCTTCAATTCAAAATCTAAAAAACTTGAGCTTGTATTATTCTACGTATTTAATATTAGATTCAAAACATGATTTAATTGCAAGCACAAGTGTATTCAGCTACATAAAAATCAACAATACAGAAAAATTCGGTCCTTTTCCTGTTGTAGCTTCTATTAATTATGGTAAAGGAAAAATTATACTAATAGCAACTCCTTACATTTGGGTCAATTCATTCATAAATGAAGGAGATAATGCAAAGCTTTTATATTTTCTAATTCAAAACAGAACAGCTATTCTAGATGTATTACATTGGGAAGCCGATGCCTTAACATATTTAAAAGAATATGCGTACTTGCTATATTCAGCGATCTCTACTTCTTTAATTAAATATATTATCTTAGCTGGGTGTATTGCATTTATATTTTTGTTTAAAATTAAAGAAAATAATATGTTAGCAAAATCAAATGAATTAGAAAGGATAATTAGGGAGAATCCAGATTGGGATATAGATCTTCTTAGAAAAATAAAAGAGGAAAGAGAGAAATATGGAAGTCAATAAAATTTATAATGCAATTGTTAACGAAATTTCTAAAATAATAGTAGGAAATAAAGAAATAATTGAAATTTCAATAATGACGTTAATAGCTAAAGGTCACATTCTTCTTGAAGGTCCTCCTGGAGTAGGAAAAACAACTTTAGCAAAGACTATAGCTAGAGTTATAGGAGGAAAATTTAATAGAATTCAGCTTACTGTTGATACATTACCTGGAGATATAATTGGTACTAGTGTTTATAATCAAAAAACTCAGGAGTTTGAGATAAAAAAAGGACCAATATTTGCCCATGTTGTTATGGCTGATGAATTTAACGGAGCTCCTCCTAAAACACAAGCTGCTTTTTTAGAAGCAATGCAAGAGCTACAGGTTACAATTGAAGGGAAAACTTTTCAACTTCCGAGACCATTCTTAGTAATAGCTACTCAATTGCCCTATGGATATCCAGGAACTTATCCTTTGGCTCCACATCAATTGGATAGATTTGCAGTAAAAATTGAGCTAGAATATCCAAAAAGAGAGGAAGAAATCTCAATAATCTCAAACATTGATAAAATTGAACTTTTCGATGTTAAGCAAGTTACGACTCCTGAACAAATAGAGGAATTATCTGAACAAGCAAAACAAATATATGTTTCAGATAAGGTCAAAGAATACATTATTGATATTATTCAAAGAATAAGAGAAGATAAAACCTTCTTCAAATTTTCTCTAAGTCCAAGAGCAACTATTTGGCTTTTCAAACTTTCAAGAGTAAAAGCTTTACTTGAAGGAAGAAATTTTGTCATTCCAGATGATGTGAAATTTGTTGCACCTTATGTCTTAGCACATAGAGTATCTTTGTTACCTGAACTTCAAGCTGAGAGAATTAAAGTTCGAGAGAGCATAAATGCTGTTCTAGAAAGCATTCCTGTTCCAAAATTTTGAAACATATTAAGTTAACCTCTAAAGGGATTAAGATATCACTTTCTTCTTTAGTAGCATTATTACTTGGTATTTTTTTCTTCGATTGGATTATCATGTTTATTTCGATAAGCTTGACTTCACTACTCCTCTATGATTTCCTTAGTTTTAAAACAATATATAAAAAATTTAAAAAAATTAAAGTAGAGCCAAACCATATTCAAGCAAGTACTTTCAGGAAAAACGTAATATCATATAATATTGTAATTGAAAGTGAAATCGATTTAAAAATAGAAAAGGAATCATGGTTAAGTTTTTCCCAAGAGGAATTAAAAAAGGGAAAGAAAGAACTAACTTTACTTCTTAAACCAAATCATTCTGGAATTTACAAGCTTGATGGAATAAAATCTAGGTTTAAAAGCAAGTTTTCATTCTTCGAAGGACTATATAAAATTCCCATAAAAATTGAACTTACAGTTTATCCATTAATTTATTTAAAAATAATTGAAGCAATAGGTTTGCTTGCTAAAATGGGATATTATGGTATAGGAGAGTTTCCACAACCAAAAATAGGATTAGGAACCGAATATGCTTACAGTAGGGAATATGTACAAGGAGAAACAATAAGAAGGATAGATTGGAAAGCTACAGCAAGACATACAAAATTATTTGTAAAAGAATTCCATGAAGAAAAGGGAGGGACTCTTTATATTCTTTTCGATACAAGATTTCCAGGCGAAATAACGAAAGATGAACTTGGTAGTTATTTTTTAACTCTTATAATGAACTATGTCTCAAGGGAAGTTCCTTTAATAATTGAAATTTACGGAAAAGATAAATTAATTATAAAACAAGAAATAGGAAATAAATCAAGCATCCTTGAAAAAGTTTTAAAGTATATCATCGATTATTATAAGATAAAGCTGGAAGATATATATAGAATAAAAGACATTATACCATCAGAAAAGTTAAAAGAAATTTTGTATTTGTTTAAAAATGAGATTTTGTTTAAAATATTTGATATGAACAATCAAAATTATTTTGAAACCAAAGTTTTATTTGATGATAAAAATATGGAAAGTGGGAATATCAATACGGCTTATATAATAACAAGTCTAATCAAGGATATTGAGAAATTTGTAGATTCATTTCAAAATCTCGATGTATATATAATTTACTATCCAAAAGTTTATCTTGATGCTGAAAGTCTAGAGGAAAGCTATATGGCAAAGAAATATTTAGAGAGAACTATTGAAAATCTTAGGTCTTTGAATTTTAAAGTTATTCCAACTCCTGAATGAGTTTAGAAATATCTATAATTTAAAAATTAAAAATTATAAAAATTATAAGATTTTATCATTTTAAATGAGTATTATTTTTGAAAAAATAATAAATTTAAGAACTATTAAAATATTATTTCCTCTATCAATTATACTACTTATCTTTCTACTTATTTCTCTTTTTATAAAATTTACAGTAACAGGATACTTTATAACCCTGAACTTTTTAGGCGTTGTTCTTGGAATAGCTACATATTTATATTTTATTCAAAAACCAAACTTTAATGAATTTAATATTAAGAATGATAAACTTAATTTTGCCTTAACTATCATTTTTTCATTCTTTATCTCAGCAACAATTTACTCGATTTATATCAGCAATGTTTACAGAGTAATAGAGTTTTACATATTCATTACAGTAGCGATGGCCTTGCTTACTTTTCAAGCTCTATTTTTTAAAATTTCAAAGAAAATAGCACTGCTTATATTAGTACAGCTAGTTATTCTACATTTCGTACAAAGAATAAGCTTGTATTTAATTAACGGCGTTCCACCATGGTGGGATCCTTATTACCATTACTTTAATAGTGTAAGGGTTTATAATTTAGCACATGTCCCTGATTACTTAGGTGGTTATACATACTTCCCATTATATTATATTCTTAATTCAATAATTTGGCTAATCCCATTTGGTAAAGTAACATTCATGTATATGTTAATCAATTCGCTAATAGTTAGTGTTTCTTTATTTTTTGCTTACATAATTGTTTATAGAATTTCAAATAGCATAAGAGTTTCATTGATATCAACAATAGTTTTTAGCTTGATTTATAGCTATACATCTTTTAATTCCTATACTCTGCATCCCTTTTCATTCATTTTTTTCATAATTTCTTTTTACTCATTAATAAGGATTGAAGAAAATAGGAAATTCATAATAATTTTAGTCTTAAGTTCAATTACTATGTTTTTATTCCATCCTACAGCAGCAATTATTTTTGCGATCGTAATGTTGGTTTTGACATTTGTTTTAATTACTTATAATAAGTACCTGAGAACATATTCAATAATTTATTTTGGATTGATCATTTTCTATTTGTTTTTCCATGCTTTTCCTTTTTTTTCCGAGATTTTACCCCGTCTAATATATCCAGCATATAGTTTGAAACTAGAAAGTCCTTCAACTCCTTATTTTGATCCAAATTTAGATTCTTTAACATTCTATACTTTATCCCATGCATGGTATTCTATAGTGATATATCTAGGAACAGTAGGATTATTATATGCTTTTATAAACGGAAGAAACTTTAAAAGTTATTTTCTTGCTTTGACTGCCTTAACTATTGTAGCATATAATTTTATTGTTCTTTTTTCTGGTACTGCAGTGGAACAAACTATAGCAATACTTTACATATTAGTACCTGTATCTTTTTTAGCTGGATCCTTTATTGTTTTCAAAAGTAAAACCACGTTTGCTTTTCTATTGCTTCTTATTGTTTTTGCTTTCTTTTCATCTAATTTATTAACAGATGACTCTCCTTATTTTGCAAAATATAGTTATCCATCACAAGGAATAATGTACACTACTCAGCAATCATTTTCCTTAGCTAAATTCATACTTTATATGAAATCTCATACAAAAATTTTTGGAACGATAGACCCAAGTATTTTGCCTTATCATTTTAATGGAACTCTCTCTTCTTCAATAGCCTATTATAAATTATCGCTGGATATGAATATGAGCAATTCTTATATAGCTATAAGTACCTATACTATTGAAAGATGGGCTAACAATATACCTCCAGCATCGTTTTCAAATTATTTAAATTTTTTGATATACAAAAACAATAATGATATACTTTTTAATAACAGGGACTCATATCTAATTAGGATTTCTAAATAACCGATAAAATAGAAAAATTTAATTTTTCTCGTAAAACTAAATTTCATTGTAATTTTGTTATTTAAAATTAGGATGATAAAAAAATATTCATATTCTAAAATTATTTTGCAGAATAATTAATGTAATTTTTAACTTTTTCAGTGGATAAACTTAAAATTTTGCTGGTTTGCGAACAGTCTCTGCCATCTAAGAAAAGAGCAGGAAGACCAAATTATAGCATTAAATACCTTTCTGAATTAGGAAACGATATAACAGTTATTTGCCCTAAATCAGATATGCCAGAAGATAACTTAGCTAATTATGAATACATAAATTTAGAATTTAAGCAATTCAACGTTTTTTCAAGAATAAAAATAATGAGAGAAATGAAAAAGAAAATAAAAGAACTATGTAAACAAGAAAAATTTGATATAATTAGAACTATTAATATCTTGCCAACTTACTCAGCAATATCAAACAAAAAAGAAGTAAAGGCTCCAATTTATGCAGAGCTAACCGACTTTATAAGCGACCTTTATATTCAATTCGATATGCCTCTTAAGAGATTAGTAGTACCTTTTTTAAAAAGAATGGAAAAGAAAATAGCTAAAAATGTTGATTATGCAAACGTTGAAACAGACTTGGGCAGAGATTTTTGGCATGAATATGGTCTTAACAAAGAAAGAGTTGCAGTGATACCTAATGGTGTTGATACAGAGCATTTCAATCCTGATAAAACAAATCCTGATATTATAAAAAGTAAGCTTGAACTGAATAATAAAGTAATTTTTTACCATGGTGACATGGGACTTTATGATGGAGTTCATTTATTGATAAAAGCTTTTAATAAACTAAAAGAAAAAGCTTCTCTATTAATTGTAGGAGAAGGTAAGCCAAATTATATGAATTATTTAAGATCTTTAATAAATGAAAATGGTTTAGCTAAAGAAGTTAAACTAACAGGATGGATAGAATATGAAGAATTGCCAAACTATATAGCTTCAGCATCATTATGCGCATTACCTTTATTACCTGTAACAAGAATGAACCGCGCAAATCTTCATACAAGAATAAGAGAATATTTAAGCATGTGCAAGCCTTTTTTGGTTACGAAAACTGAAGGTATTTTAAGATCTTTGGGCAACGTAGCAATGTATTTTAGAGATCCTTCAAATGCAGATATGATCGCTGAAGACTTAGAACTCGCTTTGAAAGATGTTGAAAATAGAGATTTTAGTTTTATGCGAAGCATAGCGAAGAAATTGGATTGGAAAAATATAATTTATCAGGATTTCAAGGTTATGGAGGCAATAGTTGAAGGTAATGTTAAAGATCTAAGAGAGTTCGATTTGAAGCTGAATTGATAATTTTAAGATTGATTGGAGAATTTGGAAGCGAATTCACAGGCCCTTCAAAGCAAGCATATCTTTTAACTAAAGGTTTGGAAAATAGAGGAATTAGCTCAATAATCTTAACCTTTAAAAAAGGATTAGTAAATTTAAAGAGAAGTAAAATAATCGAATATAAACCATTTTTCGGCTCGGGTCATTACAAGCTATCTTTGAAGATGGTATTTGATTCTTTAAAAAAAGATTGCAGCATAATTCATGTTCATGGTTATAGGAATTTTCAGACAGATGTAGGAGCTATATCCTCTTTTATTAGAAAAGTACCTTTAATAATTACAACGCATGGAACTGTTAGAGGCTATGAATTCTTGGATTTAGATTTGAAATCAAGATTGCCAAATATAATCTATGATGCAATAACAATGAAGTTTTCTTTAAAAATAGCAAAGAAAATCGTTGCTACGTCAAAAAGTGAAGCAAAAGAATTGATTAGTTTTGGGATTCCAGAAAATAAAATAAGAATAATTCCAAACGGTATAGAATTTCCAAATATTGATATAAAAAAAGAAAATAAAGAAACAATAAATTTACTTACTGTAAGCAGATTGACTTATAAAAACAATTTAGAAATGGCAATCAGAGCTTTTTATGAAGCTTATAAAAGAAATAATAAGCTTCGTTATATAATAGTTGGAGATGTAATTCCTAGCAGATATGGAAAAGAAGAAAAAGGATATAAAGAAAAGCTAATTAAATTATGCAAGGATCTAGGTTTGCAAGATAAAGTAATATTTAAAGGATGGCTAAGCGGCGAAGAATTATGGAAAGTTTATTGCAATTCAGATTTATTTCTATGGAGCTCAAGATATGATAACTTTGCACATGCTTTGGTAGAAGCAGCTTACTTTAAGTTACCAATTATAAGTACGCCTGTTGGTATAGCTGAGGAGCTCATAGGAAAAGAAGGAGGCTTCATTGTAAATCATGAAAATTACAAAGAAATGGGCGAAAGAATAATTGAAATTGTAGAAAATCCTAAACTAATGATAGAGATGGGGGAGTATAATCATAAGCAATCTTTAAATTATAGCTATGAAAGAATGGTTGAAGAATATTACAAATTATATAAAGAAGTATTGCAATATAAGTAAGAACAACAAAACAATGGGTCACATTTACGTTACAGCTAAGTTGGGAGATTCGCTTAAGAAAAAGATTAAGGATGTTAAGATGCTCGTTGATACTGGTGCAACATATCCATGTATTCCTAAATGGCTGGCTGAAGCATTAGGTTTGAGATTGGAATTTAAGACTATGGCCACATTAGCTGATGGAAGGATTGTTGAGGCATGGTATGCGACATCTTATATAGAAATTATGGGAAGAGGTGATTTAATTCCGATCAGAGTTTTAGATGTTGATGAGCTATTGCTTGGAGTTTTTACACTTGAAACCTTAGGATTAGCTGTGGATCCTTTGACAGGAGAAGTTAAGCCTACGAGAACTTTCATAGCAAGAGCTTAATTAACGGTTACAGCAAGATAGATGCTTTCTTTTTGTAATAGTTAACTTCATGTTAAGTAAGAATATTGTGAATACCAATAAGATTAAGCTCTCATTTGCACCCGGATTAGAAATTGAGTTTGTTGATAGAGAAAGAGCTTTAAAACAAGTAGAAGAGTTTGCTGAGAAAGGCACTAGATTCCCGATAGTAGTCTTCGGGCCTGAAGGTTGTGGCAAAACTGCATGGTTAAAACAAGCTACTTTTATCTTACGAGAACTTGGCTTTGAAGCTATTTATATTGATCCGTTACATAAAGACTTTATTGCTAATACCGATACAAGAGAAGTGATTAAGAAACTTGCTGAAACTACCTCAGAAGTTATTGGTGTTGCTCAAGTTAAATTAGCTACCCTCGCTTTAGACATTCTTAAGGATCTTATAAGCATATGGAGAAAGAAACGTGTAGCTATACTTATTGATGAGGTTTTCCAAGCTATTGGACTTGATAAGGCTGAAATTTATGTAAAGAATTTGCTGAATCTAATTGAATATCCTCCAGCAAGCTATGAAGCAATTGTTTCAATTATAACCACAAGTGAGGGAATAACGAGGGGTAAAATTGGTAGACACTTATGGGCTCAATTGAAACCTATGTGGAATATGTCTAAGAGCAGTTTCGAAGAACTCTATGAAAAAATACCAGGCCAAAAACCACTATTTGAGAACATCTGGAAAATTACTGGTGGTAATCCAAGGATACTTGCACAACTTTATGAGTTCAAATGGGATATAGAGTTAGTTATTAGAAACCTTATAGAATCTAAGAAGCTAAATACATTCATATCTTCTCTTAGTGATGATGAAAAGAAATGGTTTTCAGAAGCTATTATAGACCCAGATTCATTATTAACTAGAGATAGAATACCTCTACTCAATAAGCTTGTTGAGTTAAACTTGGTTATCGATGCGGTTCCAGAAAGAGATTCTAGAATATGGATAGATGTGCCTCCACTAGAAAGAGATCTGGAATTAGGTATAGGAAAGCATGTTGCTTGGCAAATACCATTATATAAGGAAAGTATTAAGAAAGTTTTGATGTGATAGAATTAATTCTTATTCACAGAAATCAAACGAATCTCATAGATAAAGGTATTAATAGTTATGATGCCATTATTTATAATAGAAAGTGGCATCTTTTACTTTAACCTTAAATTTATGCCAAGGTTAGCTTCGAATGATTGGAAGGAATGGCTTCAATATGCCAAGAGCGACTATGAGGAAGCCATTTCTGCACTTAATAGAAACTCTTTTAAAGAAGCATGCTTTCATGCTCAACAATCCTGTGAAAAGTTACTTAAGGCTATCTTGATTAAACGAGGCATGTTCATACCAATACTTGATCTAATGGAACTAGCACATGAAGTAGGTATTGAAGAACCAATTTTATTAAATAAATTATCTAAGTTAACCATACACTACCATGCTTCTAGATATCCTGATGCATTAAGAATGGCTATGATAAAATATGATTTAAATACTGCAAAAGAATGTGTTGAAGTTATGAGAGAATTATGGGATACGCTAAGAAAATACTTGGAATAGATATAGGCAAAATCTGGAACGGAAGGCCAGCAATAGAATATTTAGTAAATTATATAGAACAATTATCTAGGCTTACGAATGTAAGAGCAGTTGTAGTTATAGGTTCTAGAGCTAGAGGGGATTGGAAGTTAAGCAGTGATATAGATGCCATAATAGTTGTGGATAAAGCTATATCATATACCGAGCTACCACCTCTTGGAATAGTAGATCCAAGGATATATACAGTAGAAGAACTTATTGAAGCTATAAAAGCAGCTGAATATGAACTCATAGAAGCATTTGAGGAAGGAAAAATAGTTTATGATGATGGAATATGGAAGGAAACGCGGAAAATATATGAGGAAGTCAAAGAAAGGTTAAAGATACGTAAGTACAAGAAGGGATGGAAAATATATGCAAAAATATGAAAAATAGGAATACCATTCATAATTATATTCATGATACCTCTAAAATAATATCAGTGCACAGCACAAATTAGAATGCAACCCTTGAGTAGCAACGTGAAAAGAATAAGGCTACGCTTTGATGATCTTCAAATTGAATTTACAGATAGAGATAGAGCGCTTAGTCAAGTATCTGAATGGACTGATAGAGGTACCGGAAATCCAGTAGTAATCTTCGGACCTGAGGGTTGTGGAAAGACTGCCTTCCTGCTACAAGCAGCAGCAATGCTTAAAGAGATGGGCTACGATGTCTTCTACCTACATCCTTTGGACAAAATCTTCGAAGCAGAGATAGAGGAAGTAGACGTGAAAAGAGCGTTTCTAGACTTTGTCCAAAGAGCACTCGAAGAGGATGCTTTGGGCAGAGTAGCATGGGCAATATTCGACTTCGTACGCGAAGTATTAAAGAGAAGAAAAAGGAAAATAGCTGTCATAGCTGATGACGTGTTTCAAGCAATAGGACTCAATAGAGCGGCAATTTATGTCAAAGGTCTGCTGAACATGATAGAGCATCCATTCTATAACTACGAAAAAATGGTTGTGTTAGTAGCAACCAGCGAGGGCATAACTCGCTATGAAATCGGCAGGCACAGGTGGGCTTATATATTACCCATGTGGAACATGAACAAAGAGGGATTCGAGCAACTCTACCAGAAAATACCAGGTCCGAAACCATCGCTTGAAGAAGCATGGAAGCTAACAGGAGGAAATCCTTACATGCTACAGGATCTGTATAGAAAGCAATGGAACGTGGATGATATAATAACAGAAATCATTGAAGCTAAAGCTTTGAGAAGATTCGTAACCTCAATGAAAGAAGAGGAGCTGGTATGGCTTAGAGAGGCGCTAGATGATCCTGACACTCTCTATACAAGGGAGAGATTGCCTCTATTGCACAAGCTGGCTGAAATAAACCTTGCTATAAGCGACGTGTACAGCAGAATCCCGTCCCTATGGATAGACATACCACCTCCCGAAAAGGACCTAGAGCTAGGCATAGGCAAATATGCCGCATGGCAAACACCCCTTCACAGAGAAGCTATAAAGAGTGTACTTATGAAAGTATGAAACCTACAGCGCTGAGGAGCACAACGCCAATCCGCCCTCATCCTCAGATAAAATATGGGCAATTATACCTTTTTGTTCTAAATAGATATAACTAAAATTGATCAAAATGAATAAATAAGTTATGCAATATAAACAGAAGCAACGAATGTATTCAGAATATTCACTTAGAGTAAGAAAAACTAATAATAAAGCAAATGCTTTAAATGATTGGGCCAATTATTTATTTTGCACATATGTTAGAAAACTTAAAGAAGCTAAATTTCATAATCATGGGTTAGCATTAAATATTGGTTGTGGTACAGGCGATACCGATACTAAATTTTTACTAAAACTCAGGTATTTCGTTGTTGGATTAGACATATCAATAAGCGCTTTAAAAATTTTAAAAAATAATTATAGAAGCGTTAATCTTATTGATGTTGTGTGTGCTGATGCAGAGAATTTACCCTTTAAGAATAATTCCTTTGACATCATCCTTGAAATGAACACTTTACATCATCTTCCAAATCCAATCAATTGCATAAAAGAAAGCATAAGGGTTGCTAATAAAGTATTTTTAATAGATTCGTTAAAGTCTTTAATTACACGCTTGATAACTAAATTTGGAATGTTCGCCAGAGAATATGGTGATATCTATAGCCGATTAACAGAGAATGAAATTTTATCAGCATTGCCTGCTGATTATAATATGGAAATTCATTATATACTTGCAATACCACATTTCTTATTGACATATAATAGAACCACAAGAAGAATATTGAAAATTATATCCGAATATATAAATTTTAAATTATTATCAAGTTATAAATTATCATCGCAACTTTTAGGTAAAATACTAGGCAATTATGGTCTTATTATTCTAAATAGAGATAACTTAAATTGAGAGAAATAAATAGAGAAATAGCAAAATGTGCGGAATCTGTGGCATTATAGGAGAACCTAATAAATATCTCTTAAAATTAATGTGCAACAGCTTAATTCATCGAGGGCCTGATAGCGAAGGATATTATATCGATGATCATGTTGGCTTAGGAGTAAGGAGACTGAGGATAATTGATCTGAAAACTGGAGACCAGCCTATTCATAACGAAGATGAAACAGTTTGGGTTGTTTTCAATGGAGAAATTTATAACTTTATTGAATTGAGAAATGAGTTGAAATCAAGACATAAATTCTATACAAATACAGATACAGAGGTATTAGTTCATTTATGGGAAGAAGAAAAAGAGAAGATGCTAGATAAAATAACAGGAATGTTCGCTTTTGCAATATATGATTCAAAGGAAAAGACTGTTTTCATAGCGAGAGATAGATTTGGAGAGAAGCCTTTGTATTATACCTTTGTTAATGGTAATTTCATATTTGCTTCTGAACTTAGAGCAATCATCAATTGCATCGAAAAGCCTGAAATTAATCCTAATGCAATAGCAAGTTACTTAGCTTTCTTTTACAATCATTTAGAAGAAAGTTTTATTAAAAAGGTCTATAGATTAAAGCCCGCAAGCTACATTTTATATTCTTTAAAAGATAAAAAGATTACTTTTAATTCTTATTGGGATTTAAATTTTGAGGAAAATAATGAAATGGATTTGGATGACGCCTTAAAGATTCTTGATGCAAGCTTGAAAAATATAGTAAAGAATACTTTGATAAGCGATGTTCCCTTAGGAGTTTTGCTAAGCGGAGGCGTCGATTCAAGCGTTATAGCTAAGGTTGCCTCGGAACATTCAAGACTTAAAACAATGCATGTTACTGGTAGCGAAGAAGAAGTTAAATTTGCTGAAGAAGTTGCAAACTTAATAAAAAGCGATCATAAAACAATATATGTAAAAACAGATTTCATGAAGGACTTTGACCAAATCACTTTAGCGATAGATGAACCTGTAGCTGATCCTTCAATTGTTCCAACATTTTACATATGCAGAGAAATAAAAAAGGAAGTAACGGTTGCTTTAACAGGAGAAGGAGGAGATGAAATGTTCTGGGGATATCCTTGGATAAATATAAATGATATTCTTAGCAAATGGTTTAGCTTGCCTAAGTTCATTAGGAAAATTATGACTTCTTTAGGAAGTCATTTAAATAAAAATCTAGCAGGAACATTTCAAGACTTAAAGCGATATGAAAAATATAAGTATTATTCGTTGGATAATGCAGGTAAAAGATTGCTAAGGCTTTCTCATTTCAGCAAAGAAGAGTTGAAAAATATAATTGTAAATAGCTTCGAAGATCCTTTCATCGAATATGAAAATATGTTAAGAAAAGGTGATGGATATAAAAGCGCTGCATACGTTACCATTAAGAAAGTATTGCCGAATGATTTCTTGCATAAAGATGATAGAATTAGCATGAAAAACTCGCTAGAACTAAGAGCACCATTTTTAAATCATATTTTGATGCAAAAAATATTTAGCTTTAAAAATGAAATGAAAATAAATCATGGAATAGATAAATATTTATTAAAAATTTATGCAATTAAATATTTAAAAATACCTAAACATATAATTTTAAGAAAAAAAGTTGGATTTAGCATATCTTTAAAGAAATATCATAAAGATTTTATAAATAAAATTGATGAATTAAGTTATTTAATTAAGGAATTAAATTTAAATTATAATGAAATAAAGAAATATTATGAATATTATCCTTCCTATGAATATACAAATAGATTATTTTCAATCGCTTTACTATTAAATTGGTACAAATTAACATTTAAACACATTTTTACTTAAAAAACTAAAGAAAGTTTTAAATAATTTATGGAAGAAGCAATTAAAGATTTAAAGAGACTTCGTATTGCTATAACCCACCTAAATTTAAGTTGGTATCGCATACCTTTATTTAAAATATTACAAGATGAAATAAGATCAGACATAATTATATTAAATGCTAAAGAGTTACCCACATATGGAAAAGCAGATTTTGATGCTATAGAATATTTATTAAAAAAATATAAAATAAGTTATAAAACTGAGAAAATAATTGGTAATAACAATTTTTACTTTAATCCTTTCTTACTAAGAACTCTGTTAAATTATAACATTATTGTATGGGGCGAGCCCATTTTATCATTGAATAGTTTTTTATTCATTCCTACTCTAAAACTATTTCGCAAAAAAGTAGTATTGTGGGTAGATGATTGGAATTACAAAAAACATTTTATCAGAAAAATTTTTGAACCTTTTGTTCGTCTAATATATTTAACATCTGATGGCATTTTGGTGCATGGCATTAAACATTATTTATATTTTTTAAAACTAGGTGTTGATAAGAGAAAAATATTTTTCATAGGAAATGCATCTACCATATTTAGAGAATTCTCATCCGAAGAAGAAATTAAAAGAATAAGAGGAGTAGTAAATACTAAGCATATTATTTTGTATGTAGGTGGTCTGATTAAGAGAAAAAATGTAGATAAAATTATTAAAGCCATTTATTATTTAAGACAAAAAAACTTTGATGTTGGATTATTAATAGCAGGACAAGGACCTCAATTCAAAAATTTATATAAACTAGTATGGAAAATGAAATTAACTGATTATGTGAAATTTTTAGGTTGGATACCTTTTCATAGATTAGCCAACTATTATTTAGCAGCTGACATTTTTGTTTTTCCAGCAGAAAATGAACCTTGGGGTTTAGTAATAAATGAAGCCTTAGAAGCAGGAATACCTATAGTAACCACTAAAAGTATAGGAGCAGAAGAATTAATTGTTAATAATATTAATGGTATATTATTAAATAAAATAGATGAAACAAATATAGCAGATGGTATTATTAAATGCTTAACAAATAAAATAGATAAAAATAATCAAATTATTTTAAAAATAAAAGAAAAATATAATTATAAAACTATGGCAAATTTGTTTATTAAAGCTCTTATCAAAATCTATTGTAATAAATATTAAATATCTTAATCGCTTTCAAATTTGTAATTATTAATGTAGATAACAATATAACTATTAAAGGAAATGAGTCGAGAAAGAGCTAATGAATATTCTTTGAAGAATGTTGAGGAGAAATGGGGAAGCTTAATAGGACTCTCTTTGAAAACATAAAAATAATATTTGTTTTACCAAGCATAAGTGATTATATGCCATTGAGATTTGGAGGATCCCAAGCAAATACCCTAAACATAGCAAAAAAGTTATCTGAAATCTTTAAAATAACATTAATTTCTTCTTTCAGATATAAATATAAGAAAAATATACATATAAATAAAAATTTGAAAATAAATCAAGTATATTTTCC